>Ga0255760_10002359_pt1 | contig 17486 bp, 7 predicted proteins | sample 071ome_25_FD_179960 | JGI IMG/M metagenome (GOLD analysis project Ga0255760, IMG submission 179960) | Coastal salt marsh microbial communities from the Groves Creek Marsh, Skidaway Island, Georgia - 071410BT metaG (version 2) | ecosystem: Environmental > Aquatic > Marine > Intertidal zone > Salt... | reverse complement strand
ATTCTGCCAATATTGCCAATCATACAGGCTGGCTCTTGGGCCCTCCTGGAGATCAGGCGGATTCGACCTTTGTATTCCTGTTTACAGATGTGGGATTCAGTACCATGAATGCAGGTGGGGGAAGCAATGCAGCAAGTGCTCCTTCGGACGCTCCGACTGCTCCTACTTCAAGCCCTGTCATCTCGATTTTCAGTGACGCTTACACCGATATCACAAGTGTGGAATTTAATCCTAACTGGGGACAAGCAACTACCTACAGTGCTCAGAGCATCGCAGGTAACAATGTGATCCGATATGCCAACCTGAACTATCAGGGAATTGATTTTTCAACCAACAAGCAGAATGTAACGAGCTTTAGTTCTGTACACTTTGATTACTGGACCACTGATATCTCCACTTTTCAGTTCTTCCTGATAAGTATCGATGGAACAACTATTGAATCATCCTACACCGTGGCCTCACCTGTGGCAGGTAGCTGGCAAGGGGTGGATGTGCCTCTGAGCAGTTTTGGTAACGTGGTCATGACCCAGGTGGCTCAAATCAAGATTGACGCCCAGGCGGACACAAACGGTGGAACTTTGTTTCTTGATAACATCTACTTTCATGGGACTCCTTACTCGGGCATAATTCCGAGTCATGTCCTGTATGCAACCAGCGCTACGGTGGACACGTCCTTTCCTGCCAATGGTTTTTCAGACTTCGGCAGTGGGGCAAGCTTCAATGCAAACCACACTTCTGACAGTAAATACAATCCAGTATTTTCTGTTACCAGTGGAGAGGGCTATGGAGCGGGAGTGCACGTAGCATTCGTTGCGGTTCAAAACTACACGGCTGGTTTTGCTGCGAATTACAGCAGCTTTGTTGCCAAGGTCAAGGGTTCGCCAGATAATCGAATTGAAGTGAAATTGATTGGTGGAGTAGCTGACAGTGTAGCTACCGTTAATGTCATCAGTTACTCAGGCTCACGAAGCCTTGGAGATGGCTGGTATCAACTGGAGATTCCTTTTAGCGAATTTACCAATTCAGGCAATATCGCGAATCACACTGGTTGGCTGTTGGGACCTCCGGGTGACCAGGCGGACTCAACCTTTGTCTTTTTGTTTACTGATGTTGGCTTTAACGGGAGCGCTCCAACTGCTCCAATTAATGCACCAACAGCACCGACAAAAAGTCCCACGATTTCAATTTTCAGTGACGCTTACACAGCAATCACCAGTCTGACTTTAAATCCGGACTGGGGGCAGGCCACGGTTAATACTACTCAAAACATTGCCAATAACAATGTCATGAGACTGCAAAACCTGAATTATCAAGGAATCGATTTTTCTGCCAACAAGCAGAATGTTGCCACGATGACATCAGTGCATTTTGATTACTGGACCACTGACATTTCCACTTTTCAGTTTTTCCTGATTAGCGTGGATGGCTCAACTATTGAGTCTTCCTACACTGTATCGTCAACCACATCAGGTAGCTGGCAAGGTGTCGATGTTCCTTTGAGTAGTTTTGGATCGGTATTGCTTACAAGGGTTGCCCAGATCAAAATTGATGCACAAGCGGATGCAAACAGTGGAACCTTGTTTCTGGACAACATCTATTTCTCGGATCCGGCTGGAGTTGCTACTGAGCCATCAGATGCACCAACGGCTCCAACCACAAGTCCTGTCATCTCAATTTTCAGTGATGCCTACACGCCTATTACAAGCCTGACCTTGAATCCCGATTGGGGGCAGGCGACCACCAACACTACTACCAGTCTGGCGAATAACAATGTGATGAAGTTGGCAAACTTGAATTATCAGGGGATAGATTTTTCAACAAACAAGCAAAACTTGACTACTTTTACGACAGTTCATTTTGATTACTGGACCCAGGATATCTCTACCTTTCAGTTCTATCTGATTAGTATTGATGCGACCACCGTAGAAACAGCACACACGATATCCTCTACTTCCACAGGTAGTTGGCAGAGTATTGCAGTACCATTGAGCAGTTTTTCTGTAATAGACCTGTCGAAAGTATCTCAGATCAAGATTGACGCCCAGGCGGATACAAGCAGTGGCACCTTGTTTCTGGACAATATCTACTTTCACAAATAGAGAAGTTAAGAGACTTAAAAAAGAAGGATAGAGCATGTCAGAAGCAGGACACTACACTACGAAGCCGGAAGATAAAGTTTCCCTGTTCCACAAGCTGGTTTACGGCTTGGGGGCCTTTGTAAATAATCTATTGGCAGCTGCCATAGGCGGCATGATGATAGTTTTAAATCTGGGCTTGGGGATTGATCCAGCAGTTGTTGGATTGCTTGGTTCATTGCCTCGTTTAACCGATGCGATTACTGATCCATTGATGGGTTTTATCTCCGACAATACCAAGAGTCGCTGGGGAAGAAGGCGGCCCTTTATCTTTGCGGGAGCGATTCTTTCTGGAGTCATCTTCATTGCTCTTTGGCAACTTCCCCTGGGTAAGTCTCATGACTTTTACTTCTGGTATTTTCTGGTTGGATCCTTCCTATTTTATTTGGCCTATACTATCTTTGCAACGCCCTGGGTAGCCCTGGGATACGAACTGACTCCTGACTATCATGAAAGAACCAGACTGATGGGACTGCAAAATGCCATGGGGCAAATGGCCTACGTGGTTTCTCCCTGGTTTTTGATGATCATGCAAGCTTCTATGTTCAAGGACATGATTGAGGGTGCAGCTTATCTCTCGATTGGAATCGGAGTGTTTACAATTCTAATCGGTATCCTTCCAGCAATTTTTCTGGTGGAAAAGTTTGCCAGTATCAACAAAGTAAAAGAAAAGACTGAAAAAGAAGCTATTGGACCAAAAGTCATCAAAGGGATGAAGGACTTTTTCTCAGGATTTATCGAAACACTCAAGGTGTCCGCTTTCTTGAAACTTTGTCTGGCGACTTTCCTGGTTTTCAATGGCTTTATATTGATTTCTTCCTTTCAGTCCTACGTGATTATCTACTACGTGTTTGGTGGAGATACAAAACTGGGTGCTGAATATGTGGGTTGGTCGGGAACTGTTGGATCAATTTCGACTTTCATAGTGATTGCGCTGGTGACCTGGATGGCAACAAAGCTGGGCAAGAGAAAGGCATTTTTCATCGCCATGGCGGTTTCGATTGTTGGCTATGCTCTAAAGTGGCCTTGTTACAATCCTGATATCCCGTGGCTTGTGGTTCTGCCAGCACCATTGTTGGCTTTTGGACTTGGTGGATTGTTTACCCTTATGAGTGCCATGGTTGCCGATGTTGTGGATTTGGATGAGTTGAATACGAATCAAAGACGGGAAGGAATGTTCGCCTCAATCTTTTGGTGGGTAGTAAAGCTGGGTATGGCACTGGCACTGGCAGGCGGGGGCTATTTATTGAATTTCACAGGCTTTGATGTAGCTTTGAAGGGTGCACAAACAGAGAACACCCTGTTTTTAATGCGACTTTTTGACGTAGTTATTCCGATTGTGTCGACGCTTATCGCTATCTGGGCTGTGAAGAGCTTTCCAATCACTGAAGAGAAGGCCCATGAAATTCGAGCAGAACTGGAAAAGCGTCGCGGGGCAGTGAATGCATAATTCGATGGATACATTAAGCTCTTGCCAGGTTTACCTAAGCTCCCAAAGTGGAGCGAAATGCGAGTCCCTGCCAAACTGTCTTTTTGAGGGATTTGAGAGCAAGGGTGCTGATCAATTCATCGAAGTATTTCCAGAACAAAGAAGACAAAAGTTGATCGGAATTGGCGGCTCCTTCACTGAGTCCAGTGCCTGGGTATTGGCCCATCTGGAAGTTGAGCAAAGAGCTTCTTTGATGAAGGCTTTCTTTTCAGAAGAAGGTGCTAATTACTCTCTCGCGAGAACCACTATTGGAAGTACTGACTTTTGTGTGAAGGGCAAGTATTCCTATGTGACAGATGAGCAGGATGTAAAGCTTGATTCTTTTTCAATTGATGTGGATAAGGACGGCTTTAGCCCTGATGAGTTTCCCGATGTAAAGGACAGTGAATACGATCTTTTGCCAATGATCAAGGAAGCTTTGGACATCAAGAAGTCCCAAAGCAGCTGCGAGTTTAAAATCATCGCCTCGGCCTGGACTGCTCCGCCCTGGATGAAATCAAACAAAGAGTGGTTTGGTGGAGAGCTTGCCAACGAATTTATGCAATGCTATGCAGACTATCTGGGCAAGTACATCGATGCCTACGGCCAGGAAGGTGTTGAGATTTGGGGTTTGACTCCTGTCAATGAACCATTGGGAAACGACTCCAACTGGGAGAGTATGCACTTTACTCCCCAGTCTCAAAGAGATTTCATCAAAAGCTCTCTTGGTCCGGCGATGAAGCATCGATCAGTTAAGCTATTGATGTTTGATCACGCCCGGCCAGTCCTGGAAGACTGGGCAGATACACTCTACTCGGATGAGGATTGTGCCAGGTATCTTTACGGTAGCGCGGTGCATTGGTATGACAGCACATTCAAAGTGTTTGAAGAAGTTTTTGAGCGGGTTCACGAAAAGTATCCTGAGTTCGCTATCCTTCATACGGAAGGCTGTGTGGATAATTTGGGAAATGATGCTCCCGAAGGTGTACTTGATCCGGCAGGATACAAAGAATCTGGCTGGTTCAACAACGACTCGTTCTGGTGGACAGAGTCCGCTACCGATTGGGCCTATAGTGCGACCTGGCCAGGATTGATTTCAGAGGATCATCCGAAATACGCACCGGTACATCGCTATGCCAGGGACCTTATTGTAGGATTGAATCACTGGTTGGAAGGCTGGGTGGACTGGAACCTTGTTTTGGATCAAAGAGGTGGACCCAATCACGTTCACAACTATTGCGGAGCACCAGTAATGGTTGATTTGGAAAGTGGTTTCATTTACTACACTCCGATTCATTATGTGATGACTCAATTCAGTCGCACAATTCGTCCGGGTGATACGGTGGTTTATAGCAAGGTTAGTGAGGAGCTGCAAAGCAAGGGAGTGGTGAGCTGCTCAACCATGAATGACAACAACTTGCTCACGGTTCAGATTCACAATCCGGGGCAAGAGCAGGTGGATTGCGAGTTGATTGTGCACAAGAGGCAATCAAAGCTGGTTTTACCTGCGAATTCAATCAAAACGATACAAGTTGAGCTGGACAAGTCAAATGTCAGCTAGAGGAAATAGGAAGGAACAATGTCGATTTTAATCAGAAGTAATTGGCTTTCATTATCACTATCAATGATATTTTTGATTGTTGGTCCAAATATTTTGCATGCCAAGGCTGACAAGGTGAGAACCTACAATGACGGTCAAGGATGGAAACTGCAGGTCAATGGTGAAGACTTTTTCATCAAGGGAATCGTTTGGGGGTACACTCCTCCCAACGAGAACTTTACCTACAATCTTTGGGGACAGCCTGATCGAGATATCATGGCGGTTCTGGATCATGACTTTTCCCTGATGAAAGAGGCAGGAGTCAATGCAGTACGATCCTTTAGCATTATGCCACCAAAATGGGTCAGATATCTTAATGACAAGTATCAAATCAAGACCGTAATTAATCCCTTGATGGGTCGTTATGGTGTTCGGGTTGGCAAGAAGTGGTACAGCGTTCCTGATTATTCGGATCCGGCCACTCGGGAAACTATCAAGAAGAACACACTGGAAATCATCGAGAAGTATCGTGATGTGCCCGGGGTTTTGATGTTCGCTCTGGGTAATGAGAGTAACTACGGGCTCTCCTGGTCAAGTTTTGAAATTGAGAATCTACCAGTGGAGGAGCAACAGACAGCGCGGGCTGAGTTTCTGTACAGCCTGTTTGCCGAGACGATAAAAGAGGGTAAGAAAATTGCTCCGAATCATCCTTTTACGATTGTTAATGGAGACATCCAGTACATTGATTTGATAGCAAAGTATGGAAGTGACTGGGATTTACTTGGAGTCAACGCCTATCGTGGACAGACTTTTACGGCTCTGTGGAAAGATGTGTCTCAAAAACTCGGGATTCCAGTGGCCTTTTTTGAGTTTGGATCTGATGCTTTCAACGCCAGAGACATGAAGGAAGACCAGGCTTCCCAAGCCTTTTATCTGCAGCAGCAAATGCAGGATATCTATAACAACACTTACAACAAGGGTTATGGAAACGCCATTGGAGGTTTTGTCTTCGAGTTTCGTGATGAGTGGTGGAAGTACAGACAAACTGAAAATCTGGATGTTCATGACAAGACGGCATCCTGGGAGAATGGTGGCTATAAATTCGATCATGTCAAAGGCAAAAACAATATGAACGAAGAATGGTTCGGAATCGCTCGCCTGGGGGATTTGAACTCTGAAGGTGTCTTTGTGGCCGAGCCAAGAATGGCTTACGATGTACTGGGCAAAATTTTCGCCTTCAATCCGTATGAAGGGGCTGTCTCCAATGTGAAGAGGAGCTTTGATTCTATTGATTTGGAGGTCGTTTCCAGAAAAGTCGCCAAGCGAGACAAAGACAATGACTGGGGTGAAAAGAGTGGATTTAATTTCACGGGAGGAAAGGTTACTTACGAGGGTATCGTAAAAGGTTACGATACTTTCAACCCTAACCCCAATGAAAACAGCAAGCATGTCACAGATTTTGGTCTGTCTACGTTTTTGGATTTTGACTACAACAAAGATAAGTTTCGAGCCAAGGTGGGAGTGAATGCAATTGCCAAAGCTGCTAACAGTGACTTTGAGTTTCGTTATGTAGATCGGGTGGTTGACAATAGTGAAAAGAGAGTGGAAATCTATGATTTTGAAGCCAGCTATATTGGAAGCCGGGCGGATATTAATCTGTTTTACCACACGCCACGTTATCATTGGGGGAATGAGGGTGATTTCTTTGGCCTGGTTCGTGAGGCTACGGACATGGAGGGTATGGACATCTGGAATGCCAGGGCACCCTTTGGACTGGAATACATCGGAAAGAAGAATCTCGACGGCTTGAAAGTACTGGTTGGTCCGGAGATCTATTGGGGTGCGAATCCAAAGGCTGTTGTGAAGTATCAGTTTGGAGAAGGCAAGAAATACACCTTCATGCACTCGGAAGAATATGATGAGCGGGGTAGCGGTACTTCTTCAGCAACTGATGTGACGCTAGACAAGACCAGTCAGACAACACTTTACGGTAAGTTTCAGCTCAGAAACGGAGCCAAGCTGGAGCTCGGTGGAATTATTTCCGGCACTGAGCATGTTGATGATACCTTCAATTACATCAAAAATGGATTAACCTATTCTGCCAGAGTCAGGGACGAAGACACTCTTGGATTTAAGGGCAAGTATTCTTTCAAGCCCAGAGACAACCAGGAGGCTTATGTTGGCTTCAATTATGCCGGGCTTGTGGCCAGGGGAGGCCAGTCATTTCCTGAATGGGGTACAATGCTTCCGTATTCGGAATGGGGCAATAAAAAAGAAGTGGAAGCTGGTGTGCGCATCACTAACGGTTATCATACTGTTTTTCCAAGAGTACTTTATCGAGAGAACATCATCAATGCAAACCCTTTGGTGCTACCTTCCATCACGGGCATATCTTTGACAAGAGGTATTACACCGAGAAACCTTCGTGATGACCCGTTTGCTGTATTGAATAATCGAGCGGCAAGAGCTGCCGAGATATTCTTTACTTATGACCCAACTCCAGCGACGTATTTTTATCAGTGGGACAATGATCTCAGAGAAAACGCCAAAATTGCTTACAATGTAGGCTTAACCTATATCGACTACTCCAACTTTGCGGATGCAGAGCTCTATTATGACAAATCGCGCAATACGAATTTTGCCTTTCCAACGGGACAGTTTGCAGAAAATGTTTGGTTGCTAAAAAGTAGAATTGTTGCAAACCCTGACAAAATGAAACGCTGGATCTTTAACATCGAAAGAGGTGTTCAGCAGGCGACAGGTGTCCCAGCTCCGGCAGTGGAATACACGCAACTGGAAACCAAGTTTGTATACAACAAGAGAGATATTTACTCTTTTCGAGTTGCCAAGAACAAATGGGGGCCATTTGACTTCCAGAGGCAATTTAATACGACCTATCCACAGCAATGGAAACTTGAATTTACCCGATTGCTGGATCGGGGTTTGAGCGAGAAAGATTCCAGTAAGTACGGAATCAAGTTTCTGTTTCGTACCCTGGACAATGGCTCTCCCGGAGAGTATACCCGAGCAGCAACTGGTGAGTTCAACAATAGCATGTTTGAAGTCCAAGCTTACTACACCCATAGATTCTAACAGGAGAAATGAGATGAATAGCTATAACCTGGAATCAACTTTAAAAATTTCATTCTTCACAGTATTGATTGCCTCCTTACTCACAGGCTGTGGCGGTGGAGGTGGCGGTGGTACGCCGGTTGGTCAGACAGTAAGTCTTCCCCTGGACAGTCAGTTGACTCTCTTTTGTCCTTCCGTGGGAATTGCAACGGAGAAGTGTATTCTCAATGATCCGCAGAATCCCTATTCAATCTCTTCGGTCAACGAGACCAACAAGTGGACTTTGAGTGACAGTTCACCTTCGGCAAAGTCCAGGTTTTATGTTTGGGGTACGGCCATGGCCAATGTTCCTATTGGTGAGAACCAGTACTATACAGCTCTTTCTCTGCATCAATTGTATACAGAGGGCAAAAGTGAGAATGCCAGAGCTCAAGCCAAGCTGGCTTACCGATCTTTGCTGGACAACTACTTCGATTCACTGACCTTCTTCATAGGAAACAAGCCTCTTGATTTATTGGCTGATGTGGATTTTCGCTTCACGGACTGGGGCTCTGGTTCCAGCCTTGAGGGTAACTTTCGCCAGGATCCCGGGTTTAGTCCAGTGTTTCAAACTGTTGCTGGCAATAGCTGGGGAGCCCCTACGGCAGCACTTGCATTTATCAGTATCGCGGCAGGAACGATTGCTAACTACAATAATCTTGTTTTTAAAATCAAAGGTCTTCCAACAGACAATGTTACAGTCAAGTTTGTTACCACAGGAGACGCCACAAGAGAGTTGGAACTTCAGTTCAATTTGACAGACCCAACTATAGCGACTGATATTGCTGACAAAGCTGGTTGGAAGGAAGTGACCATTCCTCTTTCCAATTTCCCTCACCGCGATACCTACACCGAGTTTGGGATTCATACCGGCTTTGGTAATGGAGGAAGCTTTCTCATTACAGACATCGCTTTCACCGGTGATGCAACCGGAAACGGTCTTGTGAAAGACCGGGATAACGACGGGTTTATTCACCTTTACAAAACCAATCCAGGGACTCAGCAGTTTTCTACCGAGTTGAGAAACCTCGGCGGTAAGAACCTGATTGAACCAGCCGGATCGAATCTGTTGCAGCTTTATGTTGACGAGAGTGATGCCAGAGCGGCATTGACGGGATGGGGCTACAGCTACGACGCAGCCACTGATACGCTGACTAAATAAATCTGAAAAGGCGGGGGAAGTGTGGAATCTGAAAAGCAATCTGTCCAAGGTGAGTTTGTTGAGATTAAGGGAGAGTCTTACTACGCGATCTACAATGTAGATCAAATGGATCCTTTTTTGATCAGTGTAGTCTCGGATAGTGATCACTGGTTGTTCGTTTCCTCAACTGGTGGACTGACTGCAGGAAGGGTTTCCAGTGAGACAGCTCTATTTCCTTACATCCCCTCTGACAAGGTCCATGAATCCTGTCCTCACACAGGACCAAAAACGATTCTCAGAGTAAGCGGGTCAGATGGTCAACAGGTTTTGTGGGAGCCTTTTGACTTCGAGAGATACCACCAACAGAATGTGCAATGCAATCTCTACAAAAACATCCTGGGTAACAAATTGTGCTTTGAAGAAATCAATCATGATCTCGGTTTGACCTTTCGCTACGAATGGCAAAACAGTGACGAGTTTGGATTTGTCAGAGCCTGTGCACTTGAAAATCATTCCGAGGAGAAAAAGTCGATTGAGTTGTTGGATGGTTTGCAGAACCTCCTGCCGCCGGGAACTCAAAGTGCACTTCAAAGTACTTCCAGCAACCTCATAGATGCCTACAAGTGGAATGAGCTAACTGCACAAAGCGGCCTGGCTATGTACACTCTCTATTCAGGGATTACCGACCGCCCTCAACCATTTGAAGTACTCCAGGCCAATGTAGTTTTCTGTTTGGGACTTTGCGAGCAAAAGATTTTACTCAGCTCCGAGCAAATCAAGGCCTTTAGAAGAGGGACAGAGCCGATCCAGGAAAACAAAATGCGAGGTCGCAGGGGAGCCTTCTTTGTCTCGTCGAAATTTGAGCTGGAAGCCCAGGGCACGAAAGACTGGTCTTTGGTTGCAGGATTGGAAAGAACCCAGGCTCAGATTGTTGAGTTGAATGAAGCCTTGATAGCTCAAAGAGAGCAGCTTGGTAGTGATATCAATGCAACAGTTGAGAAGGGTTGTGCGAACTTGAGGTTGCTCATGAGCGCAGTGGATGGCTTTCAGGTTAGCGAAAATCAGTCAGTTTGTGTGAGGCATTACGCCAATGTTTTGTTCAACACAATGCGAGGCGGGATATTTGTTGATCAATATTCAGTAAGTAAAAAGGACTTTGTAAAAACAATTCGACACTTCAACTCCCAATTGTTTGAGAGTTGTAAGAGTTTTCTGGATCAGTTACCAGAGACGATTGAGTACAGCTCTTTGATGAAGAAGGTTCAGGAATTGGGAGACGCTCAATTGTATCGACTGAGTCTGGAGTATCTGCCGCTGACTTTTGGGCGAAGACATGGTGACCCGAGTAGACCATGGAACAAATTTGCGATTCACCTGCGTGATGAAGAAGGCAATCCGCTTCTCTACTATCAGGGTAACTGGCGCGATATTTTTCAAAACTGGGAGGCTCTGACTTATAGTTATCCCGAAGCCATTGAAAGTGCTGTTGCCAAGTTTGTGAATGCCAGCACAGTAGACGGATACAATCCTTACCGTATTGAAAAGACAGGCATTGACTGGGAAGTCGAAGAGGAAGATGACCCCTGGAGCTATATTGGTTACTGGGGAGATCACCAAATCATCTATCTGTTGAAATTGCTGGAACTTTCCAAACAGTTTCATCCTGATCAATTGATGACTTTGCTCTTCAAGCCGGTTTTCTCCTATGCCAATGTACCGTATCGAATCAAAGGCATTGAAGATTTACTAAAGGATCCCAAGAACACAATCGAGTTTGATCATAATCTGGATCAACAGATCGAGCAAAGAGTCAAAGATCTTGGGGCTGATGGAAAATTGATCCTGGACTCCAGGGGAGAGGTCTATCTGGTGAACCTTCTGGAAAAATTGCTGGTTCCACTACTGAGCAAGTTGTCTAACCTGGTTCCCGATGGCGGGATCTGGATGAATACGCAAAGACCGGAATGGAATGATGCAAACAATGCTTTGGTGGGTCAGGGTGTCTCCATGGTGACGCTATACTACCTGAGAAGGTATGTTCACTACATGACTGAGTTGCTGGACGGGATCGAGGAGAGCTTTAGTGTGTCCCGGGAAGTCAAAGAATGGCTTCAGGATACAGCTGGCGAGATAAAGGCTTACCTGGCTGATAGTAATCAAAAGAGTGACAAGGCTAGATATGCCCTTGTACAAAAGTTGGGAACCATAGCCGGGAATTACCGATCCACAGTTTATCAGCAGGAAGGTTTTGCCGGATTTAGTGAACTGAATCTTGGGGAAGTGAGTGAGCTACTCAAGGATGCACTAAGCTTGATTGATCAGACTATTTCAGCAGGAAAGACAGAGAGTGGGCTGTACCATGCCTACAATCTTCTCGATGCTCAGGAAGAGTCTATTCGAATCGACAACCTTTATCCCATGCTTGAGGGGCAGGTGGCAAGTCTTAGCTCTGGACTTATGTCAGGAAAGGAAGTCATTCAAACCCTTGAGTCTCTCTTCTCCAGTCCGTTGTTCAGAGAAGATCAGCAAACTTTCATTTTATATCCAGACAGAGAGGGTGTGGATTTTCTTATCAAGAATCAGCTCAAAGAGGATCAGGTTCTTGCAATCCCCGCGATTCGCAAACTTCAGGAATTGGGTGATACAAGACTTATACTCAAAGATGCCAGCGGAGATTTCAGATTCCACCATAGCTTGATCAATAAGGAAGCAGTGGAAGAACGCCTGAACCAACTTGCTCAATTGTATGGAGAAGAGATTGAAAGAGACAAGGCTCAGATTTATGAGTTGTTTGAAGGTGTTTTCAATCACAGAGAGTTTACGGGCCGCTCCGGTGGTATGTTTGGTTTTGAAGGACTTGGCAGTATCTATTGGCACATGGTATCCAAGCTACTTCTCGCTGTTCAGGAATGTTACTTCAAAGCCCTGGAGACTGAAACCGTTGAGGTTACAGATCAGATCAAGAGCTACTATTACCGAGTCAGAGAAGGACTTGGATTTAACAAGACTCCCGATGTCTATGGAGCCTTTCCCACAGATCCTTATTCACACACACCAGGTCATTCCGGAGCAAATCAGCCGGGGATGACAGGCTCAGTGAAGGAAGAGATTCTCACCAGATTTGGAGAGTTTGGGCTTCGGGTGAATGGCGGCAAAGTAAGTTTCGAACCCACATTGCTGGAAGAAAGCGAGTTTTTGAATCAAGACACTGAGCTCGAGTATGTAGATCTGAAAGGGTGTTTGCAAAAACTGTCAGTTCCGGCGGGCTCACTTGCTTTCACCTGGTGTCAGGTGCCGGTGGTTTATCAAAAGTCTGCTCAGCAATCAAAATCTTTGACTCTTGAAGTGCGCGACGGTGAGCCATTGAATTTGCAAGGATGTGAGTTATCCCCGGATTTGAGTAAAAAGCTCTTTCAAAGAACAGGGGAAATCACAAAGATTACACTTTGGTGTTGAGATTGCAGAAATTGAGATAACCTCAAATAGTGTCGGAGAGTTAAGGTAGCTAGCTATTGAATACGTCAAGCGAGCAGTACTGGTATCCTCCACAACTTCTGACTCTGTTGCTTGAGAACAACGTATATTTTGCTCAAGTATGGATTTCAATAACTACCACTGGGGGATCATTTTTGATTCTTGATTGGGTAGAAAGTTCAGACGAGTGGCTCGGATCAACTAAACTTTGTTCAATCCACAGTGGATTTCAATTCACTTGAAAGTGCGGCATTCCAATCTATAATCAGGTACATCCATAAGCTTAAAAGAGTTTAACCTAGAGTTCATCGGTTTCCTGAAGTCGATAGGTACTTGTGATACACCACTACAACCTTGCAAATTTAACAGTAAGTGTTAAATATACAAGGATGTTCTCAAGAAAATTAGTATTGAACATCTGCCGGTGCTGAAATTGATCTTGTTCTCAAGCATGGATCTGGTGTCACCTGGGCAATTGAGAAAAAGGCCAGTTACACCCCTACAGTAAGCAAGGGCTTTCACATTGCTTGTGATGATCTTAGGGTTTCGAGGAAGTTGGTCATCTATCCTGGTGAAGAGAGCTTTTCCCTTGGTAACGATGTGATGGCTGTATCTCTAAAAACTTGTATGCAGGACTTGAAGAACTAAAGCAATCTTTCAAAGCGATCGAGAACCATTCTTTGGTACTGTTCTTTGAGATGATCTGATTTGAACCCAAAGTGTCTTGGTGACGTTTTGCTGCCTTAGTGATCATTAAGGAATTCATAAAGACAAAATACCATAGGCTCGGTGGGATTTCGGGGGAATTGGTGTTTGGGCACTATTGTTTTTGGTAGATGCAATTATGTTTTCCCAATTTAGAAAAACCGTCTATCCTGCGACTAGGTATTTTTATGAAGTATAGACTTGAAATCCAGGGGTTGAGAGCGATTGCAGTTCTGGCGGTAATTGTCTATCACATGCAGCCATCCCTCCTGCCAGGCGGCTATCTGGGGGTCGACGTATTTTTTGTGATTAGCGGCTACTTGATAACGAACCAACTTCTGATTCATCGAAATTTTACTGGTCTGGCGATTCAAGAGTACTTCAAGCGCAGAATACTCAGAATCGCACCAGCTCTTTTGGTTCTATCTATCGTAAGCTGGATTAGTTCCTGTTTTTATCTGATACCAATTGAACTTAAGACTGTATCTCAATCTTTGGGATTTTCAACAATTGGATTGGCTAACTTTTACTTTTACTGGAAAAGTGATTATTTTGAACCCTCCTTTGAATACCAACCTTTGCTGCACACTTGGTCCTTATCCCTTGAAGAACAATTCTATTTTACTCTGCCTCTCATCTTATTGCTTCGATCTTCAAAAACTCGCTATTTTCTTTTGATACTTCTCACAGTCCTAAGTTTCCTATTGTGTCTGTCTTTGGAAGAACATGCACAGAGGTTCTATCTTTTGCATGCTCGATTTTGGGAGTTTGGCCTGGGTTCCATCGCTGCTTTTGTAAAAGGGAAAGGGCGAAAAAAACAAATGAAGCCACTCTCTGCTTTCATACTAATGGCTTTTTTCATGTTTGGATTCGTAAACTTGGATCAGGGCTATTCATTACCTGGGATGGGGACTCTAGCGTGCACGCTGCCAGTTGCTGTTTTGTTGGTATCAAACAAGCTACCTGCTTGGATGTACTGTTTCTTGAGTGCACGTCCGTTAGTCCTTTTGGGCAACCTTAGTTACAGTTTGTATTTGTGGCATTATCCCGTAAGGGAGATCTTCAAACTTTGGAATGCAGGTTCGTGGACTTGGGAACAGAGCTTCTTCTATCTTCTAGTAGTTTTTTGCTTGAGTTGGTTGAGCTATCAATGGGTTGAACAGCCCTTTAGAAATTACAATAGGTCGGGCAAAAAGAAGTTATGGTTCGTTCTGATATTGGCTGTCGTATCCTTTGTGCTTTCCTTCCTTGGTCATTTCTACAAAGGTTTTCCCCAGAGAATGTCTGCCCAAAGTTTGGCTTACGATCGAGCAGCAAGAGAGTTGCCTCCGTTGAGGCATGAATGTTTGTCGGGATTTTCTAAGTTTGTGCAAGCCGGTGATGAGCACTGCATTCATTACAAAGATCTTCCACTAAACGCAATTGTATGGGGGGATAGCCATGGAGAAGCTCTTACGCAGGGGATCGCAAATGAGTTTGCTAAGAGGGGATTTGCAACAAGTCAGGTGACCATGGGAAGGTGTCCACCGATTCTTGGAATCGAAACCTCGCATTCAACAAACGATTGTTCAAAATATAATCAACAAGCACTGACCTATATTCAAGAGCAAAGGGTTGAATGGGTCGTTCTGGTGGCACGTTGGCCCTTTTATTTTGAAAACAATAAAGGAATCTATCGATATGGCAGATCCCTTGAGCTTTATGATGCTACCACTAGTGTGGATCGCACAATGGCTAGTTCGAGCTACATTAAGGCCCAAATTGACAAGACCGTTCAAAAGATTCAGAGTCAGGGCACCAAGGTGATTCTGGTTCATCCCATTGTAGAATACCCTTGGAATGTACCGATGAGGTTGGCTCGACTCAATCATCTTGGGCTTCTAGAAGAGTCAGCATATACCATTGGTTTTGAGGAAGTGACGCAACGTCATGAATTGTCCAATAAGCTATTGGAAGTGGGTGGAAGTAGCGCTTACCTACAATTTTACCCAGCAAAGTATCAATGCGCACAAGAGAGGAATATCTGCAATCCTGTTCAATTGAACAAAAGTTTGTATTATGACGATGATCACCTCAATCGTGGAGGTTCGCTGTTTCTAGCTGAAAAGATCCTGCGGGAGCTGCCTACAAGTGCTCATTAATGAGTCAGTGACTAAATTGAATTCTCGTTTTCTGACTTCAATCCAGTAGTTGGTTTGAGACCTGTGAGAACGGAGGAGGGGCATAGTATCAGACTCCACTTTGAATCCCTCACACCAAACTTCTCATTGGATTGCTGTGTCGCAAAAGCCCCATCACTTATTTTGAGAGTGGAGGTCATCGCTTTGAGAACCTGGGTTTGATTCGAGATGCCCTTTCAAAGATGTTGGAGTGAGTACCTCTTCCACCTGGTCAAAGACCCGGTTGTTCTGATGTTGAATCCTACAATCACCACTGGGGAGTTATTTTTGATTCTTGATTGGGTAGAAAGTTCAGACGAGTGGCTCGGATCAACTAAACTTTGTTCAATTGACAGTGGAATTCAATTCACTTGAAAGTTCGGCATTCCAATCTATAATCAGGCAGATCGATAAGCTCAAAAAGAGTAGAGCCCTTGCACATGATGAGGATTGAGGGCCTTCTTCAATTGAAAGTGACCAGACCATTACAAAGAACGAAGTAAAAGTTGTTAAAGCCAAACACAGTTCCTTCCCGTGGCTTAGCTTTCTGGTTTCCAGCCTTTGTATCTTGTTCTACTTGGCAATGAGTTATCTCCCCGGAAGTGACTATGAAACGCTGCGCCAGTCTCTGGCTTTTTACGGACCTGCTATTTTTGAGGGTGGGTATCATCGTGTCTTTCTGAGTTCGTTTGCACACAATGATCTCATGCACTTACTGTTCAACCTGGCATTCTTCTGGGTGATTGCTTCCGACTTTGAAAGGGAGTTCCACCGCAAGAGTCAACTCCTTGTTATGGTACTTGGCTGGATATGGACCAGCCTCCTGTTAATTTGGGTTACTCCACTCATGAGTTCAGTTGGCCTCTCAGGTATCCTTTTTTCCTTATGTTCAGCATCTTTGGTTTTAAGTTTTTCAAAACTCAAAGAAGATTTTCGCAAGGGCTTTCCAAGAATCCTTGCTGTATTTATCTTCATCTACTTGGGCGATCCACATTTTTACGAAGGATATCGAAGTGCCGAGCTTCTAGAGTTTTCTATCAGCAACGTTTCCCATGCCGGGCATTTGGGTGGATTTCTGGGAGGATTTATCGCCGCAGTTGGAATTGCGTTTTTCGCCAGGAAACCCCAGTGGATCCTGGTTGGGGTTTCAGCATTGTTATTGCTTACTTCTCTTTACGTTCAATCCAGGAAACCAGTGAATCGATTACCTTTGATCGAAGTCCTTTCAAGGGATACTTCCAAGGAGAATGAGTCGAGACTGGATGCGATCCTGCAAGAGTCCCCGAATTTGATCCCGGCCCATGCGCTCAAGGCCTTTCATTTGTTTAACAAGGATGATTATCAAAACGCTGCTCATCACTTGAAGCAAATCGAGGAAACCGCAAAGAGCAATGAGTTTATCAGCGTCCTTGCTATCAGTAGCTATTTTGAATTGAAGGATTACGTTTCCCTGGTGAATTTTCCACATGACGCTTTGGTAACCCCCAGGTTTCGCAAGATGTGTCTGTCGCTTCTGGTTATTTCAGAGATTATACAAAGTAAGGAGGGGGAAGCTCCAAAGCTACTTTCAGTCTTCAAAAGCGAATTCAAAGACTCAGCAGATGCGACCAAGGTGTTTCGGAGCTTCCTGGAGGATGAGGCAAATGCTGAGGTCAAGGAGAAGGTTCTTGGAGTTTTGAAGAAGGTGTATCCGGATTTTAAAATCTAGAATTCATCGGGTTCCTGAAGTCGGTAGGTACTTGTGATAAACCAC
>Ga0255760_10002357_pt1 | contig 17487 bp, 17 predicted proteins | sample 071ome_25_FD_179960 | JGI IMG/M metagenome (GOLD analysis project Ga0255760, IMG submission 179960) | Coastal salt marsh microbial communities from the Groves Creek Marsh, Skidaway Island, Georgia - 071410BT metaG (version 2) | ecosystem: Environmental > Aquatic > Marine > Intertidal zone >... | reverse complement strand
AAGCTCACGGCGTTAAGGCTAGCGCTGTAACATCCAAATCTTAGCTCGGAGCGCCTTCCTGCGCCCGCCATGGGGCGCAGGTTTAGCTCTCGTTGATACCGTAGTGTTGTGCCGTCAGGTCAAGGGCTCGCCTCAAACGATCAACCAGGGTCGTCATCTCTTCATCACTGATGATCAGAGGGGGCGCTGAAATAATACGGTCGCCCACCTGGCGAACCATCAGACCGCCGTTAATGGCCTGATTGCGACAGTAAACCGCGCCGCCTGAATCAGGTGCCAATCGTTCCCGAGTGTTCTTGTTTTTTACAAGCTCAATCCCCATCAACATGCCCTTGGACTTGAGGTCGCCGACAATGGGGTGGTCACTCAAGGCTTGAACCGCAGTGGCCCAAGCGACTTGACGGTCTTTTGCTACAGCATCAACGATTTGGCTCGATTGATACAGTTCAACGGTCGCGATGCCAGCGGCGCAAGCGACGGGGTGTCCTGAGTAGGTAAATCCATGGGCAAATTCGCCGCCAGACGTAGTCAGAACCTCTGCAACTGTGTCGCTGACCCCGACGCCCCCGAGCGGCTGGTAACCATTGGTGACGGCCTTGGCGAACGTAATGAGATCGGGACGATAACCATAGGTTTGACAACCCCACATGCTGCCCGTCCGACCAAACCCGCAGATCACCTCATCGCTGATAAGGAGGATGTCACGCTCTTTGCAGATGGCAGCGATCTGAGGCCAATAGTTATCGGGCGGAATAATGACACCGCCGGCGCCTTGGATGGGTTCCGCAATAAAGGCGGCCACGCGATCGGCGCCCAAGGCGTCGATCTTTTGCGCAAGTGCCTGGGCGGCTCGATGGCCTAATTCTTCATCGGAAAGCCGTGCGTCGGCGTCGAAATCGTAGGGCTGCTCAATGTGTTCGACGTAGGGCAGCGCGCTCATTTGAGCGTGCATCCCACTCATACCGCCTAGGCTTGCCGCAGCGATGGTACTGCCGTGATAGGCGTTTTTACGGCTGATGAAAATTTTCTTTTCGGGCTTGCCAAGCAAATCAAAATACCTGTGGACCAGTCGGATATTGGTGTCGTTCGCCTCGGATCCAGAGTTAGTGAAAAACACATGATTAAAACCCGCTGGAAGAATATCTGTCATTTTCTGGGCGAGTTCGATGGTGGCATCCGTGCTGCAGTTGAAGAAGCTGTTGTAAAACGGCAATGCGTGCAGTTGGGCAGTGATCGCATCGATGATAGAGGTTTGGCTATAACCTAGGTTGGTGCACCAAAGACCAGACATGCCATCGAGCAGGGAGCGGCCTTCACTGTCGATGATATGAATGCCCTCACCGCGCACATAGGTGCGACCAGGTGCCGCCTTATACTGCGCGAAATCGGTAAAGGGGTGAAGAAAGTGTGCCGTATCTGTGGCTAAGAGATCTGTTGCAGTTTGCGTTTGTGCTGTCATGCCAAGTCCAACCTAGAGTCGTGAACATCCAATTGCGGAGCATCTTAAGATCTGCTGAGGATCCTTCGCAAGCCGCATAGAGGGTGTCAAGTGCGTGCCGGTTGCTTGACAGTCCTGGCCGCTCAGGTGTTGATCTGCGCCCTCCTAGGAACACCCGTTTAAGCGCCTCTACCAGCCCCTGCAATTACAACGGAACTGGGCGCAGCAAACAAAATAGTTGGCATTCTCGCTTGACTATAACCCTTTGATTTCTATTGACAGATTTGAATTGAGGCGCATACTTAGCACATCCAAGGAAGACATCATGAACGCCACATCGAGCGTCAGATTGCCCCGTCGATCTGTTCGCCCATCAGTTCGGGGGGAGTGGTAACCACTCAAATCCCATGAACAAGAACGCCGTCGTCGTCGCTGCGATTACCCTGACCAGTCTTTTGGTGAGTTGCGCGACGCCAGAGCCCGCCGACCTTATTCTCAAGAACGCCCGTATTTACACCATGGACGATGCGCAGCCTTGGGCGTCAATCCTGGTGATCAAAGATCGACGCATCATTGCCGTGGGTGAGGAGGCATTGCTCGAAGGATTTATCGGCCCGACGCGCGATTTGAACGGAGCGATGGTCCTGCCAGGCTTTCACGATGCGCACACCCATCTAGCCTATGGCGGTAGACAGTTAATGCAGTGTGATTTACATGGCATTGACTCGATTGAGGCAATCCAAGACAGATTGTCTGCCTGTGATGCGAGTCTTGAGCCAGAAGATTGGCTTCTGGGTGGTGGCTGGAATCTGTCGCTCTTTGATGAAGCAAACCCTCATCGCGCGTTGCTTGACCAAGTCAACCCTGAGCGAGCCATTCTCTTAGTGGGTGAGGACGGTCATTCCTCTTGGGCCTCGACCCGTGCATTGGAGCTTGCTGGCATTACAGAAGAAACGCCGAATCCATCCGATGGTGTGATTGAGCGAGATGAAGCTGGCCGTCCTTCAGGAACGCTTAGAGAGAAGGCGCAAGCGCTGGTCCAGCGGTTTGCCCCTGCCATGCTCTTCGAAGATGCCGAAGAGGGTGCCCGTCGAGCCATTCGAATGGCGAATTCCGTGGGCATTACCTCTGCCATCGACGCAGCCACGACAGATGAAGATCTCGCTGTTTACCGATCCCTTGAGCGCGCTGGCGAGCTTCCGGTCAGGATGGTGCTCGCCATCGCCATGAATGACCCTGGCTTGGGGCTGGGAGCCCGCTCGGCGATTGATTTGAAAACACGGGGTGACGTTGATGTGCTGCGCACGGACTCAGCGAAAATTTTTGTTGATGGCGTGCTGGAGGGCGAAACGGCGGCGCTGCTCGAACCCTACCACAGTCAATCAGGCGGGCATGGCCACCTCAACTTAACCCATGATGAACTGACAGACCTAGTGAGTTCGCTCCATGCGCAGGATGTGCAAATTATGTTTCATGCGATCGGTGATCTGGCCGTTCGAGAAGCACTCAATTCAGTTGAAGCGGCGATTGAAACTCATGGCGAACGGGATGCGCGCCATCACATTTCTCATATTCAATTGGTGGACGAGGCAGACCACGCACGATTTGCTGAATTGAGTGTCTCCGCAAATATGCAGGCGCTTTGGGCCATGCCTGACCCCTACATTACGCAAGTCAACTTGCCGGTTGTGGGTCAGCACCGGGTGGATGCCATGTACCCCTTTGGATCCTTGGTAAGGCAAGGGGCAAGGTTGGCTGCGGGCAGTGATTGGTCGGTTTCAAGCATGAACCCTTTTCTGGCGATTGAGACAGCTGTGACAAGATCTGATGCTGACGCTGTCTACCCTGGGGTTCTCAATGCGGATGAAGCGGTGAGCCTCCATCAAGCGATTGCCGCATACACCCTCGAGGGTGCTTATCTGATGCATCAAGAAGCGGATCTAGGCGCCCTAAAAGAAGGCATGCTGGCCGATCTGGTGGTGATTGACCGTAATCTCTTTGAGATCCCACCTGCGTCCATCGGTGATACCCAAGTGCTCTTGACCCTTTTGGGGGGCGAAGTGGTGTACGAGCAAACCTTGCCTGCACCGTCTGACGAACAAGAGCAAGAACACGAGAACGATGCGCCCTCGGTCAAGGAGGGGTCGTGAGTCGCGCAACGAGCCTCGTTCATCGAGACATCCTGTATCAATGGTCGAAGTACCTCATCTACGCGCTGTTGTCGTCCAACATCCTGTTCTTCTTCGGGGATGAATGGCTTGCGGCAGAACACACGCTTGTCGGTGATTGGGCGTTGCCCGACTTGATCGAGGCGTTTGCTGCAACCATCGACACCCTGGCCTGGGTGTTACTGCTCCTGATTTTTGAATTGGAGACGTGGCATCTCAACCCGGCCACGATGAAGCACAGCACAAAACAGGCACTGATGCTGATTCGAGCCGCGTGTTACCTGATGATTCTTTCTGCCTTTTTCGGCTACGCGGAGAAAATGCTTGAGCTGGAAAGTGCCGACGTTTTAGAGGTAGGGCCTGCCTGTGATCTCGGTGCAGAAGGCTACAAACAAATGACCACGTTGGACGAGTACCAAGCCATCGATGCCGATGCATGCCGTGAACAAGTCGATCTTGCTGTGCATAAGGGTCAGAAGTGGATCGCCAGCACGCGAGTGCTCGAGGATACCCAGGCATTGGCCTGGGTCGACGTGCTGAATGCGGGGACTTGGCTCTTGATCGTGGCTTTGCTCGAGCTTGATTTACGTGCTGCAGCGAAAGGGTCGGTGTCTAAGCGTGGCGCGCTTGTATCGAATGCACTAAAGCTCGGTCTTTACCTGATGCTCGTCGTCTTCGCCATTTACTGGGGATTGAACGGCGCTTTTATCGATTTCTGGGACGCGTTTCTATGGATCCTGGCATTCGTTTACATCGAGAGGAATTTGTTTACATCTTGGGACGAGGTGGATCCGAGGTCGGCGCCTGCAACTTGAGCGGGCGGTCTTAACAACATCATAGCGGGAAAGAAGGTGATCGCTGCATTGCGCGATCGATGATGCAAAAAAGGAGATCTATTGTGAACAGGCCGGCGCAATTGGAGAAGCGCTTAGAACTACTGATAACCGACGCCAATGGCGTGCCGCGGGGAAAGACTATCGAAAGTGACGCTTACGATGACGAAAACCCGCCTCGTCTTGCGGAAGCGGTGCTCTTTCAGTGCATCCACGGCAGTTATGCCGAGGCCACGATGGATGACTACAACCCGAAGGATGAGGACTTCATTCTATCGCCGGATTGGACCACCTATCGCCGAACGGCATGGAAGGATGACAGCGTGGGTCAGGTGATTTGCGAAGCGCTCGACAAAGACGGCGATCCTCTGCCCTATGACACCAGGAACGTCTTGAAGCGGGTGTTAAAAGCTTACGAGGAGCGGGGACTCACGCCCATTATCGCGCCGGAAATTGAGTTTTATTTGCTGACCGCGCCCAAGCGAGGGGATCGAGAACTTGAACCCGGCTCGGGTGTTGATGGGCGAGATGAGTTTGGCGGGGAGGCGTTCAGCTTTGATGCACTCGACCGTTACGCGCCCTTCGTCAGCTTCCTGCAAGAGGCAGCCCAAGCGGCAGAACTGAACATGAGCGCCATTCTGCATGAAGTGGGCGCGGGTCAAATGGAAATTAATGTTGATCACGGGCCCGCACTGGAGGTAGCCGATCAGTTGGTCCTGATGAAGCGCTTGGTCAAAGGTTGCGCGGTTGAGCATGGGTATTTGGCAAGTTTCATGGCGAAAACCTCGCTGAAATCGCCGGGGTCGGGATTGCATTTGCATTGCAGCATGCAGAATCAGAGCGGCGACAATCTTTTTGCCCTCATTGACGATAAAGCGCCGCAGAAATTGCGTCACTTTATCGGCGGGCTGCAGAAATATTTACCCGAGGGGTTTGCTTTTTTGGCGCCAAACATCAATAGCTACAAGCGGTTTGCAGGCGATTTGTGCATGCCACTGAACGTGGAGTGGGGGTATGACAACCGAACCACTGGCCTGAGGGTCCCTTACGGGCTGCCTGAGGATGGTCGAGTTGAGATGCGTGTTGGCGGTGCCGACGCAAACCCTTACCTCGCTATTTCGCTGATGCTTGCTGCTGGCCTGTTGGGCATGGATGAATCGATTGAGCCAACAGAGGCACAAGAAGAAGATTGTTGGGAAAACGAAAGTGAATTGCCGAGTAACCTTGAATTAGCGCTGGTTAATTTAGAAGAGGGTACGGCGCTCTCTGCCATTTTGGGCGAGGAGATTCTGCGCGTGTTCACTTCGATCAAGCAGGATGAGCTTGAGGACTATCACCTGAGGCTGTCCTCTTGGGAAATCCAGTATCTCGGAAGCATGCTCTGAGATCCCCATGAAGCGTCTTGCGGGCTGCCGCTCTCATGTGGGCTTTGATCACTCTTGGTATTACGCGAGCGGCCAGGCGCTGGAAGTTAACGGCCCACTCGCGGAGCATCGTAACGCGGACGTTTGCGTGATCGGTGGTGGTTACACCGGTTTATCCGCCGCTATCGAGTTAGCGAGAGCCGGGGCGAAGGTCGTGGTGCTTGAACGATATCGCGTGGGCAGCGGTGCGTCGGGTCGCAATGGCGGCGTTCTGGGCATGGGACAACGAAAAGACCAGGACGATCTGGAGTCCATGGTGGGTTTGGATTGGGCTCGTCATCTCTGGCAATTGTCTCTTGACGCGAACGCGTTGGTTCGATCAAGAATTAAAGAATTCGACATCGATTGTGATTTAAAAGATGGCGAATTAACGGTCGCTCACAAAGCGCGTCATGAGCCCTCGCTGTGGGACTATGCGGCGCATCTTCAGAAAGTGTACGACTATGGCGAGGTTACGGCGGTTTCTCGAGACGAGGTTGCAGCGCAACTCGGGACCCACACCTACTATGGCGGCACCTTCAATCGTCGGGCGGGCCATCTGCACCCTTTGAATCTGGCGCGGGGCCTCGCGAGAGCCGCCATCAGCCTGGGTGCGGAGATTTATGAAGGCAGTGAAGTGAGGGCCATGGACCAAGTGGGCCCACATCACATTGTCAAAACGAGCGCCGGGGTAGTGAAATGTGAGCATGTGGTGGTAGCCTGCAATGGCTATTTAAACGGACTGTTGCCGGCCGCCGACCGGTACCACATGCCGATCAATAACTTCATGGTGGCGACCGAACCTCTCGATGAGTCGTTGGCTTCAACCATCAATCGTGATGACGTCGCCGTGGTCGATACGCGCTTCGTGGTCAATTATTTTCACCTATCTCGCGATCGCCGGCTTATCTTTGGTGGCGGTGAGAATTACACGCCCTATTTCCCAAGTTCAATCGAAGCGGTGGTTCGCCCTCGGCTCGAGGCTGTCTACCCCCAGCTCCGGGGTGTGGGGATTGCCTACGAATGGGGTGGCACGCTGTCCGTCACGATGAATCGAATGCCAAAGTTTGGCCATGTGGGGCAGGGCGTTTACTATGCTGAGGGTTACTCGGGCCACGGCGTTGCTATGGCGAATTTAGGTGGGCAGTTGATTGCGGAGGCTATTCTGGGCCGACCAGAGCGATTTGATCAGATGGCGACCTTAAAGCAACGCGCCTTCCCGGGCGGGCGATGGCTTCGATGGCCTGGTCTTGTCGCTGGAATGTTGTTTTATACTTTTCTCGATCGCATTTAGAGACTCTTTGGTGAAGGGGGGCAAAGCAAGGTGTCAACTTCGGCTCTAACAAGACGTACGCATCCACGACCGGACTTACTAGGGTCTCAAGGGCCGCATCAGACCTTCAGTGGGACCCAAACGTTTCTGCGCCGTAAGGCGACTCAAGATATTTCGGGTGCTGATGTGGTGGTGTCGGGCTTGCCCTTTGATCTCGCAACCACCTTCCGCCCGGGTGCGCGGTTCGGCCCGCAAGCCATCCGTGCCGCCAGTGTGCAGCTCGCAGAATTGCTACCCCACGCTTACCCCTTCAATTTCAATCCATTCGATGAGCTCGCAGTGGCAGATTGGGGCGACGTTGAATTTGTCTCAGGCTATCCGGATCAAGCAGTGGCGGTCATAGAGGCGCACGCGCGGGCACTTTTAGCACAAGACGTCACTATGCTGACGTTCGGTGGTGACCATTTTGTGACGTATCCGCTACTTAAAGCGCACGCAGAGAAGTACGGAAAGCTCTCACTTGTGCACTTCGATGCCCATGTTGATACCTGGCCAGATGACGGCAAGCGCTTAGACCATGGCTCGATGTTTTTACGTGCGCTGAATGAAGGGCTGATTGATCCAGGAACTTCAGTACAGATTGGCATCCGATCTTTCAGTGAGGATGACTATGGGTTTAATGTGCTCTCTGCACCCTGGATTCAGGAGCAGGGGATACGCGCCGCCATTTTGGAAATTCGCCGAGTGGTCGGTCGTCGTAAAGCCTATCTGACCTTTGACATCGATTGTTTGGATCCCGCGTTCGCCCCAGGTACGGGGACGCCTGTCGCTGGCGGGCTCTCATCGGCGGAGGCGCTCACAATACTCCGTGCACTCGGGCAACTAGAACTTGTGGGTATGGACGTCGTCGAAGTGGCGCCGGCGTACGATCACGCGGACATTACTGCGATTGCTGCGGCAACGATCGCCCATGATTTATTGTGCCTGCTCGCGCAGCGAAAGCAGTTTGAGGCGCGGCAGAACCGAACTTAAGACCCGGCCGGTGACGCCAGCCGCTTGATGCCCGGTTAAGGCCATCCGTGTTCTGGGCCTTAAAGAGCTAGCCCCATACACCTAATGGGGTCCGCTTCTTACAGAAAGATTGGGTCGTCTGCCCTCTACCGATTAGCGGTCGTCCAACGCGCTCAACCATTCGACGTTTGCTGGCCGCGCTTCACGAACCAAATGACTGCATAAACGAAGGGCGTATCGATCAAGGCGATCACCATTTTGAGTCCATAGCCAAGCAACGTTAGCTGGATCAGCGCCTCAAAGGGGATGACGCCGAAAAATGCGATGCCATAAAAAATGAGCGTGTCGATGCCCTGGCTCACCATCGTTGATCCATTATTGCGAAGCCATAATTTTGCCTCGCCCGTGCGGGCTTTGATGGCATGGAAGGCCCAGACATCGAAGGTCTGACTGATCAGATAGCTCACGAGGGACGCGATGGTGACGCGGCCAGCAAAAGTCATGACTTCCTCAAATGCGACTTGACCCTCAAAGAGGGGGCTCGGAGTCCAATTCACACTAAGTTGGCTGGTGAGCAAAACCAGAGGGTAGCAGAATGCCGTGCCCAGGACGGCGCGTTGGGCGGCCTTGGCGCCTGCGAGTTCCGAAAGGACGTCGGTGATCAGGAAGGTACTGCTGTAAATCAGAATCGAAACAGTGATCGCCAGCGGCGCAATTCCCGGCAGTTCCAAGGTGCCAAGCTTGCCAGCGATGAAAATGGAGGTGACCACGCTACCCGCGAGGATCGGGCCCAAGATCTGATGACCCCAATAGCGAGCGCTACTGCAAAGGATTGCCGTGGTGCCGATGGTCGCAATCAATGCCAGAAAGGGGTAGAGCATTTGGGGCCTAGGGTTCTCGTGACTGGTTCAGCGCGCCGAGATTGTAGCGGTGCGCCAATTCCAAGACAAAGGGCTTGTGTTGACGGATCTCGTCTTCAGTCAGCCCTTGAATTTCATAAGGCAACACCAGCCAATCTTCGGTTTGGTGAAGCGCATAATCAGGCCTGAATTCCACACGTCTTTGACCGGGTTTCTCGAACAGACAAGCGAAACGGATGGTGCTTGGGAGATTACGCCGGAGGTGCGTTTTCAAATGGGCAATGACTGCCAACACGTTGCGGCCAGTCGCGAATACATCGTCAACGATCAGTAAACGGTCATTAAACGATAGGGTGTCGATCAAATATTGGGTGCCGTGCACCTGAATATCTGGCGAGTGATCGTGCCATTGGTCTGCGTAATGCTGAGCACCGCCATAGGACGTGCGAATGGCGATGTGATCTGTGTCAACGCCGAGCGTTTGAAGACATTCTTGAACGTAAATGCCAACGGCCGAGCCGCCCCGCCAAAGACCGACTATGAAGCTGGGCCTGAAATTCGATGCATGGATTTGAGCGGCGAGTTCAAAGCTTTGCTCGATGATCCATTGCTCGCTGAGAAAGGTCTTGGATGCCTGCATGGTATGCTCGGTGGATTGTGAGGGAGCATACCGCAGCATGGTGACCAAGCGCTATTTGGACGCACAGGCTTTGCTGGAAGATGGGTGGCACCTAGGCGCACAAGTCCTGGCCAGCGGCTTTAGGCCCGATTTCATCGTCGCCATCTGGCGGGGCGGCGTGCCGATGGGGGTAGCGGTCCAGGAGTTTCTTAAAGCCTACGGCGTCGATGCTGACCACATCGCCATTCGTACGGCGTCTTATCAGGGTATTGATGACCAATCGTCTGTACGAGTTTATGGCCTGAGTTATCTTGTTAGCCGCGTCACTCATGAAGCCAAATTGTTGATCGTGGATGACGTGTTTGACACCGGGCATAGCGTTGATGCGGTGATTCGCGAGTTGAGTCTTAGAGCTCGAAAAAACACGCCTGAGGACATCAGGATCGCGGTGCCGTATCACAAACCCACCCGTAATGAGACGCTAAGAGCCCCCGACTATGTGCTTCATGAGACGGAAGCCTGGTTAAAGTACCCGCATTCACTTGAAGGTCTCACTCTTGAAGAAATGCGCGAGCATCGGCCGCAACTGGCGCGGATTATCGAGCGAGAGAGGGCAAGCGAGTCAGAGCCGATAGAGACACCCGAGGAGAGGGCTTGACCCGCGGGATGAATTTAATCACCGATGCCATTTAAGAGCGGCTAGGCCGACCAGGGGCTTATAAGAGGAAGTGAAAATGACCATAAAATCGATCGGTCCTCATGTGGTCATGGATGAATCGGGCTTCATCCATGAAACCGCGAGACTTCATGGCAAGGTCTATGTCGGCCCTGACGTATCCATTTGGACCTACGCCGTCACTCGCTCAGAGCTTTACGAGATCCGCATAGGGGCGCGAAGCAACATTCAAGATTTTGTGATGATCCACGAGGGCAATGGCGTTGGCACTTACGTGGGAGAAGATTGCTCCATTACACACCATGTCACGCTTCATGGGTGCACCATCGAGGATGGGTGCTTGATCGGTATCAATGCCACCGTCATGGATGGAGCCTATATTGGTCGCGGTTCCATTGTGGCGGGACATGCAATCGTAAAAGAAGGCGATCGGTTTCCTCCCAATTCGGTGATTGCGGGCGTGCCCGCAAAGCGAGTCGCAGAGCGGGATAACTATGCCGCAAACGTCGACAATGCTCGCTTCTATCAGCGACTCTCGCAACAATATTTAGCAGGGAATGACCGATTACCGGAGGGGGATTGATCAATGGCTAGAGCGTCGGGACAAAACGATTTGGGGCGCCAGCGGGCGCCTAGAGCCTGGCGAAAGGCGCTATAGGCTACGAGTAACGCTGGAAAAGCCACTAAGACGAACATGGGAATCCTGTTGGTGAGCGGCTCGAAATTTCGGTTATAGGGGCAGTGCGTCGCGCGTTGGTAACGTATTCTTTCGAGTCAGTGATAGATTCTTGAACAACGGCTGGTTATTTCCGACCCTGGTCAAGGGGAATGGGCTTAGTGCAGAAGAACGATGAGTAATTTGAAGTGATCATTCCGATTATTTTATGTGGCGGTGCTGGAACTCGACTTTGGCCAATGTCCAGAAACGAGTATCCGAAACAGCTGTTGAACTTAGTCGGGAACCGAAGTCTGTTACAACAAACGATCGGACGATTAGAGGGTATCGAAGGTATTCAAGACCCGGTACTCATTTGTAATGAAGCGCACCGCTTTTTGGTTGCGGAACAACTACGCGAGGTTGGGATTCAGTCACAAGCGATCATCCTTGAGCCAGAGGGTAAAAACACTGCACCAGCCGTGAGCTTGGCATTGCAATGGGCTCGAGTGATCGAGGAGGGCGACCCACTTCTGCTGATTCTTCCGTCTGATCATGTGATCCGAGACGAGGAGGCGTTTAAGCGTTCTGTGAATCGTGCTGCACATCTAGCGAGGGCGAACTATCTAGTGACCTTTGGTATTGCGCCTCGAGGGCCCGAGACAGGCTTTGGTTATTTGGAACAAGGTGAGGCTATTGAAGAAGCAGGTTTTGTCTTGCGACGCTTTCATGAGAAGCCGGATGAGGAGACCGCTCTTGCGTATTTGCGCTCGGGGAACTACAGCTGGAACAGCGGGATGTTCCTCTTTTCGAGGAACGAGGGGGTCCAGGCATTCGAGAGATGGGCGCCCACTATTTGGCATAGCGTAGGAGACGCCTGGGCGTCACGCACCGAGGATTTCGATTTTCTCCGACCAGATCCAATTGCGTTCTCGAATTGCCTGAGTGACTCCATTGATTATGCGGTGATGGAACAGGCAGATCGTGCTGCTATCGTACCAATGGATGCTGGGTGGAGTGATCTAGGGTCTTGGTCTTCTGTTTGGGAGGTGGGAGAAAAAGATGACTTTGGGAATGTGTTAAAGGGTGATGTGGTCCTTGAATCGACCAAGAATGCGCTCATTCACGCTGAACACCGATTAGTGGCCGCCGCAGGCGTAAGCGATATAACGATTATTGAGACAGCAGATGCTGTGCTTGTTGCTGATCGTGGCGCATCTCAGTCCGTTAAAAGCCTTGTTCAGCGACTGTCGGGATTGAAGCGAACTGAATCCAGCGCTCATCGCCGAGTCTTTCGTCCATGGGGATGGTATGAGGCGATCGATCAAGGGTCTCGACACCAGGTCAAGCGAATTTGTGTCAGTCCGGGGGCACGGTTGTCCCTCCAGAAGCATCAGCATCGAGCGGAACATTGGATTGTTGTATCAGGAACGGCTCGGGTGACCTGTGATGACGAGATCTTTGAACTGCTCGAAAACCAATCGACCTACATCCCTCAAGGCAGTGTGCACCGCCTGGAAAACCCCAGCACTCTGCCGCTAGAGATCATTGAAGTGCAGTCAGGCAGTTATCTGGGCGAGGACGACATCGTCCGATTTGAGGACAATTACGGGCGAGCCTAAGCCTTTTCAACGCCTCTTAATGGTTCATCCGTGATCTGGCTTAGAAAATCTTCTAACGCGCGAAGCAGAAAATAATGATCCATGTTGGTTAGATGGGCTCTGGGCCACCGTGGTTGAGATTTTACGTGCCCAGAAATAGAAACGTCGATCAGGTTGGGGCCTGCGATTTGAGATCAGGAGCGAACCATGGATGCGCTCAGGATTAGCTTTCGTTAGTTGCGAGTCGGTGAAAGAGGATGATCGTTAAATTTAGGTCGTAGATTCGCTCTCGATAGGCTTGCTTGATGAAAAAGGTCTTTGCTGCAGGATTATGTTAGTGTTCGCCGGTAATTGAGATGGACTCGATTATTAGAAATACTTTTTGAGTCTAGCGCTCCTTAAGAAAGAGAGAGATCGATTGAATATCCGTAAGTGTTTGTTCCCCGCGGCTGGGTATGGCACCCGCTTTTTGCCCGCGACCAAGGCCATGCCCAAAGAAATGTTGCCGATTGTAGCGAAGCCTCTGATTCAATATGGCGTTGAAGAAGCGATCGAGGCTGGGCTTCATCATATGGGGATCGTCACCGGTCGCGGCAAACGAGCGTTAGAGGACCATTTCGATACCAGTTACGAATTAGAGCATCAGATTCAGGGTACTTCTAAGGAAGGCCTGCTTCAGGAAATCAGAGCGATCATCGACCAGGCGACCTTTTCTTACACGCGACAAATAGAAATGAAGGGGCTGGGTCATGCCATTTTAACGGGTGAGCCATTGATTGGCCCCGAGCCCTTTGCCGTCTTGCTGGCTGATGATCTGTGTATCAGCGAAGGGCCGAGCGTGCTCGCGCAGATGGTGGATCGATACCGTCAGGAGGGCTGCAGTATCGTCGCTGTGGAAGAAGTGCCACCCTCTGAAACCGACAAATACGGGATCGTCTCTGGAAAAAAGCGAGATGAGCAGGTGGTGGAAGTCGAATCGATGGTTGAGAAGCCAGATCCCTCAGAGGCGCCAACCAACTTGGCCGTGATCGGTCGTTATATTTTGACCCCCGATATTTTCGATATCCTGCGCGATCTGCCCCCCGGGCGTAATGGCGAGGTGCAAATCACCGACGCCCTCAACATCCAAGCCCAGCAAGGACGTGTGCTGGCCTATCGATTTGAAGGTAGGCGATTTGATTGCGGGAGTATTGAGGGCTTCGTTGCCGCCACCCAGCATGTGTTCGCGAGTCAATACAACACCTCCTCCTGAATCTGCACCGTGAGGCTTGACCCATCTGGTCTGTGCCGGCTCACCGTCTGTTGAGGGTTTTGGTTCTGGAGTCCGACCGCACTAGGCGTTAGTTAGCCCCTCAGTGAGGCAAGTACCCCGAGGGTATCCGATGAGGTTCTTTTGGTAACTCCATCCTCTAGAAGCTAGGTGCCCAAGTCTTTAGTAATCCAAGCCTCATTTCAGCCTCGCGGCATGACTAAAGAAATAAATGCACCACGTCGATTTAAGTCACTGTCATAACGTTTGATGAATCGGGGCTTTGTCGATTGGCATATTGCTCACGCTGAGCTTTAGATACAGAGGGGGTGATTGAACTAGATCTTCAAAAGGTTCGATTTTTTCTGATATGCCGACGAGCCATAGATTCAAGCAAAGCGACCGCCGGCCTTGTTTCGCTCGAGCGTCGGGCCCCACGGAACACGCGTCTACAAGACGCGGCCCAGGTAGTCCTTCAATCGACGCCAAGCATCGGCGGCGGGTGCAAGCCGAACATCCAGATCCTGATCAGTGTGTAACCAGAAGCCGTGATTGACTTCATCATAAATGTGCACGTCATTCTTGATGCCCGCCGTGCGCATGGCGGAGACGAAGGCGTTGACCTGATCCACGCTCGGGCCCCGATCGAGGCCGGCGAAGGTGCCATAGATTTCATGGTCGATGGCGCGGAGTTGCTCAGGGTCGGTCACGAGTCGGCCATAGAAGATGGCAGTGCCTTCGTGTGTCTCGCCTCCTAGCGCATAGGAAAGGGCAATCCCGCCTCCAAAGCACCAGCCAATGGTTGCCACGCGCGTCACGCCAGACTCCTGCTTCAGCGCTTGCACCGCCGCATTGAGGTTCTCGATGATGAGCGCTGGGTTGGCCTGCGTCTCGCGCACGAGTTGCATATTCTCTTCTCGATGACTGCCAGTACGACCCTGGTACAGGTCAGCCGCCAGCGCCGCATAGCCTTCGGCCGCGAAGGCATCCGCGGTCTCCCGAATACGCTGACTGAGACCATTCCATTCGTGAATCAGGATGACGCCACCCTTGATCTCTCCTTGGGGAAGGCTGAGGTAGCCCTGGGTGTCGTCATGACCATCAAAATACCCAAGGGATTGGCCCGAGAGGGATGGCGCGAGGCCAAGTAGGGCGTCGGGCACCTCGGGTTCCACCCCCTCTGCGGTGAGCGTTAAGCCGCACAGCCAGCTGAATATCAAAGTGAGAAAAGAATGATGCCATCGCCGGTGATTTGTACGATCACTCTGGCCCGGGAAAGAGGGTTGGGCGGCACAACAGGGGTTTGCTCCATAAGGCTTGGCCTCATAAGGGTTGGCTTTAGGAGCGTAGGCGGCAGCCACGTGCGCCATCCCGTAAGATTGCGAAAATTTCACCGTCACAATGCGTCTGCTCACGTTTTATTAGTCCTTTTCCATTTGAGTTACGAAGTCCAAAAATCGTAATGCTCATTAACCTTGCTTACCCTTCAGGTGGCTTGAAGCGAAGTTCTCTCACGGTGTTAACCGAAGCTAAGACACCCACAAATAATAAAATGCCGGCAACGTCTCCAATTAAATAGCCGAGCACGCGTTCAAGTTCGCTGTGCGGCCCATCGTACCCCATGAGTGTCAGTTGGAGGATAATCGTGTTTAGCGCAGCGGCGAGGATGCCCGCGAGCACCAATCTCCCCCAAACTGAGCGATCTGAAATGACCACGTGGAATGGGTTAAGTCTAGCCATTCTCAGCAATTCAAACGCCAGGTAGGCGCTAAGTGTGCCTGCGATGGGCGGTAACCAGCTGTTGGGCGACCAATGCCCCCAAAGGGCGATATGAATGGCGTGGGCGATCAGCAAGGGTAGAATGGCTTGGTGCCTGAAGAGCCATATGGCAAAAATTCGGACCCCGTGGGGCAGAAAAATCAGGGCATTGAATTGGAAATCAGCCCCGTGGATGGATCGCTCAAGATAAGCCACGCCGGGATAGGTGATCGCGAAGGACCCCAGGAACCACACCGATATAAGCAATGTTTGCCTGAGAAAAGTCCACCAGGAAGCCCATGTAAAAATTAAGCTGGAGGGTGCCACGAACGATCAAGCGTTGAGGGAATCAACGGCTATAGGCAGAGTCGATACAGACCTGTTTTCCGGCCCTCAGCTGGCTGCAGAATCTTTTTATCGAGTAGTGATTTCAACGCTCGGTGATAAGTGGGCGCTGAGAGTGATTCACAATACACGCTGTTGCGGAGCTTACGGCTGGTGACCAAGGCCTCTTCCTGGTTCGAAAACTCAGACATGGCGCTGATGATGAGTCGCTCCTGCTCGGACATTTCGGCTAAACCAAAGTCCTTCTCCATGCTCAGGATGACTGATTTTAGCTGTGCCAGCTTCTTAAGGTTTTGCAGATCCAATGTCGTAACTCCTCGGTCCTATGGACTTTTATGTTATTTAACAAACTAAAAGCAACAGTTGGAAGTCTTCGCTGATGGAGATAAAAGTGAAAATTTGCACGTTTTTGGTGCGTAACGAGCCACACTCAACGCATTATTTGCAGCTTTTCTTGTAGCTTCTCTTGCAGCTTCTTTTTTGCAGATTCTTGCCTAGCTTGGGCCCTTCTAACGCCCCCGAACCTAGTGATACGACTATCGAGCCCAATTAAGGCTCGGCTGTCTTCACCATTCGCATGGCCGCCATCAGTGCCACCAACACGACTAGAATGCCGATCATGTCGCCTGCGATGTACATGAGTACAAAGGGGACAAAATTGTCCGCTTCAAGACTACCGTGAAACAGAACGCCAGAGATTAGCCCGTTGGTCATTGAGGAAAACAAACCGACCAGATATAAGTTTCGCCAATGCGGTTTGATCAGTTGCTCCGTTTGAGCCGCGGCTGACGCGTAAAGATTAAAGCCGCACAGTCTGAATAATTCGAAGCTCACGAATGCAGCGGTCGCACCAATCATCGCTTGAGCCAGTGCCGTGTCCGGTAGAGGGTGGCCATACCACCACAAGGTCACCAGATTGCCGACCAAAAGCGGCACGATCGCTCGCGCGCCAAAATACCAGGTGGTCATCAGCCTCAGCCCAGCAGGCAGAAAAATGAGCAGGGCATAGGGCGTCTCAGGGAAGAGCAGCCGGTGCCCCCAAGCGAGTGGGAGGTGCGAGATGACGTAGAGGACTAAGAATGCACCTGGTATCCACAACACGTAGTGATATTTTGAGATGAAGCCCATTTTTGTTCTCTCAGCTCGGGCTAAGGGATCCGCTCAGTGGATAATGTAACGAGTCGCAGCCACTAACAGCCGCACAGTTCGTAGGTATAGAGTATGCATCTGGCTGAAGCAAGCGTGATCTGAGATGTGAAGAGAAATGGGTCAGAGGGCCCATGCCGGCAGATAAATCACGTGGGTTTTTTTATTGCGGGTTGCTCGCTCAGCATGGACTCCAATAATAAGTCATGGGAACCCATATTTTTAGGACCTTTTGTGGGGGAAACCGTCATCGAGCGCTGCGAGGCGATGGAAACCTTTGACATTCGAAGTGATAATTTTTTGCGCGATCGCTCAAGCAGGGCCGTGTTAAAAAAAGTCCGATGAGTTTCACCGCTCCGCGCGAAATCACGCGTGGTGCTCAATCTGTCAAGGGCTTGGCACCTGCGTTGCAGTCACCTCACGCGGACCACAGACTTGCCAAAGTTGACGCC
>Ga0255760_10002344_pt1 | contig 17547 bp, 18 predicted proteins | sample 071ome_25_FD_179960 | JGI IMG/M metagenome (GOLD analysis project Ga0255760, IMG submission 179960) | Coastal salt marsh microbial communities from the Groves Creek Marsh, Skidaway Island, Georgia - 071410BT metaG (version 2) | ecosystem: Environmental > Aquatic > Marine > Intertidal zone >... | reverse complement strand
TCGCATGAAATTATTAGAAAATAAAACCGCAATCATCACCGGTGCCAGTCGTGGAATCGGAAAAGGAATCGCCGAAGTATTTGCCCAACACGGTTGCAATGTAGCCATTACTTACAGCAGTTCTTCTGCAGCCGCAGACGTTCTGGTTGCCGAACTATCTAAAAACAACATCAAAGCAAAAGCCTATCAAAGTAATGCTGCCGATTTTGATGCTGCCCAAGCCCTAGTAGATGCAGTACTTGAAGATTTTGGTCAAATTGATGTATTAATCAACAATGCAGGGATTACCAAAGACAACTTGTTGATGCGTATGAACGAGGCAGATTTTGACGAAGTTATAGAAGTCAATCTCAAATCGGTCTTTAACATGACTAAGGCCGTCCAGCGTACCTTCCTCAAACAACGAAAAGGCGCACTGATTCACATGAGTTCTGTTGTTGGTGTAAAAGGAAATGCAGGTCAATCCAATTATGCTGCTTCCAAAGCCGGAATTATTGGTTTTTCAAAATCCATCGCTCTCGAACTCGGATCACGTAACATCCGCAGTAATGTGGTTGCTCCTGGGTTTATCGAAACCGAAATGACCGCCAAACTTTCAGACGAAGTCGTACAAGGATGGCGTGATGGAATACCACTCAAAAGGGGAGGTCAACCCCTAGATGTAGCCAATGCTTGTGTGTTTTTGGCTTCTGATTTGTCCGCCTACATCACGGGGCAGGTGCTCCATGTAGATGGCGGAATGTTAACCTAAAAATTATTTATTATGAAAAATTTACCTAAAATCGGACTACCAGTCATTTTATTGGCTTTTGTACTCATCATCTTTGTATCCAAATCTTCAATAAACATTGGTTATGGAGAAGCCGGAGTGCTTTTTAAAACTTTTTCAGGCGGTGTAGTAACCGATGAACCGCCTTTAGGAGAAGGTTTTCACGTAATCGCTCCTTGGAATAAAGTTTATGTTTACAACGTCAAACAACAAGAGTTTTTTGAAGGAAACATGCAAGTTTTATCTTCAAATGGTCTCGAAATTACCTTAGACGTATCGGTATTGTACCAGCCCAAATATGATGAGCTTGGTCTGTTACACAGAACCAAAGGTGAAAACTATGTAAACATCGTTTTGATCCCGCAAATTCGAGCGGTAGCCCGTTCTGTAGTGGGACGCTATACCCCCGAACAGCTTTATTCGACAAAGCGCGATGCGATACAAAACGAAATTTTTGAGGAAACCCAAAAAAACGTTGCTTCTCAGTACATCCAGCTCAACGCCGTATTGGTAAGAGACGTAACACTTCCTGATGCAATCAAAGAAGCCATAGAGCGCAAATTACGTCAGGAGCAAGAAGCCTTAGAATACGAATTCCGTTTGGCCAAAGCGCTTCAAGAAGCTGAGCGACAACGTATTGATGCAGAAGGGAAAGCGGCTGCAAACCGGATTCTCAGCGCTTCTTTGACCGACAAAATCCTCAAAGAAAAAGGGATTGAAGCTACCCTCAAATTGGCCGAATCTCCCAATTCTAAGGTCATTGTTGTTGGCAGTGGTAAGGATGGACTTCCTTTGATTTTAGGAAATAACTAAATCCAACCTTTGGCTTTATCTAAAAAAGAAACACGAAAAGTTTTTTAATATTCAATAATCCATTATTTTTGCACTGTGCAAATGAAATATATACATACACATTTAATTTTCCGAGCTCAAGCGCGGTAGATGTGTTGTACCCTAATATATAACCGACCCGTTTGAGTATCAAACGGGTTTTTTTTATTTCAAAAAATGATAAAAATAGCCATTCAGAAATCCGGGAGGCTCCACGAGGAGTCCCTCAAATTGCTAAAAGATTGCGGGATTACCATTCAGAACGGTAAAGATCAGCTTAAGGCCAGCGCATTAAATTTCCCTTTAGAGGTATTGTATTTGCGCAATGGCGACATCCCGCAATATCTCCGAGATGGTGTAGCAGACTTGGCCATTATTGGCGAAAACCTTTTGGTCGAAAAAGGGGAAGACCTTAGCGTGGTCACCCAGCTGGGGTTTTCTAAGTGTCGTGTATCGCTTGCGGTCCCCAAAGGCACTCCCTACCGTTCGCTTGCCGATCTGCAGGGCAAACGTATTGCCACTTCATATCCAAACACGGTCAATAAATTTTTAAAAGAAAATGACCTACAAGCAGACTTACACATCATCAACGGTTCGGTCGAAATTGCCCCTAATATTGGACTGGCCGACGCCATTTGTGATATTGTATCGAGTGGAAGTACCCTTTTTAAAAACAACTTGAAAGAAGTGCAAAAGGTGTTGGTTTCGGAGGCAGTCTTGGCGCAAAGCCCCAAAATAACCAGCGCATCCAAACAACTTATTGATAAGTTACTTTTTAGAATTGAAGCCGTTCTTCGGGCCAAAAAGTCCCGATATATTCTACTCAATGCTCCTAACGATTGTATTGCAGCGATCACACAAATTTTGCCCGTACTAAAAAGCCCCACCGTTTTGCCTTTAGCACAAGAGGGTTGGAGCTCGATTCATTCGGTTATTGATGCGGGTACATTTTGGGAAGTAATTGATGCACTAAAAGCGGCAGGAGCAGAAGATATTTTGGTATGTCCAATCGAAAAAATGGTCCTATGATGCAACGATTTTTAGTGCCAGCACGCGATACCTGGTCCACCTTAACAGCACGACCCACAGCCTCTTTTGAAAGCTTAGAGCCCCTTGTAAAAACGATTTTCAACGAGGTCAAAACTGCTGGAGATGTCGCATTGCAAGCCTTCACTCAAAAGTTTGATCAGGTTACAATAACGCATTTACGTGCCAAAGATGAAGAGTTTGATGCGGCCATCGATGCGCTTTCAGACGCTTTAAAAGACGCCATTGATCTGGCCTATACGAACATTGAGACTTTTCATGCGGCACAAAAATCCAAACCCATCAGTGTAGATACCCAAAAAGGGGTTCGTTGTTGGCAAGAAAAACGCCCCATAGAAAAAGTAGGCTTGTATATTCCTGGTGGTACAGCCCCTTTATTTTCGAGCCTTTTGATGTTAGCCATACCTGCTCAACTTGCAGGGTGTAAAGAAATTGTACTATGTACACCTCCTAATAAAGAAGGCAAAATTGCCTCAGAAATTCTTTATGTAGCACAACGTTGCGGCATTAAAAAAATCTTCAAGGTTGGTGGCGCGCAAGCCATTGCTGCACTTACTTTTGGTACAGAAAGCATTCCGAAAGTAGATAAGATTTTTGGCCCTGGCAATCAATACGTAACCGTTGCCAAACAAATGGCAACGCAACATCATGTTGCTATTGATATGCCTGCTGGCCCCAGTGAGCTCTTGGTGGTGGCAGACACGAGTTGCAATCCCGCCTTTGTTGCTGCCGATTTATTATCGCAAGCCGAACACGGTATTGATAGTCAGGTGATTCTGGTGAGTAATTCTACCGTTGTTTTGGATGCCGTAGAAAAAGAAATTGCCCAGCAATTGCCACTGTTGCCTCGCAAGGCCATTGCCGAGCAGGCCCTAAAAAATTCTAAGGCGGTGTTTTTTGATCAAGCAACAGAGGCCCAAGAATTTATCAATGCCTATGGTCCAGAACATTACATCATTTGTGTGGAAAATCCAGTTGCCTATACTGGGTCAATTAACAATGCAGGATCAGTTTTTGTAGGGAATTATACGCCCGAAAGCGCAGGAGATTATGCATCAGGTACCAATCATACGCTGCCTACCAATGGCTATGCGAGGCAGTATAGTGGAGTCAATTTGGACAGTTTTCTTAAGGCCATTACTTTTCAAGAAATATCGGCCGAAGGACTCGAAATCTTGGGACCAGCGATAGAACTAATGGCCGCTGCAGAAGGACTTGAAGCCCACAAAAATGCCGTAACCCTTCGTTTAAATGATTTGAAAAATTGATGAATACAGAAATAAAAAATCTTCTAAGACCACACATCCTTACAGTAAAACCCTATCAGTCGGCACGACAAGAATTTGTCAATGATGGTCGGTCTATGATCTTGTTGGATGCCAATGAAAACCCTTTTGATTCTGGTGTCAATCGGTATCCGGATCCGTTTCAATGGGATTTAAAAAGGGCTATTGCCAGGCACAAAAATGTTGAACCCGATCAGCTGTTCTTAAGCAATGGAAGTGACGAATTGATAGCGCAATTGATTCAACTCTTTTGCAACCCTTCAAAAGATGCCGTATTGATAGCACCTCCAACCTTTGGTATGTATGCGGTTGCCGCATCGATTCATGATGTGGCCGTTAAAAAAGTACCACTTACTCGGGATTTTCAATTGGATGTTGATGGGCTACTTGCAGCTACCGACGCACAGACCAAACTGCTTTTTATCCCAACACCCAATAACCCGACTGGGCAACATTTTTCTAAAGAAAAACTACGAAAATTGGCTGAAAATTTCATTGGCATTTTGGTCGTTGACGAAGCCTATATTGAGTTTTCTGATGAGCCTTCTATGATCCCATGGATCAATGAATTTCCACGGCTTGTGGTCTGTCAGACTTTTTCAAAAGCACAGGGAATGGCGGGAATTCGATTGGGTATGGCTTTTGCACAGCCCGATTTGATTGCGTGTCTCAACCGCATCAAATTTCCGTACAACATCAATGTATTGACCCAACAAAGTGCCTTAGCTGTTTTGGAAGACCAGCAGCGTATTTCAGAAGAAATCACTACGTTATTACACGAAAAAGAACGCTTAAAAAAAGCGTTGAACGACTGTTCTTTTGTTCAAAAATGCTACCCTTCAGACGCCAATTTCTTTTTAATACGTGTTGATGATGCACAAAAACGTTATCAAGAATTCTTGAAGGCAGGCATCGTAGTACGCAATACCTCAAAATATCTGTATTGTGAAAACACCCTTAGAATTACGGTTGGGACTCCTAAAGAAAACCAGGCCCTTTTGACCCTTTTAAAAAAATAGACCCATGAAAAAAGTTTTGTTTATTGATCGTGATGGAACACTGGTTATAGAACCACCAACGGATTATCAGCTCGACGCTTTTGAAAAATTAGAATTTTATCAACAGGCGCTATTTTATATGCGCAAAATTGCTGCCGAACTTGATTTTGAACTCGTTATGGTCACCAATCAAGATGGCTTAGGCACAGACGCTTTTCCTGAAGACACCTTTTGGCCCGTTCATAATTTGATAATCAAGACCTTTGAAAACGAAGGGGTGCATTTTGATGCCGTTCACATTGATCGTTCGTTTCCAGAGGCAAATGCGCCAACTCGCAAACCCCAAACCGGGATGTTGACCTCTTATCAAAATGCTGCTCAATATGACCTCAAAGCGTCGTTTGTTATTGGTGATCGCTGGACAGACATTCAATTGGCGGAAAATTTGGGCTGCCAGGGCATACTAATCGGAGCACCCGATGCACAACAAAAAAGTGATGCACTCAAACTCGCAACTACAGAATGGGAGGCCATCTATCGTTTTTTAAAACTCGAACAGCGTCAAATTTCATTTGAAAGAAATACCCACGAAACTCAAATTAAACTTACCCTAAACCTAGACGGTACAGGAAAGAGCAGCATCCAAACCGGGATTGCTTTTTTTGACCATATGCTCGATCAACTGACCCGTCACGGTCAAATGGACATTGCTCTTAACGTAGCTGGCGATCTGCAGGTAGATGAGCACCATACTATAGAAGATACTGCAATTGCCCTAGGAGAGGCCTTTGGAAAAGCTTTGGGAAATAAACTCGGCATCGAACGTTATGCCTTTGTATTGCCCATGGATGACTGCCTTGCTCAAGTAGCACTTGATTTTGGAGGCCGTTCTTGGTTGGTCTGGGAGGCGGACTTTAAACGTGAAATGATTGGTCAAATGCCCACAGAAATGTTTTATCATTTTTTTAAGTCTTTTTGTGATGGCGCCAAAGCCAATCTAAATATCAAGGCAGAAGGCATCAATGAACACCATAAAATCGAGGCGATTTTCAAAGCATTCGCCAAAGCCATTCGAGCTGCCGTACGCAGAGATCCCGATCGCATGATACTGCCTTCAACCAAAGGAATCCTATAGATGAAAGTAGCCGTAATCGATTATGGAGCAGGAAATGTAAAAAGTGTATCTATTGCTTTAGATCGCTTAGGAGTTGCCAATGTCCTAACAGACGATCCGCAACAAATCAGATCAGCCTCGCACGTGATTTTTCCTGGTCAAGGTACAGCAGGCATGGCCATGCAAAAACTTAAAAGCAAAGAATTGGACCGGTTGTTGCCCACGCTAAAGCAGCCCGTTTTGGGCATTTGTTTGGGATTGCAATTGCTCTTTGAACATACGGACGAAGGATTTGTAGCTGGTTTGGGGATCATAAAAGGGCAAGTCAAACGTTTTGAAGGAGCGTTAAAAATCCCACAAATGGGCTGGAATCAGTTAACGTCACTCAATGGCCCTTTGTTTGAAGGCATTGCCTCTGGAACCTATATGTATCTTGTGCACAGCTATTATGCACCCATTGTCCCAGAAACTACTGGAGTGGCTTTTTATGGATTGGACTATAGCGTTGCGGTGCAAAAAGATAATTTTTATGGTGTGCAATTTCATCCCGAAAAAAGTGGAAAGGCGGGCCGATGCCTACTGCAAAATTTTTTAAAGCTTCGCTAATATGGATATAATACCCGCTATAGATTTGATTGATGGAAAATGTGTACGTCTTTCTCAAGGAGACTACAATTCCAAAAAAATATATAACGAAAACCCTTTAGAAGTCGCTCAAGCGTTTGAGGCACATGGCATTGAACATTTACATTTGGTAGATCTCGATGGCGCCAAAGCAGCGCATATCGTCAATCACAAAACCTTAGAGCGTCTAGCAACAAGAACCCGTTTGAAAATCGATTTTGGTGGAGGGCTAAAATCCGATGACGATGTACGGATTGCTTTTGAGTCCGGCGCAGCGCAAATAACAGGCGGGAGTATTGCTGTAAAAAATCCAACCGTATTTGAATCCTGGTTGCAGCGCTATGGTACTCAAAAAATCATCTTGGGTGCCGATGTTCGTGACGAAAAAGTTGCAACCAACGGCTGGATAGAAACCTCCGATAAAGATCTTTTCGAATTTGTTTCTAGCTATATGCAAAAAGGAGTCCAACGGGTGATTTGCACAGACATTAGCAAAGATGGAATGTTAGCAGGTCCTTCTTTTTCTTTATATCAAAAAATGATCGAACAACTGCCTGGTATAGATCTAGTGGCTTCTGGAGGAATTTCTACCCTTGAAGAACTCCCCAAACTAAAAACCTTAGGCTGTGCAGGAGTGATTATCGGAAAAGCATTGTATGAAAACCGAATACCCTTAAAGTCTTTAGAACACTATATCTTGCAACAATGAATAAATGGAACGCCACGTTTGTAGAAAATTGCCTGTATCGTTTGGATGAGAGCCGACGGATGATCTATAAAGCACTAGAGTCCGTTTCTGAAGAACAAATTTGGCAACGTCCCAATGCCGTTGGCAATGCCTTGGGCAATCAGCTGTTGCATCTTTGCGGAAATATGCATCAGTATTTGATCACTACATTGGGTCATCAAAAAGACATTAGAGACCGCGATCGCGAGTTTGATCTCCGCTCGGGATTTTCAAAAAAAGAATTGCTTGACCGTCTCGATGGGACCATAGATGCGGCCCAAAGAGTACTCCAAAATGCGACTGACGCGGATTTTTTAAATGTATATTCTGTTCAGGCTTTTGAGTTGACCGGTGTAGGTGTCGCCTTACATGCCATAGAACATTGTTCGTATCATACCGGGCAAATCGCCTTTTGGGTAAAGCAACTGACCGAAAAAGATTTGGGTTTTTACGACCAAATGGATCTTAACCAAAAACACAATTTATAAATGTTGGCCAAAAGAATCATCCCATGTCTTGACATAAAAGACGGACGTACCGTCAAAGGGATCAATTTTAAAAACCTACGTGATGCTGGCGATCCGGTAGCCTTGGCGGCACGCTATGCACAAGAGGGAGCCGACGAGTTGGTGTTTTTGGATATTTCTGCCACCGAGCAACGCCGACGAACACTACAAACCCTTGTACTCAATGTTGCCAAGGCGCTAGACATACCTTTTACGGTTGGTGGTGGAATTGCCAGTTTGGAGGATGCACACCGTGTTTTAAAAAATGGTGCTGACAAAGTAGCGATCAATTCGGCTGCGGTAAAAACACCGGACCTAATCAATACACTTGCCGCAGAATATGGCAACCAATGCATTGTTGTCGCAATCGACGCCAAACAAGTTGATCACCAATGGAAAGTCCATCTGGTTGGCGGCAAAGAACCCACGGATCTGGACTTGTTTCAATGGGCTCAAGAAGTAGAACAGCGGGGTGCAGGAGAAATTTTATTTACTTCCATGGATCATGATGGCACCAAAAATGGTTTTGCATGTAGCGCACTTGCGGCACTTTCTAAAAAAGTACGTTTACCCATCATTGCTTCTGGAGGTGCCGGAAACATCGACCATTTTATTGAAGTTTTTCAAGAGGGGAATGCAGATGCTGCTCTGGCGGCATCGGTTTTTCATTTTGACGAAATAAGCATCCCCGAACTCAAGCAGAATTTAAAAAACAACCACCTTCAGATACGTTTATAGCTATGAAACTCAATTTTGAAAAATCAAAAGACGGACTGTTGCCCGCCATTGTACAAGATGCCACAACCCAAAAAGTGCTTATGCTGGGCTATATGAACGCCGAGGCTGTAGCTAAAACCCAACAGATTGGTCGGGTTACTTTTTTTAGCCGTAGCAAAAATCGCCTCTGGACCAAAGGGGAGGAGAGTGGCCATTTTTTAGAGGTCGTTAAGATACAGGTCGATTGCGATAACGACACCCTATTGATCCAAGCCCGTCCACTCGGGCCCACCTGTCATAAGGGAACGGATACCTGCTGGGGGGGCGAAAATCGGGTGCAATACGGCTTTTTGTCCCAATTGGAAACCACGATCGCAGACCGTGTGGCCAACCCCAAAGCGGGAAGCTACATCAATAGTCTAATGGAAAAGGGAATCAACAAAATCGCTCAAAAGGTGGGCGAAGAAGCCGTTGAAACGGTCATCGAGGCAAAGGATCAAAACACTGCTTTGTTTCTCAACGAAAGTGCCGACCTGCTTTTTCATCTTCTGATATTGCTCAACGCCAAAGGGCACCGCTTAGAAGACGTCGTTCGGGTTCTTGAAGCGCGAAGTGCTTAATTTTTTGTACTTTAAAAACAAAAATGCCCGTAGTAAACCCCGATATCCTTCCCTTTTTTAAGGCCTTAGAGCAAAACAACAACCGTGAGTGGTTTGAATCACAAAAACCCCGATTTAAATCCCTTGAGGATGATGTTAAAGCGTTTGGTCTGCAAATTTTGAATGCAATCGGACCCTCAGAACACATTGACAAAGTAAAGTTGTTTCGTATTTACCGAGACGTTCGTTTTTCGAACGATAAAACCCCCTACAAAACCCATTTTGGTATGGCCTTTCACCGCGAAAAACCCCTTTACCGCGGCGGCTATTATATCCATATCAAACCCGGAGCATCTTTTTTGGGTGCTGGATTTTGGGATCCCAACAAAGAAGATTTGTACCGGATTCGTAAAGAATTGGAAATCGATGCCGCTGAGTTACGGACGTTGCTAAGCGCAAAATCATTTGCCACCCACTGGGATGGATTGACGGGAGAAGAACTCAAAACCGCTCCCAAAAACTTTAATAAAGAACATCCTGACATTGACCTGATCCGTAAAAAGCAATACATATTTACCAAAAAGCTAAGCGACCAGGAGGTTCTTGACCCCGCGTTTTATGACCGTGTGTGTAATGCTTTTCTGGCCTTACGTCCATTGTTGGATTATTTTTCAGCCGTATTAACCACCAATCTTAACGGCGAGCCGTTGTACTAAAATATAATTTGAAAGCTAATCACAACGGCGAGATGACAAAAGAGCAAGCCGAAGAAGCTGCTTTTCATGAAGAGGCAACCTTGCAAAGCACACGTGTTAATGCCTCCGGAATTACGGTATTGAGGACCGTAAACATTTCGGATTTTATACAAGGGGTGGTGCAACGATCACAAGCCCCTGTTTGGGAAGAAAAATTGGGAAGCCCTTCCATATTATTGGATGTCCCAATGGCGCAAGTGTGGGTGCCGTATCAATTTTTATTAGACGGCAAATTGAGCCACTGTGGGGTCAATAACTTTACCCTGCTATGGCAAGACGGCCGTTGGAAAATTTTGCAGCTTATAGACACACGTCAAGCAGAATGTAATGATCTATACTAATTCTGTTTTATTTTGTAGTTTTGTAGCATGAAGCGTTCCTTAAAAGTTGCATCATTTTTTCTAGCGTTGTTCCTGCTCGGAACTCATGTTGGTTTGGCGCTAAATATCCACCGCTGTGGTGCGCATATTGCTTCTGTTTCTTGGGCTGGTTCGCCCGAAAGTTGTGGAATGGAGGGCGAAACCGTTCAGGCAATTTCTTGTGAGTCGCAGACAATCAAGGCCATCGGTTGTTGTTCGGATACCATTGTTTTTTTGCAAGATGACAGCAACAAACATTTGACCCAGGTCACCTACGAGTTTCCTGTTTTTCAGGTTCAAAAAGCACCTTTTTTTGAAATCATACAACCGACGACTTTTGCATTGGCAAAAACGGATATAGTTGCCCCACCAAGCCCCATAAGGCGCCTTTTTCTTCACTATCATCAATTTACTTTTTACGGCTAAAAACGTTTAAGTTTTCCCATCATCACTTAACGTATAACCTAAAAAGAATTCATTGAAAAACAGTTTAATTACCCTCTGTCTTGCGGTGGTTTTTAACTCGCAAGCACAACAACAACTTACCGGCAAAGTCGTTTTTAGAGCAACCTCAGAAACGGAAGCCCTTGCTGGGGCCAGCATTTATTGGCTCAATACCTCGCTTGGAAGTACAACTGACGACAACGGTGATTTTTCAATCCCCATTGCAACTGATCAAAGTCGATTGGTAATTAGCTATATCGGTTTTAAAACCGACACCCTAACCATTAGTGATCCTTCCAAGAAATTAATTCACTTTATGCGTGAAGACGACAGCAATTCTTTGGACGAAATTACTTTGGCACAGCGAAAAAAAGCGGTGCAAAAATCCTACATCGAAACTCAAAATATCTTGACAGTAAACAGCGCAGAATTGCTTAAAGCAGCCTGTTGTAATTTGTCTGAAAGTTTTGAAACCAACCCTGCTATAGACGTCAATTTTTCGGATGCGCTTACGGGTACCAAGCAAATAAAAATGCTGGGACTTACAAGTCCCTATTTGCTGATAACAGAAGAAAACATTCCCATGGTTCGTGGCGCATCACAGGCCTATGGATTGACGTTTACCCCAGGACCCTGGATCGAAAGTATTCAAATCACAAAAGGGGCGGGGAGCGTTGTCAATGGTTTTGAAAGTATTGCCGGTCAAATCAATACGGAACTTCAGAAGCCATTTACCGCCACCCCACGTTTTATCAATCTTTTTAGATCGGCCAATGGGCGTATGGAATTCAACGGTCATCTCAACAGTGCACTCAATGACAAATGGCACGCAGGCCTTTATTTGCACGGCAACCAGCGAAACCAAAAAATGGATCAAAACAAGGACGGTTTTCTCGATGCGCCATTAGCACAGCAATTCAACATCCTCAATCGCTGGCAATATACCGATGCCGAAAAGGGGTGGGTAGGCTTTGTCAATTTGCGTTTTATGAATGATGAAAAGCAAGTAGGACAAGTGGCTTTTGACCCCCAAAAAAACAATTCAACCATTTGGGGTAGTGAGATTAAAACCCGCCGATGGGATACCGCCTTCAAAATGGGTTATGTGATTCCAGAAATTCCGTATACGAGTTTTGGCTTTCAAGGCGCTTATAGTCAACACGATCAAGAAGCCTATTTTGGCAATCGGCGTTATGACATTTTGCAGGACAGTGGTTTTGTCAATTTGCTTTATAATTCTATTATTGGTAACACCAACAATACCTTTAAGAGTGGAATCAATTTTAGTTATGATCGGTATCAAGAGCGTGTAGATGCCAAAAATTGGGATCGAATCGACCGAACTGTTGCCGCCTTTTTTGAATATTCGTACGACAACAAAGAAAATTTTAGTTGGGTAGGGGGGCTGCGAATCGATCAGCACAACAACTTGGGTACTTTTTTAACCCCGAGGATGCATTTACGCTACCTGCCTGACCCTAAAACGATTTTGAGAGCTTCTGTTGGCGCCGGGCGTAAAGCGGCAAATATTTTTGCCGAAAACCAGACTTTATTTGGCACCAACCGTACGATAAACATTCAAAATACGGGTGGTAGCATTTACGGATTGGACCCCGAAAAAGCATGGAACTACGGTCTGAGCTTGCGTAAAATATTGCTTTCTGGAGATCAAAATGCAGATATTACGATAGATTATTATATTACCCAATTTGACAACCAAGTTGTGGTGGACTGGGAACGCCCAACAGAAATTTCTTTCTATAATCTCGATGGAAAAAGTAGGGCGAACAGTTTGCAAATCTCTTTTGACTATGCGCCCTCCAACACCTGGTCGTATCGTTTTGCCTATAAAAACTATGATGTTAAAACGGCGTATCGTAGTGGGTTTTTGCAACGCCCATTACAAGCTCAGCACCGCTATTTTGCCAATGTTGGCTGGGAAAGCATCACAACCGACAAAGGAAAACAATGGCGTTGGGACTTTACCTACCATGGTGTGGGCAAACAGCGTGTCGTTGCGCAAAACGACAACATGCCTTCCAAAATGGTTGCAGCCTATACTTTATTGAACAGCCAGCTAACACGTGCTTTTTCTGCCGATTTTGAAATATATGCAGGTTTAGAAAACATCGGCAATTATACCCAAGCCAATCCGATTATCGAAGCGGATAATCCATTTGCCAATACATTTGATACTGCACAAGTCTATGCGCCCGTTTTTGGTCGGATGATATATACGGGTTTACGATGGAATTTATAAATTTATGATATGAAAAATTTATTCTTATATGTTTTCTTCTGTTTGTCCCTTGGGTTACAAGCTCAAACTGGCAACTCTAAAAAAGAAAAAGCGCAATTTGAAGTGGTGGGCAATTGTGAGATGTGTAAAAAGCGCATCGAAAAAGCCGCGCTTGATGTCAAAGGTGTAAAAATGGCCAATTGGGATATTCCTAGCAACCAATTGATGCTTATTTATAACGCCCAAAAGCTTGACATTTTAGAGGTCCACAATGCCATTGCTCAGGCCGGTCACGACACCAAAAAGGCAACCGCAAATGATGAAGTATATGCCAATTTGCCACTATGTTGCCTCTATGAGCGCAAGCAATAGCTGCCCGATGATGCTTTGATTTTTTTAGATAAAACTTAGTATCTTAGGATTATCAATTATAATTCTTTGAACAACTATACGGTTTTATTCCCATGGCGGTGGGTCGTTTTTGTAAGCATTCTTGTTTTTTTATTCGGTTGTCAATCGGATTCGAAACAAGCCGACAACGACCCACCGCCTAATATTATATTTATTCTTAGTGACGATCATGCCTATCAAGCGATAAGCGCTTATGGCCATAAGCTCAATCAGACCCCAAACATAGATCGGATTGCCCGAGAAGGGGCATTGTTTACGCGTAGTTTTGTGTCCAATTCGATATGTGCACCAAGTCGTAGTGCAATATTGACCGGCAAACACAGCCATATAAATGGCAAGGTCGATAATTTTCACCCTTTTGATTGGAATCAAAACAATCTTGCCAAATCCCTAAAAAGGGGCGGTTATCAAACGGCGCTTATCGGGAAAATACATCTGGATGGTACACCACTAGGTTTTGATTATTATAACGTGTTGCCGGGACAAGGTCATTATTATAATCCCGATTTTATTGAAAATGGCGTGAGAACGCAACATCAGGGATATGTTACCACACTGACGACACAATTTGCCTTAGAATGGCTCAAAAATAAAAGAGCATCGGACCAACCTTTTGTCCTTTTTTATAACCAAAAAGCACCGCATAGAATGTGGATGCCCGAGCCGCGCTATTTTGAGGCTTTCGAAACCGTAAATTTTGAAGTGCCAAACAATTTCTTTGATGATTATGCGGGTAGACCTGCAGCAGCACAACATGAAATGGGCGTTTTCAAAGACCTTGATTTGGTTTACGATCTGAAGCTCTTGGATCAAGGAAACACGATAAAATCGCCCTACCGTTCTTTTTTTCAAAACAACTATGACCGTATGAGTGCTGAACAGCAATCCCGTTGGGATGCGCATTATCAAAAAATCATTTCTGATTTTATGATTCAAGATCCAAAGGGTCAGGCATTGGCACTTTGGAAATACAACCGTTATATGCGTGATTATTTGAGCACGGTTCAATCGGTGGATGATGGAGTAGGGGAAGTGCTAGATTATTTGGATGCAGAAGGTTTGTCCGAAAACACGATCATTATATACACTTCGGATCAAGGCTTTTATTTGGGGGAACACGGATGGTTTGACAAGAGATACATGTATGAAGAATCATTTCGAACCCCGCTATTGGTTCGTTATCCCAAAAAAATAAAACCTGGTTTGGTAGTGGAGGAGTTGGTTCAAAATATTGACTTTATGCCCACCTTGATGGACTATGCTGGACTTTCTGTAGATCCGGATGTTCAAGGAATGTCATTTAAACCATTGTTGGATCAAGAAGCGGTCCAATGGCGAAATGCACTTTATTATACGTATTATGAATATCCGGGCGAACATAATGTACCGCGTCATCATGGTATTCGTACCAAGGACTACAAACTGATTCATTTTTATTATGACCTCAATCATTGGGAACTTTATGACCTCAAAAACGACCCCAATGAAATGAATAATCGTTATGATGACCCGAGTTATACCGATATTAGATCAGAACTGCATCAGCAATTGGTGGACCTCCGCGAATTGTATAAAGACAGTGATGCTATGGATCAGTATTATCTAGAAAATACACTTAAAAATCAAGAAAACTAATCCCTTCTAAACCCATGTCAAATAGGATTAAAAGTATTGATGCATTTAGGGCCATCACAATGTTGTTGATGATATTTGTCAATGACTTTTGGACGCTTTCTGGAATTCCAAAATGGTTGGAGCATGCAACAGCAACGGAGGATTTCATAGGTTTTTCGGATCTTATATTTCCAGCATTTCTATTTATCGTTGGCTTATCGATACCTCTTGCTGTTGCAGCAAGAAGAAATAAAGGTTTTTCAAATCGGCATATCGCTACCCATATTGTTTTTAGAGCTCTAGCCCTTTTGGTAATGGGTTTTTTCTTGGTTAATTATTCAAACATTACACCGGAGTTGATGCCCATCAGCAAAGCTTTTTGGACCAGCCTAATGGTTGTTGCGTTTTTTTTGGTGTGGATGGACTACCAATATCTTGGAAAAATCACCCCTAATGTACAGCGGACATTGCAGCTGGTTGGCTTGTTGCTCCTTCTTGGCTTAGCGCTGATATATCGGTCGGGGAGTGAGGCGGCTATTGCCTATATCCAAATCAGGTGGTGGGGGATTCTTGGACTGATTGGGTGGTCGTATTTGCTCAATAGCTTGATCTTTTTGTTTGTAGGTCATCGTTTGTTATTTGTTACGATTCTATTTTTAGTTTTTCATTTGCTTCATCTTCAAGAATTTATACCGCTTGGTGAAGGACGTCCCATTCGGCTTATAATCAGTGCTTCCAATTATAGCTGTGTTTCGGCGGGAGTGCTAGCCGGAGTGCTGCTCAACAAATTAAAATTATACCCAAAAAGGCTACTGATTGTATTTTTTGTTTTAGGACTGGTGTTCTTATTATACGGATGGGAACTGCGACCGTTTTGGGGCGGTTTTTCTAAAATTCGAGCCACCCCGTCTTGGACCCTTGTAAGCATTGGCGTCTCTTATTTAACGTTTTTAATAATTTATGTCCTGGTCGATGTTTTAAATTGGGATGCATGGACTCGACCCATCAAAAGTGCCGGTGCACAAACCTTAACATGTTATGTGCTTCCGTATTTGATCTATCAAATTTTAGTTTTTCTCGACTTGATCGATTTACCAAATCCGATTGGTGTAGGAGGTATTGGTTTGTTAAAATCGTTTTTATTTTCTTTTGCCATTATAGGTTTGGCCGCACTTTTAAATCGATATCGTATCCGATTAAAAATCTGAAAATGATTCTATTTGGATAAATCGGTTATTCGTTAGGTTTTTTATAACTTTAGAAAACCTAATCAATTTGCCATGTTCTTAAGAGCCAATCCTTACACATTCCGCGTTTTAGGTCCTTTATTTTCGATTGCAAGTTTTATACTATTCTCCAGTTGCGATTTGTGTCTTATACTGGATTGATCGGAGCCTCCAGATCCAAAAAAGTTTCATGCACAGTGGTTGGGGGAGTACTATACTTCGTATAACTGGTACGGAATTAAACCTCCAGGAAAAGCATATATAGATGTTAAGATTGAAGAAATTGACGCTGCACTATGGGTTGCTATCGAAACCGCCCGAATTCCCCCGGAAAATTGCTTAAGTTTCGAGCTCTCGTGACTATGGTAGCAGACTCCACATTGGCCTTTAATTTTGAGGACAATTGGGGGGCGAAAGGCTATGGAACACTTCATAAAATAAACGATGGGCGCAATCAATTGCAACTCACCCTTAGAGATGCTCCCAATCAAACCGAAGTTTCGTATCTATATGATATTTATTCGTTGTTAAAAAAACAAAAAAATCACGATCAGTTTTACAATCATCAGGCAGAAGAATTTTATAGAAACAATGAATTCAAAAAGGCGATAGCACTGACAAATTTGTATTTGGTCAATCATCCCAAAAGTACACGAGCACTGGGTAACTTGGGACTTTTCTATTTAAAAAACAAACAGTATAAAGCCGCTGAAGAATCGATGATAAAAGCCCTTGAGATTATTGAGAATAAACAGGAGAAGGCGGCGATTTTTTACAATCTAGGCCTTCTAAAAGAAACCTTAGACCAAATAAATAGTGCCGTATTGTATTATAAGGCATCTTATTATTTACGTCCTAACAAAACGGTAGCGCAAAAATTAAGCAAATGGGCCCCTGACCAACGTGCGCCTAATGAAATCCAAAGCGATCATCCCTATAATAGTGGTGATGCCACGATGTTACAGGCTAAGATCAACCAACAAAAACCAAAATCTTCTAAAGACGTTTTGGAGTTGTATTTTTCTCCCGAAATCGCGCCTTCAGAATTAGAAACTCTAAAACAATCTACCCAACAAGGCTTTATCAAGCATGTCGATTATCGAATAGAACGCTTAGCGGATGATTCTACTGCTGGGATCAAAATTGAATTGTTTTTAACCCAAATAGAAAATCATTGGTTTGTTCTTGAAATCCGGGACAGTCATAAATGCTGGCTAAACCGTGGCGATACCAACTGGAATACGATCTTTTGTAAATAATTATTCTGGAGATATCGCATTC
>Ga0255760_10002334_pt1 | contig 17595 bp, 25 predicted proteins | sample 071ome_25_FD_179960 | JGI IMG/M metagenome (GOLD analysis project Ga0255760, IMG submission 179960) | Coastal salt marsh microbial communities from the Groves Creek Marsh, Skidaway Island, Georgia - 071410BT metaG (version 2) | ecosystem: Environmental > Aquatic > Marine > Intertidal zone >... | reverse complement strand
GAAAGTGTACGGTTATGACTTTCTTTCCAGGATTACGACAAGTATATCCCAGTTCTCGCATATTATAAGTGATCTTATTATCACACCCAGGTTTACCCATAGTATAGTTCATCCTATCAGATGTTGGAATGGGTGTTTTAAAAATCCAAGAGTCTTGTGATGCGGCATTATCAAATGGCTCGATCTCCCAGTTCTTACCATCACCAGTAGAAATCTCCCATCTACTCAATGCATAGAAGTTCTTATCCATATTGATACTCTTAAAGTATCTCAAAGTATCATCAAAGATGATGTCAGCATTGGCAACAACACAAATTTGATCTTTCATATTATCATTACAATAATCAAAAAGATCTTTATAAGTGGGTCGTTCTTTTACAATGACTCTTTCTATTTTTGGAGAATCAAAATTTAATTCAGCATCCTCCTCCATGAAGATATGAACCTTCTCAATATATTCATTTCCAAGATTTTGATGAAGACAATAAAGAAACTCTCCATTCCTCATGTGGTTGAGGGAATTGAAATATTCTATTACTAGGTTCATATTTTTAAATCGCAATAATTTTGCAAATCAATTACCGTGTCATCAATAGGATGACCATCCATAATCAAATTATATATCATGTCAAAAAATGTCTCATACCAGAATCCAGAAAATTTACTTTCATCTGAAGTATAATGAGACATATTTAAGAAATGAATGTGCCCCAAGTGTTTGATATTTGCCGAAGATCTTATACACCAATTATATTTCTTTATTCCAAAATTTTTAAGATAGTTTAAACCATTATTCATAGTAAGAAACTGTGAGTAATACATTCTATTCATAATGACTTCATATAAATTTCCAGTCATTTTTATAGAATCATACCTATCAATGTTTTCAATATGTCTCCATAAATTTTCATCCATGTTGTGTGGATAATATACAAATCCACCATTTAAATAAAATTCTTTTGTTAAAGATGCATCTATATTAGAGTCTTCCTCACACTTAGAAAACATCATAAATTTTTCCAAAGAAAATATTTCTAAGAAATCTTTTACAAAGATAGTATCAGCTTCTGAAAACAAAACATTGTTATTTTTGACCAGTTCTCTTATAGAAAGAAGTACATCCATGATCATCTCTGACCAGGTGTTAACTTCTTTCCCGAGAACAATTATATCATCAACGCAATCAAACTTCTGAACTACTTCAATGTTCTTGTCTACAAATTCTTTATGTTGTTGATATTCTGATTCTTTCCCTTTAATTTTGTATAAGGGATAAACCAAAACATTTTTAACTGAAGAATTTTTCATCTGAAACTGCCTTGTCATCTATGTAATAAACAGTATCTTTTCATTTTGCAATTAATCTCATGTTATAATCGTGTCCATCATTTTGATATATTTCATATTCATAATTTTCTGAAACTATATCTATCAAGTCTTGCTTGTTATGATAAAAGGCATAGGTGGGCATCACATCAAATGCCATGTATTCAGAATACCTAGAAGGTTGGTCATCAATATTCATTCTATGAATAATAATATTCTTGAATCCCATAGAACAAACTTTTTCCAAAACTTTATTTGCATTTGGAAGAACATCTAACAAAGCAGCCATATAAAAGATTTCATTATCTCCTTTGATGAAATTTTCATCCAGATCTTCTAGATCAAAAACAAAGAAATTATCTTCAGAATAATTTTCTTTAGCAAGTTTTATAGCATATTCTGACCTGTCATATCCATAGTAGTTTCCACCTTCCAATCCTTCAGAAACCACTTGATAGAGTGCTCCTGTACCACATCCTAAATCACGAATGGTATCAATGTTTTCATTTTGTTCAACAAAGAAACCGACATCACTAATCAGATTATTCCAGTGTGGTGGTCTTCTTGCAGTTGCATTCAACTCTTTCTTGTTGAGAAGAAGTTGACGATCAAAGTAACTTTTTTCTTGTTCGATAGTATGTACCATTTTAAACCTCAATCTTTTAATTTCATGTAACACATCCAAGTATAATCATAGCAATCAGTATAATAACTTTCATCTACAATTTCATCAGAAGTAAATACTGGATCTGGTGTTTTATATACATCTCTATCCCACTTATCACCCCATCTAGTGTTTTCAAGTATATAAAGAGGAGGAAATTCAGTATATGATTCCACCTTTTCATTAAACTTTTTCTTCACCATATCATCAAGTTCATATTCGGTTCTGGTTCCAAATTTATCAATAATATATTTTTTTGCTTCTTTAATTTTTTTGGGAGAAACAATGTCTCCTTGATTTGGTGGATAGTTATCCTCTACCACAACATGTTTAAATGGTGCATCATCAAGAAAATACAATCTATCAGAAAAATCTTGATGATCATCTAAAAACAAGAGAGTTTTATCTGGGGTCTTGTCTGGATAATCTTCAAAAAACTCTTTCCAATTAACAGTATTAATGTCTCTTTTCAGATATTGAACCTCTTCATCTTTGTATTCTAAAGGAGAAAAATCAACATCGAAAGACATAATATCAGCATCAGGCAGTGCCTTTCTAATAAACCAAGTTCCCTGCCCCTTCCATACACCACTCTCAACAACAAGATTTGGTTGAAGTTCTTTCAATGCGCAGTAAAAAGCAAACAAATGAGCAGACTTCATGCCACCAGTATTATCCTGGATGGGTCTACTTTCATACAATTCTTTAAATTCAGAAAAATATTTTTTAAGATTTTTAATATCCATCAAATGTCTCCAACAAGATTTTTAAATTTTTTCACAGTGTTAAAATACAAGTCAATTCTTTTTTTGAGGAAAGAGATGCCAACGTCCTGTATCATATGTCTTCTAGCAAGAATATATGTTCCATTATCAAAATCAGGAACAAAACTAGAGAAGTGCCAATATACTAATTTTTGAGCATTACCTTCCCAGACAATCATTTCATTATGATTATCATATTGATGGAAAGAAATGTTCCATGGAGCAAGATGACCACATGTATCACCTATAATTATAGCATCTTCTTCCGATCCTTCATAGACAAGTTCAAGATACTTTTGATCTCCATACGCACCATATTCTTTTGCAAATTGATTATTGGGATCTTTCAGACAAGACAACCAAAAATCAGAAGCACCAAGACCAGTGATATCATTATTAAAATAAACAATACCAACGTTAAACTGACCAGCAGGATGTGGATTTGGACGAAGAATTCTGTGTTCTACAACACCGACACTCTTATCTCCAACATCATTAAATGCATACATAAAATCTTCAAAGAAGAAAATATCAGCATCAACATACATGATGTGATCAAGATTCAAATCTCTCAAACAATAGTTAATTGAAAAAGTAGAAAGACTATAAAGAAATTGCCACTGATTTGGATCATTTACATCATCACCATTTGCTTTCTCAGTGTTTGAAACATTTTTTGCCTCAAAAGAAGCTTCTACTGTTTTGAGTTTTTTAAGGTGATCATTAGTCTCACATAACTGAGTAATGGAGATAGGAACTATTCTGGAATCATATCCAGATAAAAACTCAAAACTTTCTTCATCAACACAAAAATAATATAGAGTGTAATCAGTATCTGATTTACTCAATGAGTCATGCATCGACAGTCCAAGATGCAGATAATTTTTATCAGATACTGTACAAAAATTTTTCATCACTTGTATTTTTCAATTAACATTGCAGTGAGTTTTGCAGAACCTTCTGGTGAAGCATTTCGCTCATACCAACTACGGCAGGCATTATGCATATATTCCCACTCAGACTGAGAGATTTTGGAGATCTTTTCTTTAACTTCTTCTGGCGATTCGACAGAGACGTAATGAACTCCTTCAATCCAAGGTTCATGATAATTTATAACATCACAACCAGGAGCAACCACAGGGACTGTTCCATGTGCCATACATTCAATGTCTCTGTTGCATTTAGGACCATATCCTGGTAAAAGAAGACCAAACTTAGATGATGCTAGTTTGTCTTGATATTGTTCTTGAGTATATGGATAAGATGATTGAAGACCACTGTCACCGATCCTAATCGGCATACTAAACTCTTCGACACTCTTTGTCCAGTCTTGATTCACCCTTCCACTACCTTGAATATGATTTTCAATCTTCCCCATAAAGATTGATTCAACAGGTCGTTCATCATATGAGAGAATACCTTTCAGGACCCTAGCATGAAGTTTTTTGGGATGTCGAGAAAAGAAAGTCCAGGCATGAACTTGTGGATGTTGAGGTACGGTATTGCAGAATAAAGAAACTCTAAATGGTGGTATAGATCTATCATCTATCCTAGGCCAATCATAAAGCAAAAACTCTTTCTTTCCATCCGCCCAACAAAAATCATCACTACTATAAGAGAAGGTGGCAAGATCTAAGTCTCCCCACAACTCAAGCATTTCTCTGAATGCATCATTGTGAGCATCATTATCTGGTTTCCAAATGTGTGGTTTGTTCATTTTATAAGTTCCAAAAATTCGTCATGGTCTCTTATGTATTCATCCTCATCATATTCCTCAGATCCAAAGACAATCAGTTCAGTATTTTCTTTTGTGAACTTAAATATTGTCCAAGTAAATGGAAGAACTTGAAGGTAATCATTCTCTCTTAAAATCTTAGTTTCTTTTCCTTCTGAAGTTTCTATTTCGATTTCTATTTCTCCACGCATGATATAGAAAAGTTGAATCTCTCTTCTATGTCCATGATTACCTCTTACAGAATTTAAGGGGGAGTTTTTAAAAATCATAATCCTTTTGATTGGATTCAACCCAAATTCCAAAGGATAGATGGGAACTAGATCTCCTCGTTCTTTGTCAGATTTAACTTCGATCATCATAGAAAATTAAATAGTGTTTCTTTTTCTGGTTTCCAGTCCAACTCCCATCTTATCTTTTTAGATGAGATGGAATATCGCATGTCTTGTCCCAATCTATTTTCTACAAACTTCACATTAGCATCTTTTCCAACCCATGAGGAAACTTGTTTCACAACTTCATTATTACTTAAACAATTATTTGCAGATATATTCCAAATCTGATTTTTGTCCTGAGCAAAACATACTTTATAAATTCCCTCTACATTGTCTTTGACATAAGTCCAGTCTCTAACATAGGATCCATCACCGTGAAGAGGAATAGGTTTATCTTCATTGAGACACTCAATAATTTTTGGAATCAATTTTTCTGGATACTGTCTTGGACCATAGTTATTAGAACTCCTACAAATCTGATAGTCTATGCCATAAGTTCTCCCATATGAAAACAAAATCATTTCTGCAGCAGCTTTGGATGCAGAGTATGGATTAGATGGATTTAGAATCGAAGTTTCAAGCATATCTCCTTCGGATATGTCTCCATAAACTTCATCCGTGCTTATATGTACAAACAAAGGTCTTTCGTAAACCTTTCCTCTCAAGAGATTTAAAAGATTTTGTGTTCCTAGAATATTTGTTTTGGCAAAGACATCTGGTTCATTGATAGAATTATCTACATGACTCTCTGCAGCAAAATTGACAATAATATCACACAAAGGAAGATGGGTTAAATTTCCAATATCTTCCTTCACTAAAGTATAATTTTCATTGTTATCCCATGGCAGTTCTTGATTAGAAGCATAGGTCATTTTGTCGATGTCTATTACCTTGTGACCTTTCGACAAACAAAGTTCAACAAAGTGACTTCCTATAAATCCCCTACCACCTGTAACTAAAAACTTCATAACTAACCACCATAAAAAGTTTTGATGCTACTACAAACATGTTCGATTTCAGAATCATTCAAATACTGATGCATCGGTAAACTCAGTATCCTACTGGAATTTATATCAGTTTTTGTAGTGTCAAATTTACCGTCAAGATAACCGAAAGGTTTTGATTTTGCAATAGGAACTGGCCAATGAATTATCGTTGGAATATTTTTAGATGCTAAAAATTCTTGCAGTTTTTCCCTATCATCTACCATTATACAGTAGATGTGATAAACATGCAAATCAACATGAGAATCTACCTTTGGTGTTTCAACTACACCATCCAAAAGACTATTGTACTTTTCCACAACCTTTTGTTTTTTATTATTCCACCCATCAAGTCTTTTTAGTTTTTCATCTAAGAACAATGCTTGAATCGGATCCATTCTATGATTCCACCCAACATCATCATAGTAATACTTTTTTGATGACCCATAGTTTCTAAGAGACTTCAGTCTTTGATTGTAAACATCACTATCAGTCGTAACTATTCCAGCATCTCCAATGGCACCAAGATTTTTTCCAGGATATAACGAATAGACAGTCATGTCAGCATACTTACCAATCATCTCACCATTAGTTACTGCACCATGAGCATGAGATGCATCTTCTATAATTTTACAATTATATTTTTGTGAGATCTCATACAACCTTTTCATATTGGTTGGATGACCATACATGTGAATGGGAAGAATAATACAGTTGTCATAAAGATGACGATTATTATCTAAGTGATTTACCAACAAATCAAGATCTATCTGAAAATATTCATCATGATCAACTAAAGAAATGTTATAATTGCCTTTGGTTTGACATTCAACTGCAAGAACATCTGCGATATAACCATTGGCAGGAAGAATAACATCAGTCGTAGTATCATAGAATTGAAATGCTTGGATAGCAAGTTTCAATCCATCAGTTCCATTGGATACTCCAACTGAATATTTTCTACCGGACCATTTAGAAAAGTTATTTTCAAATTTTTCCAAGTAAGGTCCCATCACATAAGCAGAACTTTCAAAAAAAGAATCTAAGTTTTTATAAACATCATCTTTAATCTCATTCCACTGACCATTCAAATCAATAAATTTCATTTAGTTAAACCATTCAATATTAGAAATTTTTTTCAAGTATTCTTTTTCTAATGTATAATCATGCGAAGGACTTTTGTTCCAAAAGACATCTTCAAAATAATGAATCTTTTTTGATGATATTTCAACTTCTTTTTCAGATATATTTGAAAACAAATCAAAACAAAAACAACTAACTTTCTCAAATAAACTACTAGCAATAGTAATCAATTCTCCCCCTGCAGTCAATTCTTTGCTTCCATTAATAATAACATGAGAAACAAACTTTTCTCTAGGATAAATTTCATTATCAATAATTTTATTTACAATTGAAACATGAGAAGAATTTCTTAAAATTAAAACTTCATCCTCAATAATAGAAGTAACAGTCTCTGTACTCCAAGTAGAGTACCGTTCATCAAAATGATCCTTATAGTAACTATTATTAAAAATATAATTAGAACAATGAGTATTCAATAATCTAATATCAGTTCTACTGCCAACATGAGTTTCAAATCCTTTTACTACGCATCGATTTGCTCGTAATACAACATCATGACTATCAATTAAATTTCCATACTCATGCTCAAGTAAACTTCCAGAGTTACTCACTACTGCACAGGTTTTCCCTTTAAGAATATCCGATAGTTTTTTCATTGTTTATACCATTCATAATTTAACTCAACTTAAAAAATTTAAAGAATTTGATATTGAATTGTAAAATCCATCAAAATTATTTAGATGTCCCTGCCAAACCTCAAGAACTTTAATATTATTAGTAGATAATCCTTCAGATATAAATTTTCTATTTCTCGAATCACCTTGACCTATTTGTATTCCTTCACCATCTATTCCAATAGAATCAGCGATGTGAAGATGTTTTGCTAGACTCAGAAGATCATAAAAATCAGTTTCCGAAACTAAATTGGCAGAAAGTCCCATAAAATAATGACACAGGTCAAAACAAATATCGATATTATTTTCTTTCAAAAAGTAAACGTCTTCAGTTGAACAAAAAACATTCATATCGACAGATCCACCGAAATACCAGGCAACAGGAGGAAGCCACTGAGGAAGCAACTTAACCTGAGAGTCACTAAACTCATCACACATTTCTTTTATTTTTATGTAAAAAATTTCTTTACTATAGTTACATAGAGAGAAACTTCCTACAATATTAACACATTTTCCAGTAAGATCGTTTAGAATTTTTGCAAATTCTTTAGTGTTTTCAATTAACTTTATACTTGATTCTTTAATATAAGAATCTTCGGAAAAAGGATCTATTAAATTATTTGAATCAATATAGTCGGGAAGATGAATACTGTATGTGCATTCTTTTGGAAATTTTATATTCAAATATTTTTTATTCAAAATTTCATTAAATGATAAATGAAATTCATAGTTTTCTATACTAAATTTTTCATGAATAATATAAAAGTCATGTATTCTAACTGGAAGTGATAGTAAATTTTTATTTGCTCCTTCCCTTAAAGAAGTTTCAAAATTTTCAGTTTCTATAAAATGACTATGTGTGATTGGTTCATTTTTCAATATTTTTCTTTTAAGAGGAATATTTTTATATTTTAGAAATTCATTTAAAGTAATTCCAACTTGCGGACATCTTTCAATTATATAATTTTCATCTAAACATTCACCAAGTTCAATTTGTTTAGATGCATAAACAGATCTACCCAAATTTTGCTTGTTTAGGAGTTCTCCCTGATTCAATGCTCTTGGAGAATCTCCCAATAACATTAAAGGAATATTTTTTAATATAGAACACATTCTACCAAATTCTTCAATAGTAGAGCTACTAGTATGGTCCAATCCTTTGAATGCTTTATCTTTTGTAATATGCCTCTCAATGATAGTAGATCCAAGTGTTGCAGATACTAAACAATTTTCCCAGTCTTCATCATGACTAGAATATCCAACATCTCTTTTGCAAAGTTCTTGCAATCTTTTCAGATATCCCAACTTAGAATTTCTAGAAGATAAAGGATAATTAGAAACACAATGCATCAATTTCCAATTTTCAAATTTCCCATATTCATGCAAGAACTTTAAAATATTATCTTCTGTCTGACATCCTGTAGATAAGTATACAGGTTTTCCCTTTGCAATAAGTAAATTTATAAGATTTTTATTATCAAATTCTACTGAAGGAACTTTAAAAAAATCAAAGAAATTTAAATCAAAAAAATCCTCAGTATCTTCTACAGAGAAAAAACTAATTCCAACATCTAGGTTTAATTTTTTTGCTTCTTTTGAGAGACTTACTATATTTTCAGGATCAATATAATTTTTTATGATTTCTGGTTTGATTAAAGCATCTCCCAATTCTTCAACATTGCTGTTATCTCCTGTGTAAGATTTTTTAATATTTCTGTATTGAAATTTAATTGCATTAGATCCAGAATTTGCTGCGCCTCTTATCAGTTCTAAAGCCAATTCTTTATTACCACCATGATTTATACCAATCTCAGCAATTACGTATGGAGAGTTCATGTATAAAAAACAAATAAGTTAAGTATATTATAACACATGATAATGAAAATAACAGTTTATATAAGAGATTTTGCAATTTGAAAATCTTCAATAGTATCAACATCAATGGAATCATTTTTGCTCATAATATATGGCATTGCTCCATCATAAAAAGTTTTAACTCCTGAGTTCAAAAATGAAGAATTAAAAATATATACCGCACCATTTGGTCTATAAAATTTTGTTTGTTCCTGACTTCTAGTATTACCCGTAATCATTGGACTATTTTCAAACAAAGGTTTCCAATTATTCCCTTCAATAGAAAATGAAAATGAGACAGAAAATTCATATTCCGAAGCAGAAAAAACAGGTCTTTTTTCACTTTCAAATAAAGAAAAACATTCTTGAACGTGATTAGAATTTCTAAAAGGACATGTAGGAAGACCCAATGAAAAAATAGATTCTTCTTTACAGAGAACATCTATGTTATCTTTTATATAATCAAAGATTTTTATCTTATCACCAGATTCTCTTTCAGTTCTTAAATGAAATTTAAGTTTTTCTGAACTAATATATTCATTTACAATGTCCCAATATCTTTCAGAGTCACTAGAAAAAATTACTTCATCAAAACATTGACTGTCCAAAAATGCCTTTAATGTCCAACACACTAATGGCATATGCCCCAACATCTTAACATTTTTATTTGGCAATCTTTTTGATCCAGATCGGGCAGGAATGAATGCTATTTTTTTCATACAATTTCCTCAATTTTTTTTCTAATTTCATTGGAGCATTCAATTATTTCTTGATACTCATCGTCAGTTAGAGTTGGCATTGGCATTCTATCTATCCTATTCATCAATCCAATAGATTGCAATAATGCTTTATTGCACATATGCCATCCATATTTTTTAACTGGACCCAAGAAAAATGGATCTTCAATATTTTCAATAATAAAATTCATAACTTCTAAATCATTTTTATTCCATGCTTCCCAAAACTTAATTGCTATCCTAGCATCAATAATAGAAATTCCATTCAAATAACTACTAAGACCATATTTTTTTAGTGGTGCAAAAGTTCTCTTAGTTGCTGCAAAAACAATTTTAATATCTGGTTGTAAAGATAGAACAAATTCTGCCATTTCCTCATCTTTTGCATCTTCTTTAATTGCAACAATTTGTGGTATTGTTTTCAACTTTTCAAGGAGAGATTTTGGCCAATGCATTTGCTTTCCATTCTTTCCCGAAAGAAAAGGCATTTCATGAACGACTATTGGAAAATTTGTTTTTTCTGCTATAAAAGAAAAGTGATTGATGACCTGTTCATCAGAAAAGAATTTTTCACGAACAATTAAAGAAATAGCATCTGCGCCACATTCCTTTGCATGATTTGTGAAATTTAAAGTAGTTTCAGTTGAACAATGAATTGGATCAGCAACAATAATAATATTATTAGAATCAATAGATTTTACTGATTTTATACAAAACTCATTAAGATCATAAATCTCTTTTTCTGAAAGTTGCGAATATCTAGAATTATATGGCATTACATAAAAAATTCTAGCTCCACCATCATAAAGATATTGAATATACCTATCAATTGATTCATAATCAATTGACAAATCATCATTAAATGGCGTGAAAATTGTAAATACTGGACCATCAATTTTATTTTTAAGATCAATAAGTGTCATGTTTTTCATTTAAATTATCTAGATTGAGTGTAAGTTTTTTCGCAATACCAATTATAAGTATCCCTAATTCCGTCAGTCAGATTAATTTTAGGTTTCCATCCCAAAGAATAAAATTTAGATGAATCCAATGGTCTATTAGGAGTTCCATTTGGCATATCAGTATTCCATTTAATTTTGCCACTGTAGTTTACTATTGCAGCAATTTTTTTACACAAATCTGCAATAGAAATGTTATGTCCTGATCCAATATTATAAAGAGTGGCGTCATCTAGACAATTATTCATGGAAAAAACAATAGCATCAGCTAAGTCATCACAATGAATAAATTCTCTAAGAGGTGATCCATCTCCCCAGAAAACAACTTCATCAGTTTGTGTATGAAACTTAGTAATCATTGAAGGAATTACATGTCCATTTTCTGGATGAAAATTATCGTTAGGTCCATAGATGTTGCAGGGCATTAAACATGTAGATTTAAATCCGTACTGCTTATGGTATGCCTCCAACATTTTAATACCAGAAATTTTAGCAACAGCATAGGCATCATTAGTAGGTTCTAAGTGATCAGTCATTAAAGAATTTTCTTTAACTGGAACTGGTGCAAACTTAGGATATATGCAAACTGAACCTAAGAAAAGAAATTTTTTAACTCCAGAAAGATATGCTTCATGAATCAAATTAGTTTGAATCATTATGTTTTCATAGATAAACTCTCCAGGATAAGTATTATTTGCATTAATACCTCCTACCTTTGCTGCTGCATCAAACACATAATCAATTTTGTTTTTCAAGAAATAATTTCTTACTTCAATCTGATTAACTAAATTTAATTCATTTCTTTTTGGAGTTAAAATATTTACATATCCCAACTCTTTTAACTTTCTTACAATAGCAGATCCAACCAATCCACCAGAGCCAACTACTAAAATTTTTGAATTTGGATTCATCTTTTCATTCATTTGACTATTCATTATGATCCGTCTTGTCCAGTAATGTCACCAATTAAAGCAACTTCCATTTACAAGTTTATTTTTTTACATTATACTAAAAAAGCAGAGTTTACGCAACTCTGCTTTATACGGTCTTTCATGCACGCCAAGTTATTTTTAAAGAGTAATAACTAAATCTCTGCGGGGTAACCCCATCCGCACCAACGGCATTTGAGAGATGCCGTAAACTCCGAGGGTCATTTGACCATCCCGACCAGGGTTTTTATCGTGTCTCCATCACGGGCATATTGGGGATGACTCCACCAGGACTTTTAGAGACTCTCCGTGTCTTCATCGTCCTTGACATAAGCAGGGACATTATCAGGGTCCAACCAACAAGTGTAATCGTGGTCTTCCATAGCAGTCATGAGTTGCATCTCATTATCGCAGAGATACATGTCTCGGTAGCGTCCAGTATAGGAATCTACCTTTTGAATGCGGCAATCAGGCATTCCGTTGATTTCCAACTTACCAACCTGAACATAACGATAAGGAAACCGCTCCATAAGAACGGTAGGTTTTTGAATGACTTTCATCAGGCAACCTCAATGGTCTCAAGGTCTTGATAGAGATAATCCATCAGCATTTCATAGTCATCAAGGGGATCTCCAGAAAACACGACGCCATTATTTTCATAGTAGCGACGAACTTTCTTATAAAGTTTCGGACTCTTTACATCAAGGTAGATATCCCCGTTAGCAGCAGAACGCAGAGTGCTAACATCTTTCTTGAATTTTTCGATCAGAGACATTGTTGTGTGTTGAATACCTTAGTATTATAAAGGTTTGACATTATATAGTCAAGATGCCAGTCAGGAAACTGGCAATCGGAGTGACAGGATTCGAACCTGCGACCCTCTGTTCCCAAAACAGATGCGCTACCAAGCTGCGCTACACTCCGTCGTGGTAGGTTCCTGTCGCCGCCAGTCCTGAACCCACCAGAAGGGGACTGCCGCAGTTGAGTGGTTTCCCTCTCAACTCAGATATTATACTACTTTTTGTGGTGCTTGTCAAACGGTGCCCAGTGTTGCCAGTTGTATTTGTGTATAAGGTAGATACCCATAATAGGCATCACCACTAAAAGGTAGCAAAGAAATCCTAGTGTGACTGGTGTCTCTAACGTCCACCGTGCGATGTGCCCCATAATTGTCTAAAGTATCTGTCTACGTGGTTTAAGCAGTCTAGTGGTGCTGTGTCGTCTTGTAGTGCCCATTCATAGCAAAAGTCAACCATGTCTGATGAGACATGATTGACTCCATAAATTCTTGAAAAGGATGATGCTGCGAAATGAAATCGCTGTCTAGTGTGCGGTTCCATTTCCCTTATAGTGTTCGGATTCATAGTAGTTCCCCTTCTTAGAACCGAAATAAATTGTGGTTAGAACAAAGGGCACTGCTACGATTATTAGTGCCCGTCCCAATAAATGCTCCATTTCTTTTTATCTGGTATGTGCGAAATAACTGAGATTAATACAAACCATTCTGATGCTGTGGAATAGACCACATGTTTTTTATCGTTTACTGTAACGATATACTTTCGCATTATTTAAATTCGTCTCTAGTATACTTATAAGGCAATGATGCCTCCAAAGTTTCTAGAAGTTCTCCATACTCACGGTGTCTCTTATCACCAGCAATAAAATGATGCTGACGCTTCCATACAGCATCAATAAGAAGTTCGGTTTGTTCGTTGGTTAGATTCATTCTATTTGAATACGGGTTTTACTGGTGGATTGAATTCGTCTCTGTGTGCTTTCATAATATGCTTTGGAACACCATAGTATCCCATATGCATCCACACACAATCAATATAGCGAAGATCTTCACGATCTGCGTCAAGTGTGGTCATATCACAATAATAAACAATGTCTTGTGGAACCTCAACTTTTTTCCAAGTTAGTGGTTCTTCAATGAAGAATGGTATTGTCATTATTTAAGACTAATGCTTAACCATGGTAACACAGGTGGTATTGCTCCGACAAGCCTTAGTAGTCCTTCAGCAAATAAAGCAAGAACCACCCAACCGACGCACATACTAATGATAGAAGCATTACGGTTGTGTCGTCGTATTGCTGCATCTATTAACTCCTGACATTCTTCACGAGTTATCAATTCATTTTCACTTTTCATCACCAAGGAATTTTGCTAATGGGTCTCTTCGGGTCTTTACAATTTCGCAAGCCCTTTTATAAAACATATTGTCTGTGTTACCAGACTCTTCGAAGACAGCCTTGATCTTCACCCAGTTATCATAGGTGTGCTGATCCATAGGTTCTTTTGTTTAGTATCTACTAGCTATAATAGAAAGTAGTTTTAACCTGTCAACTATGTGTTGGAATGAACAAAGTGTTGAAGAGATTATTAAGATTTAAACGGAAAGGGTGGGATTCGAACCCACGGATGCTTTCACATCGCTAGTTTTCAAGACTAGAGCCTTAAACCACTCGACCACCTTTCCAAGTTTTTAGCGAACTTCAAAGTCCAGTTTACGAACTTTGCGTTGCTTTCTTTGTTCTTGCCACAGAATGTCTTCATTGGTAAGAACACCCTTTTTGTTTTTGGGTTGATAAGAGTTTAACATAATAACTTGTGATAAGTCAAGTGCCGATACCTTATCCCCTCTAACAGTTGCCATGTTTGGGCAACCACATGTCACAGTCTTATTCTGGCGTCCTTCTATCTCCCTACCACAGGAGCGACACCTTATTTTTATATTATCCATCAGTATAATGTGGTATACTTCTTCAGTTTTCAGTTATTTATATGGGTGATGAGGGATTCGAACCCCCGACTGCCTCCGTGTAAAGGAGGAACTCTACCGCTGAGTTAATCACCCGATATCAACATTGTAGCATATACTCTACAGTTTTGGCAACATCTTCCATTGCTAACCGTAAGTCTTCTCTCTGACCTGACTCTTGACGGCACACTGGTCTTCTACCATCAGTGAGCGTCCAACGCCAAAGTCCCATGCTTTCGCAATACCAGAGTTTTATATTCATAAAAAAGAGAGGAGATTGTCTCCTCTCTATTTAACACTTTTTATTTGAGGGTGTCAACAGCAGCGAGTGCTTTTTGACGAAGGTCCTCAGGAAGAGGCACATAACCAAGACTATCAGACTTACTTTGTGCTTCTTCACTCAACATATAACGAAGAGTATCCTTGACGGCAGCATTCTTAGGTGCCTCAGGATATGCAAGAATCCAAGTCAGGGAGACGATAGGATAAGCATTCTCACCTGTGGGATTAGCATCAGCTCCACGAAGCTTACTATCAAGCACGATCTTAGACAGACCTGCAGCAGATGTTTCAGCAGAAGCGGTGACATAATTGCCATCCTTGTTTTCTAGGGCAACTTGTTGAAACTTACCACCAGAAACATAACCATAGTTCAGGTAACCAATAGCACCATCCATCTGTTTGATCTGTGCGGCAACGCCAGAGTTTCCTTTGGCACCCACACCAGTCTTCCAGACAACTGCCTTACCAGTGCCTACAGTTTCTTTCCACTCAGGAGAGAAGGCACTCAGGGAGTTAGTGAAACCTTTGGTAGTACCAGAACCATCAGAACGATAAACAACCCTGATAGACTTATCAGCACAACCGAAGGTAGACCAGTTGGTAATCTTGCCCAGGAAGACATCAGCAAGTTGAGTCTGAGTCATCTTGGCATCACACCCAGGGTTATTATATGCGGGCACAATAGCACCACCGGTCATAGGGATGTGAACCAGACCAGATGCAGGGATCTTGGAGTCTTTTACTGCACTATCACTAGCACCGAAATCAACAGTCCCAGCAGTAAACTGGCGAACACCAGCACCACTACCGACTGCTTGATAAGAGACTTTGTGACCTTTTGCTGCATAATCTTGGAACCAACGTTGATACAGAGGTGCTGGGAAAGTAGCACCTGCTGCGGTCAGAGTTTGGGGAGTAAAAGTAGATGCCTTTTCAGGTGCCGATCCACAAGCAACTAGAGTGCCGCCAGCGGCGACAGCAGCGAGAGTAGCAAGAACTTTTTTCATGGATATCTCCTTTCTTCTTTATCAGAAACGATACTTGGTGCCGATCTCAACCTTCCAATCAGTCTTGTCGGAAAGATTGATGAACTCTGCCTTTGCCTTAGCAGACAGTTTTTCAGTCAGTTTGATACCAGTACCAATCTCAGCAGCAGTGAAACCTTTAGAGTCACCACCATCAGGGGTCTTAGCACCAGCACCAAGTTCTACATATGGTTTCAGGGAACCAGCTTTCCAGTCGTAACCAAGACGTGCCTGGTTGACTGCCTCCTTATAGTTCTCATCAGAGAATTTGAATTCTGATTTGGTCATGACGTATGGACCAGCAAGGGCAGGTGCCGTCACCATAGGAATTGCCAGGGCGGCAAGAGCGATTGCTTTCATTAGTAATTTCCTTTTTCTAGTGTTTGTTGTCTGTTGAAGACCCGTTTATTTTAACAGAGTCGCAGAGGTTTGTCGTTAAGCATTGGTTAATGTTGTAAATGGACAAACCTTGGTATATAGAGCAACTTAACTCAATTTTAACTTACGGAAAACCATAAAAAAAGACCCCCCGAAGGAGGTCTTAGTTTTAGTCAGGTAAGTATCAGAAGCTGTACTTCACACCAACTTTAGTGCCGTAACCGTTGTCAGCACCGTTAGCACCAGTGGCGAAGGAAACTTCACCATAGACACCCAGGTTATCAGTGGCGGCGAGACCCAGACCTGCCTTACCAGAGAAAACGGTATCGGTAGTGCCACCATCAGGCATTACAACCGAAGGACCACCCTGAACGTAGTAAGAGGCAGACTCACCAAGAGCACCTTCATAACCTACGTGGAGATCAGTGGTCGTGCCATTGTAGTCGCTACCAGTGAAACCAGAGTTGGCTTCAACGTTAACGTAGGGTCCTGCCATTGCAGCACCAGCGAAAAGGGGAGCAGCGGCGAGTGCTGCGAATGCGGATTTAATCATTTTTGATACCTCGTTATTTTCTCGCAGAGTAATACCTGCGGATGTGAAGAGACTCGACATGTCTCTGTTAACTTCGTGACTACTTGCGAGTAGTTGAGGCTTTCATCACTTGGTTATTTATAAAGTTTTACAACAATACGGGAATACGGGTTCCCGAAGCGGAGTATCGGAATCGAACCGACGACATCTAACTTGGAAGGATAGCGTTCTACCGCTGAACTAACTCCGCAATGGTGGGAGACGAATCTCCCAACTCCATTCACACGGAAGGGATTATAAGACGGAATTTGATTTCCGTCAAGCCACTCGTCGGACTTGAACCGACGACCTACGGTTTACAAAACCGTTGCTCTATCCAGCTGAGCTAGAGTGGCGGGTGAGTCGGATATGATGATCCCGACTCGTATGGTAGACATCGCCTACCAACTCCCCCGGCAAGATTCGAACTTGCGACCCATTGATTAACAGTCAACTGCGCTACCGCTGCGCCACAGGGGATTACAGGGGTTTAATACCCTGTTCCTTACAGAGTTTGAAGTAGAGTTTATAATACCTCTGCTTCATCTCATCAAGGATTTTATTGTCCTCTTCAAAACCCAATTTCTTGGTGTGGGT
>Ga0255760_10002327_pt1 | contig 17621 bp, 17 predicted proteins | sample 071ome_25_FD_179960 | JGI IMG/M metagenome (GOLD analysis project Ga0255760, IMG submission 179960) | Coastal salt marsh microbial communities from the Groves Creek Marsh, Skidaway Island, Georgia - 071410BT metaG (version 2) | ecosystem: Environmental > Aquatic > Marine > Intertidal zone >... | reverse complement strand
TTAAAGACGTAAGTCCTACTAACAACGGTTTGTTTCAACCCGCAGTATTTAACAGAAGTTATAATCAGGTTGATTTTGAAAACGTAAAATCACAATATGCATTTTTTTGGGACGAAACTGCACAAGCTCCCTTTGCCTATGATTCGATCAACAAACTTTTTGCAACATTTGACAATCCAAAGTCCATCGCATTAAAAGTCCAATATGCGAAAGATCACAATCTGGGTGGTATAATGTTTTGGCAATTGATGAACGATAAAAAAGAAGACGGTCTCCTAAAAGCCATGGTACATGCCTTGAAGAACTCCGAATAATCGGACGTCGACCGCTTTGAAGGTCTAAAACTGCATCGCTGCCTTATGCTCGTCCACAGCTTTCATTAGCCCCATGGCTGCATGATAGTCATGTTTTTCAACATAAATACTTGCTTTTTCAGTAATATCGTCTATTGTTTTGCCGTTCTTAAGTGCTTGAACAGCCTGTGTATAGAAATCGTCTATACGAGCATCATCTTTCATCATCATCGATACAATTATGCTTAAAATTACAATTATTTTATAAAATCAAAAATGATATTCCTCTGAACTCCATTTTAGGTGCCAAAAAGGGTAGATCATAAATTATAAACACTTCGGAAGGTAATAAATCGTGGTTGGATAAATGTTTGCGCATTAAAAACCGATATGTTATTGGCGCTGTTTCGTACTTGGGTGTTGATGTTTAAAATGTTTGATGCTTTGATGTCAAATTCCCATTTAGAATCTTTATTTTTTCTGTACGACATACGGGCTTCCCAATTTTGAAAAGATTGCGGATCTGCATTTATAACTTGGCGCGTTTGACTGTAAGTGGTGACAAAGGTTAACTTTTTGAGAATGTAAGCATCAAATTCTATAGATGGGGTGTGTACTTTAAAGGTGGTTTCTCTATTGCCTTGATTGTTGTTTACAATAGTGTACCTATATCGCATCGTGATATTGGGAGCAACATTAAAGTTTGTCCGAATTTCTGGGGTGTAGGTTTGTGTAAAACCAAGGTTTCGCGAAAGGTTTCCTTGAATAAATTGATTTAACACACTATAATTAAAGGCTGTGTTGATACTGGTCCGGACTTTTCCAAAAGTTCGTTGCACCCGCCCAAAGGCACTAAAATTTTCGTCTGCAAAATTGGAGTTAAAGAAGGTGCTGGTTCGGATGATGTTTTCAAAATTTGTAAAACTTCGTATTTGATCGATATTGGTTGTATACGCCATTCGGGCAAATACATTGGTATAATTAAATAAGTTAAAACTACTGTAAAGCAAACTCACCGAGTGCGAAAGTGCATTTTGCAGTTCGGGCGCTCCATATTGTAAACTGTTATAGTCGTTGAGTACCAAGCCTTGTGCCAGACGTGTTACGTCTGTAAATTGGTTTTGCATTCTATAATTAAGGGTAAGGGATTCGCTTTTTTTCAGTTGAATCCTTGTTTCAAAATCAGGCAAAACCCGTATAAATTTATCTTGAACTAAAAGCCCATTTTGACTGTTGGTGTTTCCATATCCATGAATAGAAAACCCAGGGGTAAACGTAAATTTACCGGTTCTAAACCGTAGATGAACACCCAAATAAAGGTCGCTAAAATCGTATTCTGTGTCATTGGTGGCACGTCCATCATTGATGATCGGATTGATCGGATCGATACGTTTCGTGTCTGAGAATTGTTGAAATATCGAAGAGTCAAAGGATTGGTGGCTTAATATCGTACCTAAGGTAAGATTGAGGTTTGATTTGTTGCTGATGATATAATAGTAGTCCAGTTTGGCATCCAATTGATTAGAGAAGATGCGTCTTTCTTGAGCAATATTGTATTCTAAAAAAGAAGGATCTAGCCCAAGAGCTAAAGCCGTGCGGTCAAATACATCGTTTTCATCAAGGTTGTTATCGATGATTGCGTTATAGAAAGGGTTTTCATTTTTGAGTAGGTGTTGTGCCTCAAAAGCAAAAATATTTTTATCGTTTAGGGTCAAATAATAATTTAGATTTTGGTTGAGTGTATAGGGTGTTACCTCCTCAAACTGATTGGTGCTGCCAATTACTGAAGAAAATAAATTTTGTTGCTGACGATCTTGCGCCCCTCTAAAATAAAAATCATAATCAACTTGCACATTATAATTGGGCTTATACGAAGCGCTTAACTTCAAAAGCGCTTGATTGGAGCGCTCGTCACTTACTCGGTCCGTTGATTCGTCAGGAATATTCAGTTCGGGGTTGGTGTATCTGATAAAACTGTTTTCTCTAGAATCTATTAGGCTGGTATTGAAGATTAAAAACCCCGTAAGGTCCAAATTTTCGTTAGGCGAATAACTAAAGTTTGCAGTGGCCAATTTGCTTTCAATTCGCAAAGCATCTCTTTGATTGGTTAAAAAATTTAGGCCGTTGTCACCAAGATTGATAAGGGTTCCACTTTGTCTGCTGGGCACGCTGAACCCCCCCGTAAAACTTCTAATATCTCTTCTTGTTAGAGACACTTCTCCTATGTTGTTAAGATCACCGATAAAATTGATGGTGTACTTGGGAGTATAATAAAACAATTTGGGTTGGGCAAGGTAGAGCCCCTCATTTGGCGAACTACCACCACCTGCGGTTATGTTGCCAAACCAAAACCGTTCTTTACCAGTTTTAAGCTTGATATTGATGGCCACATTATCTTGATTATTTCGAACTCCGCTTAGCTGACCGACGTCACCATAGTTTTTTAAAACTTGAATTTTGTCAACGGTGCTCGAAGGGATGTTTTTGGTAGCGATTTTGGTATCGCCCTCAAAAAAATCTTTGCCATTTACCATCAACTTATTGACCACTTTGCCCTCCACTTCTATTTGACCGTTTTCATTGATTTCGACACCAGGCAATTTGTCAATGATGTCCTCAAGCTTCCGTTCTGATCCATTTGTAAAAGAGTCTGCATTGTATATCAACGTATCCCCACGAACCAAAACAGGTAGTTTTACAACGACTTCATCCAAAAGAATATCTGCTCGTAACACAAAGTCTTTGATGATGTCATTTGCAAGGGTCGAAAGGCTGTCCTTTAGGGTTTGTAAACCCAAGGCGCTCACCTGGATTTTGTAGGACGTGTTCTTTTTTAGGGGCAAACTAAATTGTCCATCGGCACCCGTTATCGTATATGCTTCTAAAGCTTCACTCGCTTTGTTGATGACCACCAAACTGGCTCCTTCAAGCGGCTTTTGAAGCGAGTCAAAGACCTGACCTTTAAAATTTATGGTTTGTGAAAACCCCTGAATCGAAACGAAGAGTAAGCCCCAAAATATATAATTTTTCATTTTCTAAACCCTTATAGATGCATTATTATCTCGATCTACGTCTGCCTCGGTTGTCCCGCATTTCTGACATTTTTTTGATCATGGTAGCGCGGTAGTCTATCTTGTTGATTTCTTTTCCACCTTTGGGCGCTTCAATAGCGATTTTATCTTTTGGATTAATGACAATTTCTGAACACAACATCGTATTGTTACCCGCACTTACTTCTAAGATCAGTCCAGGAAGCCCCCAAAATTCTGCCGGGCCGTGTTTTACAGGTATTTGGAGTGTGTACCATGCTTCAATTTGAGTAAGAACAATGTCCTTGTTGGCATCACTCGCCTGTAAATCGTTCCAAGAAAAGTCAAACCACGCCAGCTCCGTACTGGGTAAAACTGCCGTTGCTTTAAAACAAGTATATCCACCAATTTGCTTTGTTTCAGAACCCATTTTCCACTCAATTGCTTGCAACTGGTCTTTTACTAAAAAACGTTTGCCATAGAACTCTTGCTCCTGCACCAATTGGTTGTCTTTGACATTTTTATATTGCTTGCCTCTCGAAAAGTTAGATCCCCAAGAATCTGTTGCACCAGAAATAGCATCAAGTTTTTCCTCTTCGATAAAAAGAGACGCATTGGTGTCAAAGGTCAAAACATATGTTTTTTCTAAACGGTTTTTGAGTCGGTCTTTGATTTCCTTTTTTTGAGCCTCGCTCATTCGGGCACCCCAACTTCCCAGTTCCATTTTAGATTTGGAAAAATAATAGGCTTTGCCCTGAAAATCTTGTAATTCATTATCAGAATAGGATAGCAATAGGGGCGCAGCAATGCAAATTATAGCAATAAAAACATTTTTCATTTTTAAATAAATGTTTAGTTTTTTAATAATTATATTAAACAAATATAGGCTAATTATTGACCTCTTCTGTTGGTTTGGTCAAAATATCGGATTTTTTATGTCCTGCACCTAAATTGCTGGTCTTTGAAACCAAAGGCAAACAGCGCTTATTTTGCGCGCTCTATATGTTGCAAAACATCGGGCATTCTTGAAAGTTTGCCTTCAAATTGTATTGCAAAACGGGTGATTTGTGCTACAATGTCTGGGTGCTGTTCTGCAATATTAAACCGTTCTCCAGGATCTTGATCGACGTTGAAAAGTAAGGGGTTTTTATGATAAACTTTTTCTCCATTTCCATAACCCCCTTTGGTGATAAAATGTGCTTTAAAGGCGCCTATACGCACAGCATATAATTCTTGTTCGCGATAGTATAGCACTTCGTTTCTAGGTCCTTTTTTTCTCTTAAATAAAACCTCTGATAAGTCGTATCCGTCCAGTTCACGGTCGTTGGGAAGTGCTATTCCGGCAATTTTGCTGAAAGTTGTAAACAAATCCATGGTGGTGCCTAATTGTGTTATAACGGCAGGCTTAATATGTCCTGGAGCCCAGAAAATGGTCGGCTCACGCATTCCCCCCTCCCATGTTGTTCCTTTGCCGTCTTTGAGGGGGCCAGCGGTACCTCCAGAAATTTCGGTTTGCAACCACGGGCCGTTGTCCGAAGTAAAAACAACCACAGTGTTTTGGTCCAGATTTTCGGCTTTGAGGGTGTCGATTATTCTTCCGATTTGGAAATCCAATTCTTCCACGACATCGCCATATAACCCGCCTTTTGAGCGGTCTTTAAAACGGTCGTTGGTAAATAGTGGAACATGAGGAAAATTGTGGGCTATGTATAGGAAAAACGGGCGGTCTTTGTTCTCTTTAATAAAACGTATGGATGTGTCGGTGTACCGCTCTGAGATTGTATGCTGGTTGGCCGGCTGCTCGATGATTTTTGTGTCCTTCATAAGCGGCACATGAAATTCTTCGGTTTGGAGTTCTCTATAATATTTGGTCCACAGTTCCCAATAGCCATAGTGGTGATCAGAATTTAGCACCATGTTCATATCGTTAGAATACGGGATGCCATAATAGGTGTCAAAACCATTTGAAGTTGGTAAGTATTGCTCTTTGTGTCCCAAGTGCCACTTTCCTACCATTCCGGTTGTATATCCTGCTTTTTTGAGTTGTTCCGCGATGGTAATTTCGGATTCTGGTAGCCCCATGGTTGAGTAAGGATAAAGGACCCTATTGATCGCACTCATCATCCCATTGCGTACGGGCAATCTACCAGTCATAAGTGCTGCTCTTGAAGGGGTGCATACCGCAGCTCCTACATAGAAGTTGGTCCATTTTTGTCCTTCGGCAGCCATCTGGTCCAAGTTTGGGGTGACAATAGAGGGGTTGCCAAAACAGCTCAGATCACCATAACCAAGATCATCTGCAAAAATGACAATAAAGTTCATTCGCTCTTGTTGCGAATAGACATTAACGTGAACAAGGGCAACAATTAAAAGGAGGTGTTTTAGGTGGAGTCGCATAGCGTCAGTAGTTGTAGCTGCATTATCATCGTGTTTTGCGTCTATACATCATTTATTAAAGATCTTTAGACGACCTTATCCTTTTGGCTTTTGAGGCAACGGGTTTAAGGTTGTCTGCTTGTTTTTGACGTGCTTTTCGAGCCATTGATTTTGCTCCCAAATGAGGTGTAAAATGGTTTCTTTGGCCTGATATCCGTGGCTTTCCTTCGGAAACATGACCAGCCGGGTCGTGGCACCAAGCCCTTTAAGCGCATTATAATAGCGTTCACTTTGTAGCGGATAGGTCCCGGAGTTGTTGTCTGCTTCGCCGTGTATCAATAACAATGGGGTTTTCATTTTTTCTGCATGCATAAAAGGGGACATCGCATAATATACATCTGGTGCTTCCCAATAAGATCGCGATTCACTTTGAAATCCAAAGGGCGTAAGGGTGCGATTATAGGCCCCGCTGCGGGCAATTCCTGCAGCAAATAAGTTGGAATGACTCAGAAGATTGGCCACCATAAATGCTCCATAACTATGCCCTCCAACCGCTACGCGGTCTGGATCTGCATACCCTTTTTGAACAACTGCATCGATGGCTGCTTCTGCATTGGCAACAAGTTGGCTTCTAAAACTATCATTGGGCTCGCGATCCCCTTCTCCGATTATCGGAAATGCTGCGCGATCTAGGACAACATAACCCTGTGTAACCCAATATATGGGGGACCCCCAATTGGGGAAAATAAACCGATTGGGGTTATCCGTTTTTTGAGCGGCACTTGATTTGTCTTTATATTCTCTAGGGTAGGCCCATAGAATCATTGGGAGTGGGGTTGGATTTTCTTTATCATATCCTTCTGGGGTATATAGAATGCCGCTCAATTCTACGTTATCTTTTCGTTTGTAGCTGATAAGTTCTTTGCCTACTTTTTCGAGCTTTTTAAACGGGTTTTTGAAGTAGGTAAGCTGTTCTAAACGGTTTTTTTCTTTAAGCTTCCTTGTGTAGTAGTTGGGATATTCATTTTTGGACTCAATCCGTACACGAAGTGTTTTTTGCTTAATATCATAGTCCATCAGCTGTTCATATTTTGCGGTAAAATTGGATTGATACATGCGGTTTTTACGAAGTGATGCCAGATTCATTTCATCCAAAAACGGAAATTGTCCTTTGTCCGAAAAACCACTCCCGATAAGGTAGGTGTTGTTACCACTAATGGCAAGTACATTTTCTCCGTAGGGGCCTTTTTGAGTTACAAAATTTCCCGGGTCACTATAAAGGTCTTGATAGTTGCGATCTGAAATGATTCGGGCTGGATTTTTTGGTGTCGAGGGATTAAAGATATAGGTTTTGGTATTGCGAGTATCCCACCAACGATCGTATACAATTGCGGTGGTGTCATTGCCCCAAATAATCCCCGAAAACCGGTTGACTACTTGCGTAAGGTGTTCTGGCGCTTGATCAAAAGGGGCGTGCCATTGAAAAATTTGGTCTCTGTAGGGGGCCGCTACTTCTGGATCTCCTTCATCCAGGGCTTCTACAAAATAAACCGTAGCAGGTTTGTCCTTGCGCCAGCCAATGGATCTTTTGTATTTTGTCACAGCCATAAATCCCTTTGGAAGCACTTCTTGCAAGGGCGTATCGGCAATTATTTTAATACGATTTGCGTTGAGGTCATACACGTGGGTCTCGGTTGGAAAACGATAATAGGGAACCAAATAAGAAAATGGTGGTTTTACAAATGAAACCATAACATAATTGCCGTCTGGTGACAATTCGATATTGCGATACATTCGTGTTTCTAGGAAGCGATTGTGATTGCCTTTAAGATCCACCAAGTATAGTTCTGAACGGCTTAACTGGGTGAAATTCTTTGCATCTGTGGGGTTTTTGATCAAGTCTTGATACGTTCTGTTTTGCGCCTTTTGTCCGTTGTTTTCAGTTACTTTGGGGCCTTGAGGTACAATTTCACGTTGATCTATAATGGCCTCTCGATCTTTTGGAAGGCTTTTTATTAGGAGGCTTTCGCTGTCTTTAAACCAGTTAATACTGCTTCCCATTGTCGCGTTGATTGGCAGCGAAACTATTTTTTTTGCTGAACGCGTTTCAACATCCAACACCCACAATTCTACTCCACTTTCGGATGTGTGGGTCATGGCTATTTTTTTTTCATCGGGAGACCAATTAAAATTTGTCAGTTGGGGGTTAGAGGGCAACCCCGATACCTGCAAAGGGGTTTTGCCTTCCTTTAAGTCGATCAATTCTACGTTTTTAAAATAGGTTGTTCTACTGCCAATATACCGTTGGGGGTCCACTCGTAATCCTGCAATACGAAGCTCCTTGCGCGAGAGCTCGGCGATGCTTTTGTAGGTCGATCGGTACAAAAGGGTATATAATGTATTATCGCTATTGCTCAAAACCGTAGGAGCGACATCGATATCGATCAATTCTAGAAGGGTGTCATTGGGTATTTGATAGCCCAAATCTTCTTGTGCGCTGGTCTTGGCCAAAGCAGTCAAGGCCATTATAAAAGCAAAAATTCTTGATCTCATGGTATATTGTTTTAAGATTATATCTACCGCATTTTAAAAGCGTAGGATGAACTTTAAATATACGCTTTTGATTTTTAAAATGGCTTGTTTTGATTAGGATCAAATACGCTCAAAGCACAAAAGGATTAAGTTCTTTTTTCAATAGCACCTCATGAGGTACAACCAACTGTTTTGATTTGAAAAAGAGGGATCGGCCAGATCAACTCCTATCCTCTACAAAGGTGTATGTGAGACGATTATCTGTCCTAAATTCCATCCTGGAATAAAATATTTGTAGGGCGTAAAACTTAATATTTCATCAAATATACGCTGTTGCAATACCGTAGAATTTCCGGTAATAATGGTCAGCGAAAAGGCGCCCTGCTGATCCAAGTTTTGTAATGTTTCTTGAACCAATTCCATAGCCTCCTTGTGTCGAAAACCATGTAAATCGATCGTATCAGGATAGGACATTGTAGGCACGTAAAAGCAATTTTTATAGTCGATCAAAAATAATCAATTGTTTTGGAGTGCTTTAGAATTGATATTAAAGAATAGTTATAAATTGTTTCCCAAAACGCAGTTGTTACGAAATCTGATGACGTACTATTTAAGAATTCTACTCTTTGTCCCACTTCTTATGATGGCACAAGAACGGTTTGAGCCCATTCAAAAACCTCAAGAAAATTTTATTATCGATGGTGTTTTGGACCCCAAAGAATGGCAAGAAGCTACGCATGTACCTTTGGACATCGAATTTGAACCGGCCAACAACCAACCCGCCAAAACGGTTTCATTTGGATACATCAGTTATTCGAAAACCCACCTCTACATAGGTTTTAGGGCTGAGGTTAGCCCGTCAAAAATCCGTGCTGCAGTGCGCCCCCGTGATGATGAAAAGATGTGGAATGATGATGTGGTTTTGCTCCGTTTGGACCCCTATGCCGATGGGCGCAACAACTACATCTTTGCGTGTAACCCGCTGGGCAGTCAATACGATGTACGGGGTATCAATGCAATGGAAGAAGAAAAAATGTATGATGCTACATTCAATGCAAATTTTAAATCGGCAGGGCGCATCACTGATACAGGCTATGAAGTAGAAATCGAAATCCCGTTTTCAGAAATTCCTTTCCCAAATGGAAACAATCAGACCTGGCATTTTAATTTTTATCGCAAATATTATGATTCTGGAAATGAAATTGAGGTTAGCAGTCAGGCCAGAGATCGTGATAACTCTTGTGTGGTCTGCCAAACAACAGATGTGTTAGTCCTCAAAGATTTAGAGATCAAAAAACGTCTCGAATTATTGCCCTATGTCTCGGCAGCGCAACAAGGCAACAGAAACCGTGCGTCTGACAAAATACAATACGATGACCTAACCGGAACGGTGGGCTTGGGGCTCAATATGGACCTCAACAAAAATACTTCGTTAGAACTAACCCTGAACCCAGATTTTTCGCAAGTAGAAGCTGATGTAACACAAATCGATGTCAATTCGGCTTTCTCGTTGCAGTATCCCGAGCGCAGGCCCTTTTTTAATCGCGGAACGGATTTGGTTCGTTTCAGCTCCGAAGCATTCTATTCACGTGCGATCAACGCCCCAATAATGGCAACAAAACTCTTGAGTCAAGGACGAAAAAGTCGCATCTATCAGTTGGCAACAATCGATCAGCAATCTCCCTATCTCATTGCTGGTGAAGACCAGTCTTACATCGCCGAAGGTGGCACTAGTTATGTCAATGTTTTGCGGTATCAACGGGTTTTGGACAAAAATAGCCGTATGGGATTTATGACCACCAATCGTTTTTTTGAGGGTGGAGGTTCTGGAAATCTCTTTGGTTTGGATGGCCTATTTCTTATTGGTAAAAAATGGCGCCTGACCTTTGAGCTGTTTAAAAGTTATAATGTCGAACCCATTCAGGATTGGTTTGATACCGACAAGGAGCGTTTTGGTCATACCATTCGATTGGATGGCGAAAAATACCAAGGACATGCCTTTTTTGCACAGGCATTTAGAAATACCGAACATTGGAAAAGTTATCTGCTCTACCGCGAACTTTCGCCAAAATACCAAGCCGATGTCGGCTTTGTTGTAAAAAACAACAGAAAACACACCACCCTATATCACGAATATCAAAACATCATCAACAAACCGCTGGTGCAATCCTTTGGTTTTGGATTCAAAGGAGATCTGGTAGCCACCTTCCAAAAACGTTGGGAAGCTGCTTCTACCGATTTGTTTTTTACGGCCAAAATGTTGGGAAACACCTCTTTTGCAATCATCTATGACTTTGATTGGTTTAAAGAATTTAATGGGACAGAATATCGCAACTTGGGCACCACAGAGATTGAGCTTAATGGCGCTCCTTCAGAAAAAATAAATTATAGAATCAATCTCATGTCGGGCAAAGATGTGGCCTTTAATGCAGCGGTTCCACGGGTAGGTAAACTGCGGACCTATTATTTTGGAAGTACAATTCAATTTAGCGATAGTTTCAACATCAATCCATCCATTCGGTATTCAAGATTAGAAAATATAGAAAATGGAGGAAATTATTTTGAGGGTCAAATCAGTAGACTGAGTTTACGCTACCAGTTTACGAATTTTTTAAACCTCAGAATTATCTCAGAACACAATACCTTTAACAATCGGTTTTTTGTACAACCACTCATCCAATGGAATCCCAACCCTGCTACTATTGTCTATCTTGGAGGCAATCAAAACACCAGTGATATTAGCGACTGGTCTTCAGATCTGTTACAGTTCAATCGTTCACAGTTCTTTTTTAAATTCCAATATCTAATCGGGTTAAATTAGACAACGTGTAAATAATTGTATTTTGATCCAAAATAAAACACTATTGGAAAGATGAATGGGTTAAAGAAGTATAGATTTCGTGCCGGGGCTGCTTTGTGGTTTGCACTCAATATGTATTTAAGTTTTGCGGATCTAAATAAAACGATTGGCGCCCCAATGATTCCATTCCAGGACAAAGTTGGGCATTTTGTTATCTATGCCATTTTTACCTATTTACTAGGTTTTGCTTTTCTAAAAGAACTGCACTTGCAGCGTTATCTCGTTTGGGCAACGGGTATCAGTATTTTGGTTGGCTTGGGGGTAGAAATCGGACAACATTATGGGCCATCCTATCGCGAGGGCAGTATTGGGGACCTGATTTTTAACATTCTCGGCACTGTCACTTGTGTGATTTATATATCATGTTTTCGCGCTAAAAAAGTGTCGTTTTAAAGTGTATATTATTAATATATAGCTATTTAAATATACTTTTGATAAGTAAACTACTTTTATGTATAAAGCAAAATTAAAAATTAGAAAAGCACATCGTTATCTTGGGCTACTCATAGGAGTTCAATTTTTGGCGTGGACCATTTCTGGATTATATTTTAGTTGGACCGACATCGATCAGATCCACGGGGATCCGTTTTTGCAATTAGAAAAACCTCCTCAGTCCTTTACTAATTTGGTAGGTTTGGATCAGCTCGACATCCCGATTCATCAAATTGAATTAGTGGCTATTGGTTCAGCCCCTCATTATTGGATTAATGATGCGCTCTTGGTAGATGCCAAAACGGGCAGACTCAGATCAGGTATTTCTGAAGAAGAAGCTATCGCCATTGCCAAAGAACATTTGATTCCAGAACTAAAGATGACCTCCATCACTACCATTAACAGCACAGATTCGCATCACGAATATCGGGGAGGGCCGCTACCTGCCTATGTGATTAGTTACGATCATCCAGAAGCCATCAAAGCCTATATCGCTGTAAAAAGCGGCCAATTCAAAAAAATTAGACACCGCAATTGGCGTTGGTTTGACTTTCTATGGATGAGCCACACCATGGACTATCAAGGACGTGACGATTTCAACAACCTCTTGCTACGAGTGTTTTCGTTGTTTGGCGTCTTGACGGTATTGAGCGGGTTTTTACTATGGGGGACAAGCTCTCCTACCCTAAGAAAGTGGCGAAATAAAAACCACTAGGACTCATTTTTTTTTGCCTTTTTGGCTTTTCTATTTTGTTTGCGCGCCTGACGCAAACTATCGCGCTGAGCTTTGGTCAGCGGTAAGGGAGCATTCCATAAATTTCGGGAACTTGTACGATCATTTTCGCTTACATTGGTTCGGATAACGATTACGCCTGCCCCACCCTGTGAGCCATATTTATTGGTTGCGGCAAGATCTTTAAGTACCTCTACATAGGCAATTTGATTGACCTCCATAGGCGGTGGTGAAGTAAAAATAAGCCCGTCGATATCCCAAATAACCGTATCAGATTGTGTCGAAAAAGATTGACGCCCACGGATGGACAGATTTTTGCTACCCCTATAATCTGAAGTAATTCGAGCGCCCGAGATACGATTATAAATGGCTTCAACCAAATCTTGACTGACAACATTTTTTTGGTCCTCGGTAATTAGACTTTGCTTTGCTTCGTCCTCAACCACAACTTCTTCTAAAGAAACATTGTTGTCTTGTCCCCAAATAAGCCCTGAAAACAAGAAAATGAAAAATGTTTTTTGCATCAAAATATATTATATTTTTAGTCCTCTAAGATATTATAATTCACCCATTATTGGGCATTGAAATAATTATGAAAATTGAACTGTTTAAAGTTTCTTTAAAAAAAAGATTCCCCTTGGCCATCAGTAGAGGGGTGCATGGAGACACCAATAATGTCTTCGTAAAACTCACAAAAGAGGGCATAACAGGGTGGGGAGAAAGTGCCCCAGGAAAAAATGAAAACGCAGCAACACCGGAAGACGTGATAGCAGAAATCAATCGATTGATTGACTCTAACATTAGTTCGCTAAGTCATTACGAAATCGTGTGTCGTGCCCGTGAACTAAAAATCGCTCCGTGTGCCTTTGCCGCGGTTGATATAGCACTCTGGGACTGGAAAGCCAAAAAAGCAAAAATGCCTTTGTATCAACTTTTGGGCTATCCAAAACCCACTGCGCCTACATCGTTGACCATTGGAATTAATCCCCCTAAAGTTGTTGAAGAACGGGTCCCGCTTCTTTTAGAGGGCACTGGAGTACAGTCTTTAAAAATAAAATTGGGGGCTCCAGAAGGATTGGATGCAGACCGTGCAATGTTTGAGCAAGTGATCAAAAGCACCCAAAATTATGATGTAAAAATACGGGTCGATGCCAACGGTGGTTGGACCTTAAATCAAGCTTTAGAAATGATTCCCTGGCTGGTAGAGCGTAAGGTAGATTATGTTGAGCAACCCCTCAAAGAAGGCGACGAAGCCAACCTTCCAGAATTGTTTTCAAAAACCGTACTGCCCATCTATGTTGACGAATCCTGTCGCAGCGCTCAAGACATCCCAAAATGGGCGCACGCTGTTCATGGTGTAAATATGAAGCTTATGAAATGTGGAGGTATCAGTGGTGCGTTAGAGATAATCGCTACCGCAAAAGCGTTTGGACTAAAAACAATGATTGGCTGCATGAGCGAATCATCGATTGCCATTGCTGCAAGCGCGGCATTGTCTGGAGTGCTCGATCATGTAGACCTCGATGCACACTACAATCTAAACCCTGACCCTGCCACAGGAGCACCTATGGTAAACGGAATCACAATGCCTACCGAAAACATCGGACATGGTGGCGTATTAAAACCCGAATTTTATGCTGCAGCCTCATCATAAAATCGCCCTCTATATGGAGGGTAATTTGTTTAGCGATTATGGAAAAATGGGATTTGGAGTACTACGTTATCTTAACAACCCCATTGTTGGAGTTATAGACAGCGAAAGCGCTGGTAAGAAAATCAAAGACCTCCTGCCCATTCCTTCAGACACTCCAATTGTAAAAGATCTAGATGCTGCCCATGCACTTGGAGCAGAAGTGATGATTTTAGGCATTGCCCCTTCGGGAGGCAAAATTCCCGATAGTTGGTACCCCATTATAGAACGTGCACTTCAAAAAGGGATGTCGATTGTCAACGGGCTTCATGATCTACTGGCAGCGCGGATGGAAAAATATATTTCGAACCCAGAAAATCAATGGATTTGGGACGTACGCGTGCCACAGTTTATTCCTCAAATCGCAAGCGCTCAATGCGCCAAACTCTCCAACAACAGAGTATTATTTGTGGGGACAGACATGGCTGCTGGAAAAATGACCGCAGGTTTAGAATTGCTTAAATGGCTCAGAGATCAAAATAAATCCGTTGGCTTTGTAGCTACAGGGCAAATTGGAATCACCATCACCGGAGCGGGCATACCATTAGATGCCTTTAAAGTAGATCATGCTTGTGGTGCGGTAGAACAAGCTGTCATGGATCAAAAAGAAAACGATTGGGTACTTATCGAGGGGCAAGGGTCGCTTTTGCATCCTGGCAGTACCGCAACGCTCCCACTTATGCGTGGCAGTTGCCCAACACATTTAATCCTTTGTCACCGAGCAGACCTCAACCATCTCAGACAACCTGAAGAAATAAAAATTCCGGATTTCAACCAGTTTATTGCTCTCAATGAAGCTTTGGCAACCGTTTGTGGAACCTATCCTCGTGCTAAAGTAGTGAGCATCTGTCTCAATACCATGAACTTGTCTGAAGAAGCGGCAAAAGACATCATCGCTAAGATTGAAAATCATACCGGAGTTCCTACCACGGATCTTGTACGTTTTGGTTCAGCAAAAATCGGAAATGTACTCCTCAACAGTTAGTACCCTTTCGATGGGTTAACCTGATGTTCTAGCGGTTTGTGATCCAACAATGCCTGTACATTTTTTAGCATTTGCTTGGCCCCTGCTTGGGGGTTGGTTATACTGGCTACGTGTGGTGTAATATAAATTTTTGGATGTTGCCACATGGGGCTTTCTTTAGGAAGGGGTTCTTGCTCAAAAACATCCAAAAAAGCGCCCGTTAATATACCCATCTCCAGGGCCTGAAGTATGTCTTGACTCTTTTGCACTTTGCCCCGAGAAGCATTGATTAAAAAAGTGGGCTTTTTTAACTTTTTAAATAATGTCATCGATAACAATCCATGCGTTGCTGAGGTATAAGGTACGGTACATACCAACACATTGCAGCTTGCCAAAAATGCATCAATCTGCCCTTCGTGAAAGGTTTGAATTCCAGTCAGGGGTTTTGGGCTGGGACTATAACCGACTACATCAAATCCAAGATGTTTTATTTTGATTGCTGCGTCTTGACCGAGGGTGCCTAGTCCCAATATGCCTACTTTGATGGGGATTTCGGGTGGGGCATCATGATCCCAAATTTGCGCCTTTTGGTCGGCAACATACTTGTCCCATTTGCGGTGGTAATACAAAAGCGCAAAAATGATGTAGTTGGACATCGAAAAAGACAACAAGGGGTCTACAATTCTACAGATGGGAATGTGTTTGGGCAATTCGGGGTCCCGCATAAGATGATCTACGCCAGCTCCTAAAGAGTAGATAAGTTGTGCGTTTGTAAATGCTTTTAAACACCCGGCAGGGTGGTTCCATAGCAATAAAATCGATACCGTTTCGGGGGCTTCAACCAGCGGGCCAACCTCAAGCATAAGCGTGGGAGCAATTTTGGCAAAAGCGGCTTGCCATTTAACTACTTCAGCCTCTGGGGCTATGATTACATAACGCAGTTGTTCTAATTTCATAAGCCTGTTTCTGATACCAATTTAAACTTTTAATTCTGCATCAGTATCTATTTTATTTACAATGATGGTCTGCCGCCCGAGTTGCAATTTGATTGTTGGGTTTCACATTTACTTTATACCCCAAGGAGTTGGCCCAACCTTTTGCTGCACTTATTAGTTTATGCGATTGGAAATTTTCATCCGCATTATAATCCATATCAATTTCTACTTTAAGTGGAATCATTTTGGTGATCCATTCGGCCACTTCAATGCTCAATTCGGCTTCTCTCCAAAGGCGGGTCCACATGTCGTTTATAAGTGGTACCGATGACTTGCTAAGAATATAATGTACCCCACGATTGCCAAAACGGTAGGCAATGACCGTGCAATAAATGGTTCGTTTTCCCACACTTTGTGAGTCTGAACCTATATGAATCTCTACATAAGGATTGTTTTTGAGAATCTTAAGCGTATGTGCCAAGGTTTCTACCCGCTTTCCACTAATATCTTTAAAAAGTAACATCCTTGAAGTGATCTAATTCTTCGAAAGTTACTATTTTCATGAAAAAAATGACGGAAATACTCTTTGGTCTTTGCAACATTGGCATCCTTTTATTTTGGGGAATGCTCCTTTTTTTGCCCAACAAGCGCCTCACTCAAAAATTGCTGCATTATCCTTGGGTGCCGGCAGCAATGGCCTTGTGTTATAGCTATTTTTTGATTGCAGCAGGAGGGCTTCCCGAAATTGATTTTACCTCATTAGAAGGCATTAGTGTGCTGTTTTCTAACCCGAGTCCTGAGGCTGTTGCAGCGGGCTGGATTCATTATTTGGCTTTTGACTATTGGGTGGGCTGCAGCCTATTGGCCCAAAGTCAGCAAAGGGGAATTCCTCATTTGTGGATGTTCCTACCTTTGTTGGCAACGTTTATGTTGGGCCCCGTTGGGGTTCTGCTCTATGTGATTACCAGTCAAGTTTATCCTTTGCTAAAATCAAAAAATGCCTAACAACCTACTCTATCTATCCTTAGCCATTGCCGTTGCAATGGGAGCCTGGACGGCTTTTCTTTTTGAAAAAAAAGGGCGCAAACGCCCTGTAGGCTTTCGGCTGGGTTTCTTATTCGGAATTATTGGAGTAATAATTGCCTATACCCTTTCTTCTAAAAAAAACCAAGAATCTTAAGGCCATATAAAAGTGATGTCCTTTTCCATGTCTGGGTGCAAGGACTGATGAACAGGGCAGGTAAGTGCTGTACGCTCTAAAATTTGTTGATTCTTTGGTGAGGTGGGCTGTGCAAATTGAATTTGAACAATAATTTTAGAAATACGCCGCGGGTCGCTTGACATCACTTTGGTCACCTCAGCCGTGGTCCCTTCCAAAGATACGTCCATGGTGTTGGCCTTGATGCCCATAACCGTCAGCATACATGAAGCCAATGCCGTAGCTACGGTATCTGTTGGAGAAAAGGCAGCGCCCCTGCCGTGATTGTCTGTGGGTGCATCTGTGATGATTTCGTTGCCAGAGGCCAAATGAACACAAGAAGTCCGCAATGCGCCTTGATAGGTAACTGTACTGGTCATAGTATTAAATTTAATTTTTGAAACAAAAAAACGCCCAAACGATATCCCAAACCCAAAGTCAACGGATAAACGGCAAAAAGCCATGCCAAATCGAGGCCGCGTAAACCCGCAAATCCATGACCTGCATTTAGCGACGTCAAAAAATCATACCAGCTTTTGAGCCCCATTTTGCCCGCCAAAATATTGGCAATAATAGCCG
>Ga0255760_10002321_pt1 | contig 17640 bp, 20 predicted proteins | sample 071ome_25_FD_179960 | JGI IMG/M metagenome (GOLD analysis project Ga0255760, IMG submission 179960) | Coastal salt marsh microbial communities from the Groves Creek Marsh, Skidaway Island, Georgia - 071410BT metaG (version 2) | ecosystem: Environmental > Aquatic > Marine > Intertidal zone >... | reverse complement strand
CTTCCTCAACCAGCTCGTCGACGCCGTCGAAACGCTCGAAGTCCGCCTCCCCACCGACCTCCAAGCCAACATCGGACCCCTGATCGGACCACCCAACGAGCGGCTCGAACGGGCGCTCAACCAGCTCGACGAGGGCGAATCCTGGCTTGTCGAGCCGGAGCTCCTCGATGAGGCACACCACCTGTGGCGCCCCGGGATTCGGACCGGTGTTCGCCCCGGTTCGTGGTTCCACCAGACCGAGTGCTTCGGCCCCGTCCTCGGTCTCATGCAGGCCGATACCCTTGACCATGCCATCGAGTTGCAAAACGGCAGTGCCTTCGGACTGACCGGCGGCATCCACTCACTCGATCCGACCGAGATCGGACGATGGATGGATGCCGTGGAAGTCGGCAACGCCTACGTCAATCGACCGATCACCGGCGCGATCGTGCAGCGCCAGCCATTCGGAGGCTGGAAGCGCTCAGTCATCGGGCCAGGGGCGAAGGCAGGTGGCCCGAACTATGTCGCCCAATTCGGCACGTGGCACACCACCGCCTCGGCCCCCGATGACTTCGACGAGGTATGGGCCGAGCACTTCTCGGTGGAGCACGACCCAACCGGGCTCGCCTGTGAAGCCAACCTCTTCCGCTACCGGCCCCTCGACCGCATCGTGCTCCGATACGGACCATCAACCGACCCTGCGGAGCTCGACCTGGCCCGACGTGCTGCGCACGTGGCGGGCGTCTCTGTCATCGAGAGCGACACCCGGCACGAGAGCGACGAGGCGCTGGCGGCGCGGCTCCCAGATCTTGACATCGAGCGGATCCGGCTCGTCGGCGTCACCGCAGGCACCAGCCTTCGTCGCGCTGCCAACGCCGCACAGGTCCATCTGGCCGACCAGTCACCCGTGCCACAGGGACGCGTGGAACTGCTGCACCTCGTGCGGGAGCAGTCGGTGAGTATCACCCGGCACCGGTTCGGGAATCCTCTACCAGGGCAGTGGCCCCGGTGAGCTTCGCCTAGCGTGCTGCCCATGAGCCGAAGTACCCACCAAGCACTCGCCGACGAGCGCAACGCCACGATCGAGATCTACATCAACGGTGACTTCTTTCCGCGAGACGAAGCCAAGATCTCCGTCTTCGATTCGGGTTTCCTTGTCGGTGACGGCATCTGGGAGGGGATCCGTCTCCACCATGGAGTCTTCGCCCATCTCGATCGCCATCTCGACCGCCTGTTCGCTGGGGCGGCGGCGATTGCGCTCGACATCGGTCTCGACCGCGACGGTATCGAGGCTGCACTTCGGGCAACCGTCGAGCGCAACGACATGCACGACAACGTCCATGTTCGCCTCATGATCACCCGCGGCGACAAGAAGACGCCATCGCAGCATCCGTCGAACAACATCGGCGGGCCCAACATCGTGATCATCGCCGAGCACAAGGCGGCCGACCCCGACGTGCGCGACCGCGGCATCTCGCTGTTCACCGCCACAGTTCGTCGCCCGGCCCCCGACACGCTCGACCAGAAGCTCAACTGCCACTCGAAACTGCACGAGGTCATCGCCCTCATCCAGGCGACCTCAGCGGGTGCCGACGAGGCCCTGATGCTCGACCCGACCGGTGCAGTCGCAACCTGCAACGCCACCAACTTCTTCATCATCAACCGCGACGGCCTGCACACGGCGACCGGCCAGTACAACCTGAACGGCATCACCTCCGAACTCGTCTGCGAAGTCGCCGCAGCTGCGGGAATCCCCGTCCACCAGCACGCCTTCTCGCTGACCGACGTATACGCCGCCGACGAAGCCTTCGTCACCGGCACCTTTGGTGGCCTCACCCCCGTCCACACGATCGACGGCCGCACGATCGGCACCGGCGAGCAAGGACCGATGACGATCCGGTTGCGCGAGCTCTACGCGGCGGCCATCGAGGCCGACGTTGCCGGTCGATGAGCACCGGTCACACCACACCATGACCATGCGACCCAGCACATCCTCCGACGCCGAAACCGACAACGTCACCCGCATCCAGTGCTGGTCGGGGCCGCGGAACGTTTCGACGGCATTGATGTATGCATGGCGGCAACGGGCCGACACCACCGTGTACGACGAACCGTTCTACGCCCACTATCTCAACCTCACCGCCCGGGATCACCCGATGTTCGACAAGGTTGTCGCCGCCCAATCCACCGACGTCTCGGAGGTGATTGACGAGGTCATCCTCGGACCGATCGACACACCCGTGTACTTCATGAAACAGATGGCGCACCATCTTCACGGTGTCCCCCGAGGTTGGCTTCACCGCACCGAGAACATCCTCCTCACCCGTGATCCTCGGGACATGCTCAGGTCGCTGTCGGTTCAGCTTCCCGACTGTGGGCTCGCCGACACCGGCCTTGTCGAGCAGGTCGAGTTGCTGGACGCCGTGCTGAACGACGGCGGCTCACCCGTGGTGATCGACTCCCGCCTCTTGCTCGAAGATCCCGCCGGCGTTCTTGCACGGGTCTGCGAACGACTCGGCCTCGAGTTCGACGACGCGATGCTGTCATGGCCGGCCGGACCCAAACCCGAAGACGGCGTCTGGGCGCCCGCCTGGTATGCGTCGGTGCACACCTCGACCGGCTTTTCGCCGTATCGGCCCTCGAGCCACCCGACACCGGATCGACTCGGCCCGATTCTCGACGAGGCACTCCCGCTCTACGAACGGCTGCTCGAGTTCGCGCTCTGACCGCAGCCGTCGTCAGGGGTCACAGCGCAGCGACATGCAGGACAAGCCTCCGTCGATGCGGGCTGCTTCGTCGGCTCGAACGGTGATCACGTCGTAGCCGCTGTCTCGAAGTAGTGCTTCGGTCTTCGGGAAGCCCGTACGCATGAGCACATGATCGTTGACCCTGATCATGTTGGCCGCCGCTTCCTCCCCGGATGGGCACGCGAGCACGTCGTAGCCGTCGAAACAGTCGCTGGCCGCCAACCGGGCCGTCGAGAAGATCACGTCGGCACCGATGACCGCACAGTCGGTTTTGAAGTGCAGGACGCCGGGCGGGGTCGTCACGACCCGAACCTTGCGGCCGGTCGGAGCCACGGCGGCCGCGAGCGCTTCCGCGCCGGGCGCGTTCGTGCGGGCAGAGAGGCCGACCAGCACCTCACGATCGGTCACCAGGATGTCGCCGCCGTCGACGAACCCGTCGTCGACCCGGGCGACGGTCGCGAACCGGGCCTCGAGATCAGCGGTGATCGCCTCCGCCTCGCCGAACCGACTCGGCGCGCCCGGCCGCAGCACGATCGCGTGTGAGCCGAGGCACAACGCCGCATCTTCGACGAACACGGCATCGGGGAACGTATCGAGCGGCGCCATCTCCTCGACTCGGACACCCGCCGCTTCCAACGCTCGCCGGTAGCCGACGTGCTCGTCGACGAACGCAGCGAAATCCGGGTCAGGGCCATCGTCGGCTCGGAGACCGTCGACCACACTCGGGGTCGGCGGACGAACGAGGGCCAGAGAGAAGTGGATCGAACTCGGCACGGTCAGTGCTCAGAGACCATCCGCAGGAACTTCTTCGTCCGCTCGTGGCTGGGGTGCTCAAGCACCTGCTCGGGCCGACCCTCCTCGACCACCACCCCTGCGTCCATGAATACGACGCGGTCTGCGACCTCCTGCGCGAAGCCGATCTCGTGGGTGACGACCATCATGGTCATTCCTTCGCCGGCCAGCGTGCGCATCACGTCGAGCACCTCACCGACGAGTTCGGGATCGAGCGCCGAGGTCGGCTCATCGAACAACATCATCTTCGGCTTCATGCTGAGCGCCCGAGCGATCGCAACCCGCTGCTGCTGACCACCGGAAAGATGGGCGGGGTACTCGTGGGTCTTGTCGGAGAGCCCGACCCGCTCGAGCATCTCGCGAGCGATGCTGATGGCCTCCGCCTTGGGGCGACCCAACACGCCCGTTTGGGCAACCGTGAGATTCTTCAGCACCGTCAGGTGCGGGAACAGGTTGAACTGCTGGAACACCATGCCGATGTTCGTGCGGAGTTGGTCGACATCGGCATCGGGGTCGGTGATGTCTTCACCATCGATCAGGATCTGACCCCCGTTCGGTTCCTCGAGTCGATTGAGACACCGAAGCAGGGTGGACTTCCCGGACCCTGATGGCCCGAGCACACAGACCACCTCACCCGTCTCGACGGTGAAGTCGATCCCCTGGAGCACCTCAAGGTCACCGAAGGCCTTGTGCAGATTGCGGACATCGATTGCGTGCGTCATCGGGCCTTTGCCGCCGATCGTTCGAGGCGCCGCACCAAGAAGGTCAACGGCAGCGTGATGAGCAGGTACAAGATGGCAACGACCGTCAACGGTGTGGCGTTGCGCTCGGCGTTCATGAAGTCACGAGCGAACTTGGTGAGTTCTTTCGTGCCCGGCGTGGAGCCCAAGATGAAGAACAGCGATGTGTCCTTGATCAACAGGACGAGTTCGTTGGTGAGGGGCGGAATGATGATGCGGAACGCCTGCGGCAGGATGATGGTGAACATCGTGCGGGTCTGCGACATGCCTAACGACCGGGCCGCTTCGGTCTGACCCTTCGGCACCGCCTCGATGCCCGCTCGGATCGTTTCAGCCATGTAGGCACCGGCCACGAGCGCCAACCCGACCGAGCCCCTGCCGAGCACACCACCCGGAATACGGAATCCGCTGAACGCAATCGGGAGACCGAACCCGACGAAGAGCAAGGTGATGAGTGCCGGAAGCCCTCGGAAGAGCTCGATGTAGCCGATGGCGAAGGCGCGGAACGGCTTGAGGCTCGAGAGCCGCATCAGGGCCAACGCCAGCGCCAACACCATGCCCAACACAAACGACAGCGCGGTGTAGAGCGCCGTGTTCTTGACCGCCGAGGTGATCACCTCGGGGAACATGTCGGCCGCGATCTCGGTATTGAAGAAATTCTTCTGGATCTTCGGCCAATCGGCCTGCGTGGCCACCACCAAAACGACGACGGCAGCAAGGCCGTACATCACGAGTTGGTAGACGAGAACGCGTTGGCGTGGCTTGAGCTTCTTCATGGGGCGAAAATGGGTGAGGGGCCGGACCCTACGGCCCGACCCCTCATCGGATCAACTACGTGTGGTCAGGCTCAGGCGCCCGGGAACCACTCGGCGTAGATGGCGTCGTAGGTGCCGTTGCCCTGCAGCTTGGCAAGGGACTCGTTGACGGCGGCGAGGAGATCCTCAGCGCCCTCTTCCTGCACGGCGAACCCGTAGAACTCGTCGGTGGCGTAGGACTCGATGACCTTCGCCCCGCCGGTGTCGTCGGCGTAACCCTGGTTGCCGACAAGGTCGGTGATCACACCGTCGACGTCGCCGGCCTCGAGCGCAAGGTACAGCGCACCGATGTCGTCGAACGCAACGACCTCGACACCCTCAGGCGTGTTGTCCTGAAGCCAGATCTCACCGGTGGTTCCGGACTGGACCGCGACCGCACCGAGATCGGCAAGGGTCGAGGCGCTGCTGTCGTCGGAGACGAGGAGCGACTGCTTGCCCTCGAAGTACGGCTCGGAGAAGTCGATGTTCTCTTCGCGCTCGGCGGTGATGGTGATCGACGCAGCCGAGATGTCACAGTCGCCGGCCTCGTTGGCGAGACCGCTCGTGATCGCATCCCAGCCCGGGGTCGCAACGGCGAGACCGAGACCGAGGTCGTCGGCGATGGCGCGCATCAGTTCGATGTCGAAGCCGGTGAACCCACCCTCGGCATCAGGATCTTCAAATTCCATCGGCGGATACGGGACGTCGGTGCACACGGTCAGCGTGCCGGAGCTGACAAGGCCGAGAGCGCTGTCGCCATCGTCGTCGCCGCACGCAGCGGCGAAGAGACCGATCGTGAGAAGCAGCGCAAGAAGCTGCAGAAGTCGCTTGGACATGGGGTATTCCCTCCAGAAGTCGTGCGCCGCCGTGGCGGAGCACGGGAAATGGTAACCGAGACGATGAGAAATCGTCGATCTGCGCCTCCGAGAACGGTCAGTGGCTCGAAACACCGACCAGCTCGAGGAGTTCCTTGACGAGCTTGGCCCCGACCATGGCGGTCAGGCCGTTGATGTCACGCTCGGGGTTGATCTCGACGATGTCCGCCCCGACGACGACGGCATCGCTCCGCGCGATGGCGGCCAACGCATCGAGGAGCTGCCGAGTCGACCAACCGCCGGGTTCGTGATGCGACATGCCCGGAGCAAACGCCGGGTCGAGCACGTCGATGTCGATCGTGACGTACACCGGACCGTCGATCGACGGCATCGACACGACGCCCTCGCGAGCCTCGTGGACCTCGACGCCGAAGCGTTCGGCCTGCGCTCGCTGGTGTGGGGTCATGGTGCGAATCCCGAACTGGACGAGACGGGCAACCTTGCCCTCCTCCATGATTCGAGCGAACGGGCACGCATGGGAATACCGGTCGCCGTCGAGTTCGTCGTAGAGATCCGGATGCGCATCGAAATGCAGGAGCGTGAGCCCGTCATGTTCACCGGTCATCGCCTGGACGAGCGGCCAGGTGACCAGATGATCGCCGCCGACCGAAACCAGCCGACCCCCGCCGGCGATCGCATCTGCGGCTGCCTCCCGGATGATCGGCAAGGCCGACTCGACCTTCTCGGGGAGATCGAGATCGCCGAGGTCCCGCCACGCGGCACCCTTCGCCGGGTCGAGATCGATCCCCCGCTCGGTGCACCAGTTGGCGGATCCACCGTCGAGCGCCGCCCTGACCGCCGTCGGGGCGCCAGCCGGGCCGCGAAGAAACGACGAGTGCACGTCGTACGGGACACCGAGCAACGAAACGGCGGGCATCGAATCACGCATCGACATAGATCTCGAGCGAGCCGTCGCGAGCGAAACCAGCCAACTGCAGCCCGGCGCGCTCAGCGGTTGCGGCCGCCAACGCCGTTGGCGCGCTCACGGCAACGAGCGCCCGGAAACCAGCCGCCCACGCCTTGTGCACGAGTTCGAAACTGGCCCGGCCACTGACGACCACCGCCCGTCCTGTCGCCGGGATCTGCCGATCCAGCAGGAGTCGACCCACCACCTTGTCGACCGCATTGTGACGACCGACGTCTTCTCGGGCCAGCACGACGGCTCCGTCGGGATCCAGCACGCCGGCTGCGTGAACCGCGCCGGTCGTGTCGAACAGTTCCTGCATCGGCCGCAAGCCCTCGGGACCGGCGGCCAACGCTCCCCACTCGATCGGGTCGCCTTCGACCGGTGCGAGCATCGCCGCCAGTTCATCGATGTTGTCGGTACCGCAGAAACCGCACGAGGACGTGGTTGTTGCCAGCCTCGGGGTCGGTTCCGGGGCGCGGCCGCCGGTCGAGACCGTGACGATGTTGAAGGCGGACGCGGCCGCCGAACCATTCGCGCAGTACTTCACTTCGACGACCGGTTGGCCGGCAAGCAGTCCTTCGTTGTGGCAGAAACCGACGGCGAGCTCGAAGTCGTGGCCCGGGGTTCGCATGGTTGTTGCGACCCTCGTGCCGTCGAGTTCGATCGCCAACGGCTCCTCGGTGGCGAGGGTGACTGGTCGACGGCCCTGCGACGGGTCGCTGGCGGACCAGGGCCGGGCCAGCCTCGTTTCGGCGCGTGATCGCGGACTCACGCCGTCAGGCTACGCCTGCGACCCTGCCATCGACTCGATCTCGATCGAGCCGCTCGGCCCGTCCACGCGCAGATCCCGATGCGTCGGCGTCGCCCGTCAGGGCTGACGGGTCAAGACGCTCCGGAGATGATGGGTGAGCGGCTCGCCCATCGCCGCCATCCAGAAGTCACAAGTGAGCGTGTCGCCCTCGACCACATACCGGCGGCGGGTTTCGCGCACCATCTTCGCCGACGGCGACAGGTGCACCGCGTCGGCGGTCAGGTCGACTTCGACTCCAGCCTCGGTCTCCACGACCGTCCCGGTGTGGATCTCGACGATGCCCGACGGCTGGCTCAGCACGAGTTCGATCGTCCCGTCGCCCTGAGGCCGCAGATACCCGGCCTCGGCGTGCAGTGGCAGACCCGATTCGCGCTCCTGGGTGCGCTGCTGCAGCGCAAGGAACGGCTTGCCGACATGCCCGAAGGTCAGCGTCTCGCCATACGAGAACGACCGGATCGTCGGGTAGGCGCCCTCCCCCGGCCCATGCCATGTGCCCAGCAGCGGGATGAGCGCTGCGTTGAGTGGATGCAGATCCGGTGCGTCCATGCCGAGACGGTAGCGCACGTGCACGAACGCGAAACGGCCCCCGCCGTGGCGGGGGCCGTTCGTCATACCTGAGGACGGGGGCCGAAACGACGGCCCCGCTGATCCTTCGAACTCTCTTCTACGTCAGAAGTCCATGTCGGGCATGCCGCCACCGGCGCCCTCGTCCGGGGCGTCGGCGATGACGGCCTCGGTGGTGAGGAACAGCGCTGCGATCGAGGCTGCGTTCTGCAGCGCCGAGCGGGTGACCTTGGCCGCATCGATGATGCCGGCCTCGACCAGGTCGATGTACTCGCCGGTCGCGGCGTTGAGGCCGTTGTTGCCCTCAAGCGAGCGCACCTTCTCGACGACCACGCCACCCTCCATGCCGGCGTTGACGGCGATCTGGGTGAGCGGGCCCTCGAGCGCACGGGCGACCATGCGGGCGCCGACAGCGGCGTCAGCGTCCTCGATCGAACCGATCATGGCGTTCACTGCGGCCTGAGCACGGATGAGGGTGGTGCCGCCACCGGCGACGACACCCTCTTCGATGGCGGCCTTGGTGGTGGAGACGGCATCTTCGATGCGGTGCTTCTTCTCCTTGAGCTCCACCTCGGTGGCAGCGCCGACCTTGAGGACGGCCACGCCACCCGACAGCTTGGCGAGGCGCTCCTGGAGCTTCTCGCGGTCGTAGTCGGAGTCGGTGTTCTCGATTTCGGCCTTGATCTGGGCGATGCGGCCGGCGACGTCGCTGCCGTCGCCGGAGCCTTCGACGATGGTGGTCTCGTCCTTGGTGACGACGACCTTGCGGGCCTGGCCCAGCATGTCGAGACCGACACCATCGAGCTTCAGACCGACCTCTTCGCTGACGACCTGGCCGCCGGTGAGGATCGCCATGTCCTGCAGCATCGCCTTGCGGCGCTCACCGAAGCCCGGCGCCTTCACCGAGACGGAGGTGAAGGTGCCGCGGATCTTGTTCACCACGAGCGTGGCGAGGGCTTCACCCTCGACGTCTTCGGCGACGATCAGGAGCGGGCGGCTCGACTGCATGACCTTCTCGAGCACCGGGACCAGCTCACGAACGTTGCTGATCTTGGCCGACACGAAAAGGATGTAGGGGTTGTCGAGCACGGCTTCCATGCGCTCGGCATCGGTGACCGAGTAGGGCGAGATGTACCCCTTGTCAAAGCGCATGCCCTCGACGAAATCGAGTTCGAGACCAAAGGTCTGGCCTTCCTCGACCGTGATCACGCCGTCCTTGCCGACCTTGTCGATCGCCTCGGCGATCGTGGCACCGATCTCGGCATCGGCAGCCGAGATGGCGGCGACGTTGGAAATCTGGTCCTTGTTTTCGGAGACGTCCTGGGCGTTCTCACGGATCGAGGCCACGGCGGCCTCAACGGCGGCCTCGATGCCCTTCTTGAGCGACATCGGGTTGGCGCCAGCGGCCACATTGCGCAGACCCTCACGGACCATCGACCACGCAAGGACGGTGGCGGTGGTGGTACCGTCACCCGCGACGTCGTCGGTCTTCTTCGCAACTTCCTTGACCAGTTCGGCACCGATGCGCTCAAACGGATCCTCAAGCTCGATCTCCTTGGCGATCGAGACACCGTCGTTGGTGATCGTGGGGGCACCCCACTTCTTGTCGAGCACGACGTTGCGACCCTTCGGGCCGAGGGTGACGCGAACGGCGTCGGCGAGCTTGTTCATGCCCGCTTCAAGGCCACGGCGGGCCTGCTCGTCGAATTGAATGGTCTTCGCCATCATTCCTCCGGAGGACTGGGTTCAGGGCGTTGGCACTCTCGTGCCTCGACTGCTAATTCAACCGGACGAAGCCCCGAATCGCAACCAGGAACGACGCAATCACCCGCCGGCAACAGCCGGGACGATCGACACGACCGTGTCGGCGCCGACCGACGCTGCAAGACCCCCGAGTCGACGGCACTCCGTGTCATCGATGAAGACGTTGACAAAGCCCTGCAGACGACCCTCGTCGGTCATCAGCCGCTCCTCAAAACCGGGATGTTGGGCCTCCAGCGAAACCAGCACGGCGGCGAGATCGGCACCGTCGACCATGAGTTCACCCACGCCCCCCGTGAGCGCACGCAAGGTGTTGGGAATCCGGACGAGCGCCACGAACGATGACCCTAGGTCAGCGAACCCACGTGGGACAGGTGACCCCGGACCCCATCGGAGCCCCCGGCCTCTACGATCGAGGCATGACCGTCGATCGTCCGGACGCACGGCCGCCTGCGCCCCGACTTCCTCTCGCAGCGAAGATCGCCGTCGGTGCGCTCGCCCTCTGGGGAACCTTCACCGTGCTCGACTGGTTCATCTCCAGCGCACTGCGGCTGATCCGCTTCGGGCTGTTCGTGGTGGTCGCCATCGCCTTGTTGGGGTGGGCGGTCAGCGCGAAAGGACGGCGCTGATCGACGCCGTGACGGCATCGGCGGTAGCCGTCATCGCTGTCGTCTCGCCATGAGCGTCGACGAGATCCACCCAGGCAACACCGAGAGCATCGAGGCGGTGCCGGGCGTCGTCGTCGATCCGGCCACCGATCACGAGCACGTCGCATTCGGCTGCTACCGCGAGCTCGATTACCGCACCGACCACCTTGCCGTTGAAAGAGGTCGCATCGACCCTGCCCTCGCCGGTGACGACGAAGTCGGCGTCCTCGATCTTGTCGTACAGGTCGACGGCGTCGGCGATCAGGGTCGCACCCGACTCGAGTCGAGCCCCGGCAGCGACGAGGCCACCAGCGAGTCCTCCCGCCGCTCCCCCACCTTCGACCCCCGCAACATCGGTCCCGTGCTCGGACCGGTACACATCGACGAGGCGCTCGAGCCGAGCGGTGAGCAGACGAACCTGGGCCGCGCTCGCACCCTTCTGCGGCCCGAACACCCGAGCTGCGTCCGTGAAACGCGTCTCGACGTCGCAGGCGACGACCAGATCCACCCCGCGCAGCCGTGACGGTGCAGGTAGGGCCCGGAGCGCGCCAAGGCCCCCGTCGGTGGTTGCCGAGCCACCCAGCCCGACGATGATCTCACTCGCGCCTGCCTCGACCGCCTTGGCGATCAGTTCACCGGTTCCGGCGGTGGTCGCCTCGAGTGGGTCATTGCCGTCGGCACCGCCCACGAGCGACAGACCTGACGCCCTCGCCATCTCGATCACTGCACGTCCACCCGACAGCCGCCACGCGGCATCGACCGGATCGCCGAGTGGTCCGGTGACCGTCGTGCGCCGATTCGGCCCACCGAAGGCATCGAGCGTTCCTTCACCGCCGTCGGCGAGCGGCTGGACCACGACCTCATGGCCCGCAGCACCGGCGACCACCGCGGCCCCGAACTCGGGGGAGGTGAGGGTTCCACGGAACTTGTCGGCGCAGGCGAGTACGTGCATCGCCCCCATGGTGGCCTGCAGACGATGGCGAGCGTCAGTCAGCCCGACGCAGACGCGACGAGTCCGACGAGTTCTTCGAGCAGCGCCTGCGCCCCCGCCGGGCCTTCGACGACATGGTCGGCCCGGTTGAGCAGGATCGGCGGTGCCTCGTCGGATGCAACCGCGACCCGAACCGTCGCCACGCCACGATCGGCGAGCACGTCGAGACCGTCGAAGGCGGGCAGATCGCCGAGGTCGTCACCGACGTACGCGACCGCATCAAGATCCGACGACCATTCCACGACGGCCGTGCCCTTGTCCCGACGTATCGGCGGGTGCACCTCGAAGGAGTGCTTGGCCGGGCGCCCCTCGGCTCCGGTTCGCTCCGCCACGTCCGTGATCCAGGCCTGCATCGGTGCCCGCAGTTCGGGATCGGCGCGGTAGTGGATCGTGAGCGACAGACCCTTGGGTTCGACGACCGACTCACCGAAGCGGGCCACTGCCGCGTCGGTGAGCTCCTGGATCACCGGACGCCACTCCTCGGCTTCGCGCAGGGTGTGATGCCGGCCTCCGAATCGCCACTCAAGGCCGTAGAGCCCCACGATGTCGACCGACTCGGGGATGTGCGGCGCCAGATAGGCAACAGGACGACCGGACACGATCGCCACGCGCCCGAGGCACCGGTGGAGTTCGCACAACAGGTCGGGCACGCCCGGCCGCGGTACCGCCCCCTCTGGCGTGGACGCGATGTCCGAGAGTGTGCCGTCGAAGTCGAGGAAGAGACCGCTTCGGCGGGGGGTCGACGAGAAACCGGCGAGCGGATGCGAACTCATCGACTCCGCCGCGAGTCCGGTGGTGTCAGCCGAGCACCCGGTCGGTGCCGAGGATCACGAACACGTGGAAGCCGTCGACCGCAGTGGCATCGGTGACGAGAGCACCCGGATCGCTCGGGGCCGGTCGCAGCACGGCGGCATCGCCACCGAGCTCGACGGCGATGCCCTGGGCCTCTTCGCCGTAGCCCTCGACGTAGTACACCTGCGACTGCGCGGTCTCGGCGGGGGCGTTTGCGGCGACCGTGACATAGCCGGCGGTCGACAGCACCGACGCTCGGGCACCCGCAAGGCCGGCCTCGCCGACACCGTTGGCCACGGCGACCTTCACATCGCCCGGCGGGCGGGTGACCGGCGTGGGAGGAATGGTCTCCTCAGGTGTCGTGTCGACCGTGTCGTCTGGCCCAGCGACATCCTCGCCGGTGCCGTCGTCGGTCGCCGCGTCGGCGTCGCTCGTGGTGTCCTCGTCGGCCGTGTCGCCGCCGATGACGTCATCACTTCCGCTGCTGTCCGCAACGATCACAGCATCACCCGAGCCGCCGACACCGCCCTGCCACAACAGCAGAAAACCGATCACAACGGCGACGGCGACCAGTGCACCGCCTCGGGCGGCTGCGTTCCCGGCCGAACGGCCGAACGACGAATCCGGAGCGGCGTAGCGTCCTTGTGCAGTCATCGATCAGAAACTCCCTCGTGAGCGACACCCGCGCGAGTGTGCGCAACGGTCCAAGCATCGCAGATTCCGGACCAAAGGTGGCGCCGGAGCGGCCTACGCTACGTCAACTGGTCGGATTCCCGGCCCTCGCCCGTGTAGCTCAGTTGGTAGAGCAGCTGTCTTGTAAACAGCAGGTCGCAGGTTCGATCCCTGTCGCGGGCTCAGGTTCCACCCGACGCCTCAGCACGACGACGGGTGATCTCGTAGACCGAAACCGCTGCGGCGTTCGAGACATTGAGGCTGTCGAGCACGCCAGCCATCGGGATGCTGGCGATCGTGTCGCAGCGCTCGCGCACGAGACGAGACAGGCCGGGACCTTCGGCGCCCAGCACAAGCGCAACGGGCTCGTCGGCGACGGGCAGATCGAAGATGCTGCGCTCGCCACCGGCATCGAGACCAACGGTCCAGATGCCGCACTGCGACAGCGTCTTCATCGCCGCCGGCAGGCCGCCAACGACCGACATGCGCAGATGCTCGACGGCCCCGGCGGCGGTCTTCGCGACGGTTGGCGTGATGTGAGCCGCACGGTGGCGGGGCAACACGACCCCGGTGACACCGGCACACTCCGCCGTGCGGAGGATCGCGCCGAGGTTGCCGGGGTCGGTGATGCCGTCGAGGAGCAGCAGGAACGGCGGCGTGCCGTCGCGCTCGGGTTCGAGCAGATCCTCGATGGGCGTCGGGCGCAAGGGCTGTGCCATGGCAAGCACACCCTGGGAACCATCGGTGCGGGTCATCGACTCGAACTTCGACCGGGAGATCTCGCGGATCGTCACCTTCTGCTCGTCGGCGAGATCGATGATGTCGTCGAGGATCGGAGCCGGATCGAGATCGCCGGCGAAAATCACCTCGCGAGTACGGCGGGTTCCAGCCATCAGAAGCTCCCGCACGGCGTGACGCCCCTCGACCTGATCACCGCCCAGGTGGCCGCCACCACGACCCTCATCGGGCGTACGGATCGGGGTGGTGCCCCGCTGCCCATCGCCACGGCGAGGTCGGTTCGGCTGCCCCTTCCCCTGACCTTTGCCGCGTCCCTTCGTCGTGTTCTTGGCCGGCCGGCCCCGCCCACCCTTGGACTGCGGCTTACTGTTACGACCGCGAGCACTCATCGATGGACCAGGGCAACAGCCCACGCGGCGACACCTTCGCCTCGTCCGAATGCGCCCACGCCCTCGGTGCGGCGGCCCGTGATGGTCACGGGACAGCCGGCGGCGTCGGAGAGGTTGCGTTGCATAGCGTCCTTTACGGAAACGAGTTTCGGTCGATCGAGCACGACCGACAGGTCGATGTTCCCAGGATGCCAGCCGGCGGCGCGCACGGCATCCGCCGCCCGTCGCAACAGGTCGATCGAGTCGGCCCCCTTCAACGCCGGGTCGGTGTCGGGGAACATCTGACCGATATCGCCGAGTCCTGCAGCCCCCAAGATCGCGTCGCAGCAGACATGCGCAACGATGTCGGCGTCACTGTTCCCCGCCAGACCACGCTCGCCCTCGAAGCGGACCCCACCCAGAATCAACGTCCGGTCGGGATCGTCGGTGTGGGCGTGGACGTCGAAGGCCTGGCCGACACGGAACGGCGGCGATGTGGGGGTATCGGTCACGAGCTCTCTCCCAACAAGAGTTCGGCGATCTGAAGATCGAGCGGATTGGTGATCTTCAGGTTGGCGGCATCGCCGTCGACCACCACCACCGAGCCACCATCGGCTTCGACGAGTGTGGCGTCGTCGCTCGCGTCGGCACCCGACGCATGGGCGGAACGGAGTCGGTCTGCCGCAAAGCCCTGCGGCGTTTGTACCGCCACCAGCGGTGCCCGATCGAGGGCGCCCTCGGCACGGTGACGGATCGAGTCGACGACCGGCACGGCCGGCACGACGGCGTCGGCGCCGTCGGCCACGGCCGCGATCACGCTTCGGAACACGGAATCGGAAGCGAGCGGGCGAGCACCGTCGTGGACCAACACGATGGCCACACCGTCGGGTACCACCGCTAGGCCCTTGCGCACCGACTCCGACCGGGTGTTGCCACCGGCCACGACGTGGACCGGCGTGGCTCCCACCTCGCGGTAGCCAAGGTCGACATCGGCGGGCAGGACGACGACCACCCCGCTGCTGTGAGCTGCTGCGGTTGCGACCGAACGGTCGATCACTCGCCGGCCCCCGAGCGACGCGAACTGCTTCGGTGCCCCGAACCTCGACGCGCTCCCGGCCGCGACGACCACAGTCCAGACCTCGGGCTTGTCGGCAACGACGTCGTTCACCTCACTAGTCTGGGCCGCGCTCATGTCTGACACCACCATGCTCCAGTCGCTTCTCAACGCCACCCTCTTGTTCGCCGACCTCGACGATGCATCGCTCGACCGGGTCGCCGCCACCGCGGAGGAACGAGTCCTTCGTCGCGGCGACGTGCTCTTCAGCGAGGGTGAGGAGTCGAACACGCTGTACGTCGTCACCGAGGGCCGCATCGCCATCGCCAACAAGTCGATCGACGGGCGCGAAAGCGTCGTTGCGCTGATGGAGCCGGGGGACCTGTTCGGCGAGATGCCGCTCTTCGATGGCCTCGGCCGTTCCGCGGAAGCCCGAGCGCTCGAGCCGTCGACGGTCATCGAGATCCCGTATGCGCCCGTCATGGCGCTCTACGAGGAGAACCCCGCCGAGCTGTGGGCCGTCGTCCGCCTGCTTGCAAGCCGGTTGCGATCGATGGACGAGAGCCTCGCCGACTCCGTCTTCCTCGATGTCACGGGACGCACCGCCAAGCGGCTCCTCGAACTCGCCGACGACAGCGACGAATTCACCCTGCCGATCACGCAAGAGGAACTCGCCGGGATGGTCGGCGCCAGCCGAGAGCGGGTCAACAAGGCAATCGCCTCGTTCGTCCGGCTCGGATGGCTCGAGCAGAACGATCGGCGCTACGTCATCACCAACCGCGAACAGCTCTCGATCCGCAGCCGCTAACGCGGGCCGACGCCAGCAATCGCAATCGCCGCTGCGAGCGTAGGGGCACGCAAGAGTTCGAAACCGTCGACCTCGATATCGGTACCCCGCGGCACGATCGCTCGCCGGAACCCCATTCGCGCCGCCTCGTGAAGGCGCCGGTCGAGGTGACTCACATGGCGCAACTCGCCTCCCAACCCGATCTCGCCGACCGCCACGACATCGTCGCCGAGAGGCTCGCCGGTCAGCGATGACGTGACCGCCAACGCAAGCGGCAGATCAGCCCCAGGGTCGGTGACCCGTGCGCCGCCGACGGCGAGGGCGTAGACGTCGCTGCTGCCCGTGGGAAAGCCACAACGGCGCTCGAGAACCGCAAGCAGCATCGACAGGCGACCTGCGTCGACCCCCTGCGCCGACCGGCGCGGGTTGGAGAGATGCGACTCGGAGACCAACGCCTGCACCTCGATCAGGAGCGGTCGATTGCCGTCGACGGTGGCGACGATCGCCGAACCCGACACGCCGGTGACCCGATCCGCCAGGAACAACCCGCTCGGATCCTCGACGGTGACAAGGCCGGACTGATCCATCTGCAAGAGCCCGACCTCGGTGGTGGCCCCGAAGCGATGCTTCGCCGCACGCAGAAGCCGCAGACCGTGGTGACGATCGCCGTCGAACTCAAGCACCGTGTCGACCACATGCTCGAGCACTCGAGGCCCGGCAAGGGTGCCCTCTTTGGTGACGTGACCAACCAGCAGCACGGTCGTGCCGTGGGCCTTGGCGTGGGTGACGAGTCGGTTGGCACACTCACGAACCTGCGCGACCGAGCCGGGGGCAGAACCGAGATTGGGATCATGCAGCGTTTGGATCGAGTCGATCACGACGATCTCGGGCTGCACCTTCTCAATGTGGGTCATGATGTGAGGGAGCGCTGTCTCCGACACGAGCCACAGGGCGTCCTGCACCGCACCGAGGCGGTCGGCGCGGCTCCGGACCTGCCCCGCAGACTCCTCACCCGACACGTAGAGACTCGTAACCCCGGCCGCCGCCGTCGACCCGACCAACTGCAACAGCAGGGTGGACTTGCCGATACCCGGCTCACCACCGACAAGGGTGACCGAACCCGGGACGAACCCGCCACCGAGGACTCGGTCGACCTCGGGCAGACCGGTGGGGCGAGCCGCAGTGGAGACATCAATCACGTCGGCGATGCGCGACGGACGAGACGACGGCGGCCCCACGGAAGGAGCCTCGCCACGGACGTCGAGTTCCTCAACGAGCGTGTTCCACTCGTCGCAACCGCCGCAGCGCCCCGCCCACTTGGGACTGGACCAGCCGCACTCGGTGCAGCGATGAACGGTTTTGGTGCGGGCCATGACCGAACCCTACGCGGTGCCTGTGACGGTCCGGACGCTCAGGAGCCTCGGCTGCGGAGGAGATCCTCGAAGCCGCGCACGATCGTGTGCTCGGTCTCGGGGGCGGCCTCGTTTCCGGTCACGAACAGACCGGTCGCCATGCCGAGCTCTTTCGCCGTGTCGAGGTGTTCGGGATTGTTCGACAAGTAGAAGCAGTCGAAGAGGTCGACCGACATCGTGCGACGCGTCGCCTCGAACAGGGCGGGTTC
>Ga0255760_10002320_pt1 | contig 17641 bp, 10 predicted proteins | sample 071ome_25_FD_179960 | JGI IMG/M metagenome (GOLD analysis project Ga0255760, IMG submission 179960) | Coastal salt marsh microbial communities from the Groves Creek Marsh, Skidaway Island, Georgia - 071410BT metaG (version 2) | ecosystem: Environmental > Aquatic > Marine > Intertidal zone >... | reverse complement strand
ATTATTTTTACATAAACACTTTGGTTAAATGGACTTTGTGTGTTTTCATAGTCTTCAGGATTTTCAATTAATACTGTTCTTTCTTCATCAATATAAAATTCAAAATTTTCGTTAGTGTGATTTGTTGATATCAAAGATTGATATTCAGTCAAATTAAATTTTGTTATTCCATTATTATCATCATCACTATCGCATTGTTCTACTGTAACAACTGGATTAATAATTTCAGGAAGTTTTGATACGACTATGTAAAATGAAGTACTTGCATTATAACACAAAGTGTTAGAATTTGTAACTCTCACAAAAATTTCTTGTCCACCAGAAACCGTATTTGTAAAGGGAGAACTTAAACCATTGCTATTTATATCATTAGCATCTTCTTCGTTAAGATGAAAGGTTACACTGTAATTATCTAGAGTCTGATTTTCACCCAGTATAAGATTGATTTGTGAATCAAAATCAAAATAATTAATGAATCCATCAGAATCATCTCCAACACTATCATCATCACAAATTACTATGTCATTAATGATATTTGCTTCAGGTAATTTTTCCTCTACTTGTAGAGTAACATCTTCATTAGAATCAATTAAACATGCATATTCATCCGTACTTACTTGAACTCTGAATTTATTTCCATTCATAGAAAGATCTACGTTATTTACTGATAAAGTTGTAGTGTTTACTCCCTCATAAGTTTCATTTTCAGCTAGATCAACCCAAGCAGAGTTATTAAATATTTGCCATTGATAATTTGGGTTATCATCGGTTTCAACTAATACAGAAAATTGAACTTGAGATCCTTCCTGACATGCTATGGTTGATACAGGTTCAGAGCTAATTACTGGAGCTATTGCTACTTTTTGAAAATAATATAATCCAGCATTATCTTTAGATGGTTCACTACTAGGATCATAGCCATCATCTATAATTCTCCCCCTTTCATCAATATTTCCTTCATCATAATTGTAATCACCTTGATCGTATCTTCCATCATTATCCCCATCAAAATAACCAGCCTCAATAACATCATTACATCCATCACCATCACTATCCAAATCAAAGTAATCTGCAGTTCCATCATTATCAGTATCTAATTTGTATGAAGAAATTTTAACCTGTGGAGAATAAAAACTTGATTGAGTGGTCGAAATATTATTGAAAAAATGTGATAGAGTTAATCCATCAATCTGAGAAGCATGAAATTCAAAAGTATTTCCAGTTCTTGATTTGTATTTATATCTAATTTCATTAGATGTAAATTGAGTTACATTATCCTCGTAAACCCCATCAAAATTAGTGTCAACAAGAAGATTATTATCTGGATCTAAAAGAGTGATATTTGTTGATGTGGGTAAACTTTTTATAGAAAAAACTTCACCATCAACAGATGAAATCTGAGTGTCGGAATCAACAATTAGGATATTTATTTTTTCGGAAAATGTGAAATTAAAATCAACTTGTCCATCAGCTCCTGGTTTAACTTCTGAAGTGAATCTATCCGTTGACTCTGTTCTATCATGAGAATCTGCTCTATCTTCAATAATTGTAAGATTTGCAATATCCATGATAGGACTACTTTCATTTTCAAGATTTATAATTGGGTTATAAAGGTCAGTAAAATTGAAAACACCGTTCCCTCTGGATTCAAATGAATTGATAATTCCATCATTATCTAAATCTAAATCAATATTATCAATAATTCCATCATTATCAAAGTCTGCTGGACATACACTCACGGGAATTTCAGTTGACACAAACTCTTGTGATGTACAATCTAAAATTCCTTTTAGTCTGTAAGTTCCAGATTGTTGTGGTGTAAAACTTTCTCCTTCGAATTCAGTAGATATAAAATTTCCAAGATTATTTTTTATTTCCCATACAATTCTATCGAAATTAGAAGTGTCAGATGCTTTTAAAGTTATGTTTGATGAACCATCCTCATTGACACAACTACCAAGGGTTTGTAAATCAACATCCAAATCAAATTTTGGTGGTTTTGCAAATCCAGAATAAAAGCCACCCGTTGTTGCAGCACCATTATAATTAAAATATGCAACATAAAGTTCATCATTACCAGTTACTGAAATATTTCCATTTAAATTATCAACCCTATAAGTTACATAATCATCACGACCAGTTACATTGTTTGGTCCATTTGAATTTGATATAGTTGAAATTTCTTGACCATTTATAAAAATTTCTGCACCTTTTTTTGTAATAAAAGTCACTGCTCCTGTGTATTCTTCGCCAGCAACTTCATTAATTCTAGCAATATTATCAACATTTCCTCTTGTTGAGCAACTTAAAGCCGGAACAAAAAACATTCCTTGATTTGCAGCTGCAGACTGTGGATTGGTGGAATAAACCCTACCAATACTTTGATAAGCAAATAATTTATGAGTTGGATCTTGGGTTTTAATATACATGTTGTTTTCACTTGTGTACTGACTAATAAAAGCATAGTCACCCTCTTGTAAAGTCATAAAGTTTTCTTGGTCATTTACTTGAATTACAGTGTTATCTTGGTTTGCTATGATTAGTGCATTTTCCCAATCAGATTCCCCATCACCTTTAATAAATACATATTCAGACCCTACTAATTCTGCACCAACAATTTGATCCATACCATAGTCCTGTCCTCCATTAGAGTCTGCATTAGAACCTGTTCCAGAACCAGTATTTACAACAATGGGTTTATCGGACTCTATAATTGTACCGTTTAATCCATATCTATATCCTCTGTTTGCTATCATGTATGATTCGCCGCTGTTTATGGTAATTTCAAATTCACCTTGCTGACCTCCAATTGTTGTGACATTATTTCTTAACTTAATGGTTACTTTAGTAAAATCTTCTGTTGCCATAAATGATGCAAATGAAGTTCCCAAACTAGCACTTTTTAATGTGCCAACCATAAATCTTTTTCCAAGAGAGGATTCTCCTTTTGAAACAATAGCGCCGCCATGAAAAAAAGCGCCCGAAGCTTGTACAGCCGCATTAAATCTTAATGAAACATATATTTCAGACTCTGCTTCAACGATAAATCCCTTTCTAATAATTTGTTCATATTCATTATCACGAATGAAAAGATTTTGGTAATAATTTCCAGAATTTGCAGCGGGTGTAATAACAGGATTTGAATTAGATACAGTTCCTTCATTCCAAGTTGTTCCAACACCTGTCAATATTTTGTATTTAACGGGATTATTGTTAGGAGTTGAGATATAAAAATATTGAGCTCCAACTGATGAAGAACTTTGATCAGTTGCTGTTAGAGGGGGAATATAATGAACCTTGCTAAGTTGAGCTGATAAACTAAAGTTAAATATTAATAAAATAAATATAAATATGTATTTAATTACTCTCACTGTGGCCAGTAAATATAATTTAAAATGTATTATTGATTTGAGATATTTTGAATTGACTATTTTTGAAACTTATGCTTAGACTATATGTAATTGGGGTTTTTATTTTAGTAATAGCGATCATATGTAATGTTTTGGTTTCAAAATTAGGAATTGCTTCATGGTATGATTTCCTTAACAGTTTTACAAAAAATGAACCAAATAATTATAATTTCTTTGATTACATATGGTTGTTCATAATTTATCCAATGTGTTTAGGGTTAGGATATTACATTGGAGACTTAGTATTTAATTATTTTGTAAAGTAGATGAGTCAAAAAAGAGAGCGACATAAAGCATTAGTATACCATTCAAAGCCCATACCTGGGAAGATTAAAGTTGTACCAACAAAAAGTCATCAATCTCAAAGAGATCTATCTTTAGCTTACTCACCTGGTGTAGCATATCCATGTTTAGAAATAAATGAAAACCCTGATGATGTTTATAAATACACATCCAAGTCAAATTTGGTTGCTGTAATTTCTAATGGAACTGCTGTACTTGGTTTAGGAGATATTGGACCTCTTGCTTCAAAGCCAGTAATGGAAGGGAAAGGGCTTTTGTTTAAAATTTTTGCTGATATTGATGTCTTTGATATTGAAGTTGATACAAATAATATTGAGGAATTTATTCAAACAGTTAAAAATATTTCACCAACATTTGGAGGAATAAATTTAGAGGATATTAAGGCTCCTGACGCTTTTGAAATTGAAAGAAGGTTGGTTGATGAGTTGGATATTCCAGTAATGCATGATGATCAGCACGGAACTGCAATTATCTCTGGGGCAGCATTAATAAATGCATTAGAAATTGCTGATAAAAAAATTGATGAAGTTAAAATGGTTATTTGCGGAGCAGGAGCTGCAGCAATTTCATGTGGAAAAATATATAAAGCACTAGGGATTAGAGCTGAAAACATAATTATGTTTGATAGCAAGGGACCGTTAAATGAAAATAGAGATAATCTAACATTAGAAAAAAAAGATTTTATTTCGAAAAGAAATGATGTTGAAATATTAAGTGATGCTGTAAAAAATTCAGATATTTTTATTGGTTTATCAAAATCAAATATGCTTACTGCTGAAATGCTAAAGACAATGGCTTTAAATCCAATTGTTTTTGCTATGGCTAATCCTGACCCAGAAATAAGTTATCAGCTTGCAATAAGCACCAGAGATGACATTATCATGGCAACTGGAAGAAGTGATCATCCAAATCAAGTTAATAATGTACTTGGATTTCCATTTATTTTTAGAGGAGCTCTTGATGTCAAGGCATCCAAAATAAATGAAGAAATGAAAATGGCTGCAGTACACGCTTTGGCAAAGCTTGCAAAAGAACCTGTACCAGAATATGTGAATATTGCGTATGGTGAAAAAAAACTTGCTTTTGGTAGAGACTATATTATTCCAAAACCATTTGATCAAAGATTAATTACGACAGTGCCGTTGGCAGTTGCAAGAGCTGCAATTAGTTCTGGTGTTGCAAGAGAAAAAATTGAAGATTGGGATAAGTATGAGAACGAACTTGCTTCAAGATTAGGAAATAACAATAAGATTACAAGATTACTTATTTCAAAAGCAAAAAATAATCCAAAGAGAATTGTATACCCTGAGGCTGATAAATTAGATGTAATAAAAGCAGCTCAAATTGTCCATGAGGAAGGTATTGGGATTCCAATATTGCTTGGAAACAGAGAAAGAATAGAGAAGATTAGAAGTGAAATTGAATATGAAAATGAAGTTGAAATTATTGATTTAAGTGAATCTAAACACGATAAAATTAAAGATAAATATGCTAAAACATTTGTAGAATTAAGGAAACACAAAGGTCTTTCATTTAAAAAAGCAAGACAATTAATGAATTATAGGAATTACTTTGGATGTATGATGGTAAAACAAGGGTCAGCAGATGCTTTTATCTCTGGATATTCAAGAAGTTACCCTGAGGTTATTAAACCTGTTTTAAAAATTATTGGTAAAGAAGATGGTGTTAGAAAAGTTGCAGCAACAAATTTAATGATAACAAGTAAAGGTCCTATCTTTTTGTCTGACACTTCTATTAATATCGATCCTAAATTCAATGAACTTGCTCACATTGCTAAAATGACAGCTTACACTGCTGAGGTTTTTGGTTTTTCACCAGTCATCGCAATGCTTTCTTTCTCAAATTTTGGATCTGCTGTTCATGATTCAGTTGAAAAAGTTTCCAATGCTGTAAAACTTCTTAATAGATGTTTCCCTGATCTTACTGTTGATGGTCCTTTGCAATCTGATTTTGCACTTAATAAATTAATGCTCAAAAATAAATTTGAATTTTCTAAATTATCAGGTCAGAAGGTTAATGTCCTTGTTTTTCCAAACTTAGATTCTGCAAATATTACATATAAAGTAATCAAAGAATTGGATGGAGCTCAGTCCATCGGTCCAATTCTTATGGGAGTTGAAAAACCTGCACATATTTTGCAGTTAAAGGCTAGTGTTGAAGAAATTGTCAACATGTCTGCAATAGCTGTTGTTGATGCTCAGAACAGAAAATTGTAAATTGTATATATGATTACACAGATTAGAGGAAGATTAGTTGAAAAATCGCCTACAGAATTAGTTGTTGATTGTAATGGCATTGGATATAGTATTAATATTTCTCTTAATACTTTTTCAAAATTATCTGATGAAGAAAATATAAACTTATTTACTCATTTGATTATAAAAGAAGATTCTCACTCTTTATTTGGATTTCTTACAAAGTCAGAAAGAGAATTATTCAGATTATTAATCTCTGTCTCTGGAGTTGGTGCTAGCACAGCTAGAGTAATGCTTTCTTCATTGAGTCCAACTGAAATTGTTTCTGCTATTGCAAATGAAAAGGTTTCAATAGTTCAATCAATAAAAGGGATTGGATCTAAGACAGCTCAGAGAATAATCTTGGAATTGAAAGACAAAATTCTTGGAATTGATAATAATGATAATGATTTTGAACTGATCCCTAAAGAAAGTGAAGAAGCGATTTCTGCATTAGAAGTGCTTGGATATTCTAGAAAACAAACAACCAAAATAGTTTCAAAAATAAAATCAGATGAGCCTGAAATATCAACTGAACTTCTAATTAAAAGAGCACTAAATAATTTATAGTTTGATTCTTATTTATGCTGACCTTTAGATTTAAATTTTCAGTATTATTTTTTTTAATATTACTTTCTTCTAAAGTCAATGCTCAAAATCGAATAAGTTTAGATACAATTAATAATGCAGTTTATATTGGTGAATTTAAGCTACAAAGCACTGAAAGTTTTATATCAAAGTACAAATACGATTCAAAACTAAACTTATACTTACTAGAAAATAAATTAGGAAATATTGCCTCAGGATTACCATTAAAGCTAACACCCAAGGAATACCGGGAAATCTTTAGGAAGAGTTTAATTAATAATTATTTTAAAGAACAAATCTCAATTTTAGAGGATGAAAATGATGATGTTAATAAGCGTAGCTTACTTCCAGATTTATATGTTAATTCAAGTTTTTTTGAAAGTATTTTTGGAAGTAATGAAATTGATTTAGACATACAAGGTTCAGTAGGATTAGACATTGGTGGAAGATATAGTAAGCGTGAGAATCCTTCTATTCCAATAAGAAATCAAAGTAATATTGCTTTGGATTTTAACCAAGCTATTTCTTTAAGTCTAAATGGGACAATTGGTGAAAAGCTAAATATTAAATCCAACTATGATTCACAATCTACTTTTGATTTTCAAAATTTGATAAAGCTTGATTACACACCTAATGAAGATGATATAATTCAAAAAATAGAAATTGGAAATGTAAGTATGCCAATTAGTAGTTCGCTTATAAGTGGTGCTCAAAATCTTTTTGGGCTAAAAACTCAATTAAAATTCGGAAATACAACTATAGATGCGGTATTGTCTGAGCAAAGATCTCAATCTAAAACCCTAAGCTCAAAATCTGGTGGAGGTCAATCTGAATTTAATCTGAGTCCATTAGATTATGAAAGTAATAAGCATTACTTTTTATCACACTATTTCAGAAAAAACTATGATAATTCATTAAAATCCTATCCCTACATAGATTCGCAGGTCAGAATCACTAGGATAGAGGTTTGGATAACTAATAGGTCTAATGATACTGAAAATGTAAGAAATCTCGTTGCTTTTCAAGATTTAGCTGAAATTGATCCAAAATTTACAAGTGCAGATAAATTAGTAAATAACTTCTTTCTTAGTAACAATTCAGATTTAAACCCATCCAATGGGCTTAATAATTTTGATCCCGACAGAATTGGTCAGAATTTTCTGAATGAAAACATTAGAGATATTTCAAATGTGAGTAATGGTTTTTCTGTTGGTGGAAATTTATTTAAAGAAGGCTCAGATTACTCAATTTTAGAAAACGCTAGATTATTAGATCAGAGTGAATACACTTTAGATGATCAATTAGGTTTTATTTCTCTCAATCAGTCACTAAATAATGATGAGGTATTAGCAGTTTCTTTTCAATATTCCTATAATGGTGAAATATTCCAAGTTGGTGAATTTTCTGATGATGGAATTGTTTCAGTTGATCAATCTCAAAACAGTGTAACAAGGAAAAGTTTAGTCGTCAAGTTGCTAAAAAGTAATATTAATAATGTAAGGCAACCTGTATGGAAGCTAATGATGAAAAATATTTACAATCTGGGGGCTTACCAATTATCAATGGATGATTTTAGATTAAATATATATTATAATGATCCTTCACCACTCAATTATATTAAAGCTGTTGATAATAATACATGGCCAAGTGGATTGGATAAAAAAAGATTATTGAATGTTTTTGAATTAGATAGATTGAATAGTAATGGCAATTTACAAGAAGATGGAGATGGTTTTTTTGATGCAATTGAAGGAATAACAATTATTAAAAACCAAGGATTATTAATTTTTCCTGTAATTGAACCATTTGGGCAATTTTTATTTGAAAAACTTAGATCAAGTAGTAATGAAAACTATAGCGATAATTCAACCTTTAATAAAAATCAAAATGAATATGTTTTTAATGAACTGTATAGCTATGGTAAAACAACTGCAGAAAAATATTTTCAAAAAAATAAATTTAAAATAGTTGGTAAGTATAAATCATCATCTTCCGGAGATGGTATTGATACAGGTGAATTTAATATCCCGCAAGGTTCTGTCACTGTTACTGCCGGTGGAAGAGTATTGCAGGAAGGTGTTGATTATATAGTAAATTATCAAACAGGAAATGTTGATATTATTAATCAAGCACTTGCAAACTCAAATATTCCAATAGAAATTTCGACAGAAAGTAACTCATTTTACAATCAACAAAAGAGAAGATTTTCAGGTTTTAATATTGAGCATATTGTAAGTGATAAATTTAAATTTGGAGCAACTTTATTGAACCTAAGCGAAAGATCAGTTTCCAGAAAAGCTAGTTACGGTTTTGAACCTGTGAACAATACTTCATTTGGTCTTAATGCTACATATTACAATGAAGTTCCTTTTTTAACAAGGATGGCTAATAAACTTCCAAATGTAGATACAGATATTCAATCTAATATTTCAATAAAAACTGAACTTGCTTTTTTAAGATCTAGTAGTCCACGAAAATCTGGTTATGATGATATAGCAAGTGTATATATTGATGATTTTGAGGGAAGTCAAAATAGAATTGATTTAAGAGATGTTCAATCTTGGAAATTGTCAAGTATTCCTGTAGATGCCACTGGATATGACTTTGGTAATAATGATTTGAGATCAGGTCATTACAGAGCAAAATTATCGTGGTATACAATTGATCCAATATTTTATTCCTCTAGACGGCCACAGAATATTAGTTTAGATGAAATTTCATTAAGCTCGGTAAGAAGGATTTTCGTAGATGAAATTTTTCCAGAAATTGATCTTTATCAAGGTGAATCAAGAACACAAAATACATTTGATATAACAATTTACCCTAACGAAAAAGGTCCTTATAACAATAATTTAAGTTCAGATTTTTTAAATAATGTTAGAAATAATTGGTCCGGTATTACTAGAAAAATAAATAGTACCAATTTTAAAAAAACCAATGTAGAGTACATTCAATTTTGGGTATTGGACAATTTTTCTGATGATAATAGTCAATCAATTGAGATTGGAGATTTAGTATTTCATCTTGGAAATATTTCAGAAGATATTTTACCTGATGGAAATAAACAATTTGAAAATGGTTTACCGACAGAGAATAATAATAACTCTCAATTATCAAATTGGGGTATAACGCCTTCCAGCCAATCCCTTACTTATGCATTCAGTTCTTTAGAAGATGAGAGAAAAATGCAAGATGTTGGATATGATGGTCTTTCTGATTCAGAGGAAATTAATTTTTATACAAATGGAAATCTCTCTGATCCTGCAAACGATAATTTTATTAATTATTTAGATGCAGAAGGAGGAATTTTAGACAGATATAAAAATTATAACGGCAGTGAAGGAAACTCACCCATACAAAATGATTCTAATAATAGAGGGTCTACTAATTTTCCTGACACTGAAGATGTAAATAATGATAATACGATGAATCGTATTAATAGTTACTTTGAATATAGAATTCCATTAACTAAAAATATGAATTCTGATAATAGTCCATTTATTGTTGATACAAGAACAACCGAGGTTAAACTCCCAAACGGAAATACTTCAAAATCTAAATGGTTATTGTTTAAGGTGCCAATATTCAAAGAATACTATGAATCAAAAAATTTAGATCAATATTTTAAAGCTATTAACGGAATCAATGATTTAAAATCAATAAGTTTTATGCGGATGGTTTTAGAAAATTTTGAAAATCCAACAACATTGAGATTTGCAACTTTAGACTTGGTTAAGACGGATTGGAAAAGATATAATCTACCACTGAATAATTCAAATTCTATTAATTCAGAAACAAGCTTTGAAATTGGCGCTGTAAATATTTTTGAAAATGAAACTAGACAACCTGTAAATTATATTTTACCGCCTAATGTTCAACGTGAAGAAATATATAATAATAACTCAATCATTAGACAGAACGAACAATCTTTAAGTCTTAAAGTCAAAGATTTGAAATCTAAAGATTCAAGAGCTGTTTATAAAAATACAAATCTTGATCTCAGACATTATGAAAAGATTAAAATGTACATGCATGCTGAATCTGTTGCTAACAAACCTAAATTACCCAGTGAAAGCTCAAATGAAAACCTAGATGAAAGTATAGTAGCATTCATAAGATTGGGTAGTGATGTAGATGAGAACTTTTACCAGATTGAAATTCCTTTAAAACCAACACTAACAACACTTAATAGTTCAGTATTAACAGCTGATGAGGTTTGGAATCCAGATTTTAATTCAATAGACCTCGATCTAAAAAAACTGATTGACATGAAATTAAAATTGATTTCTAATAAAATATTAAATAATGAAGCGGTTTATTTTGATTATGACTTAAATGAAATAGATGAGTTTTCTCTTTTTAGTCAACTGCCTGGAGAAAAAAAATATAAATTTTCTATTAAAGGTAATCCATCCCTAGGCAGGGTTAACATAATAGTCCTTGGTTTAAAAAACCCATCAACTCAAGTTGGAAAAGATTTGTCAGCTGAAGTTTGGTTTAATGAATTACGATTATCAAATATAAAATCATCTGGTGGATGGTCATCTGTTGCTAGTGTTGATGCTAATATTGCTGATTTTGCAAATATCTCTTTTAGTAATAAGTTTTCATCAGATGGTTATGGTTCAATTGACAGATCTCCTAATGAGAGGTCAAATGAAAATTATAATCAATATAATTTTGTAACAAATGTAAATGCAGGTCAATTACTGCCAAAAAAATGGGGTGTTAATGTACCTTTGAGTTACACTTTTTCTGAGGAAGTTTCCAAGCCTAAATACGATAGTTTTCACAATGATTTGGAGTTAAATAATCTGATTGATATATCTGAAAATAAAGATTCAATAATGAATCAATCATCTTTAGTTTCAACGTCAAAAAGCTTTAGTTTAATTGGCTTGTCAAAGGATAAAAAAAGTGATAAAGAATCTAGATTCTATGATATAGAAAATTTAAACTTTTCTCACACATATAGTGAAAACAATTATAGAGATTATGAGTTTGAATATTCTGAAAGAAAATCGACACAGAGTTCAGCAAACTATTCTTACAATTTTAATGATGCAACATTTTATCTGTTTAAGGAACTAATTAATAATGATTCAAAAAAATTAGATTGGTTAAAAGAATTTAATTTTAATCCGTTACCATCAAATATTTCTTTTTCAGCAAATTATAATCGAAGAATGTATACCCAAAAGTTTAGGGAGATAAATTACAATGGTGTTAATTCTGACAATCAAATACCTCTACCTGTACTCAAACAAACAAATTTTTTATTTGATTGGCGAATGTCATTATCTCAAAATATTACACGATCATTGAGATTAAATTATAGTGCGACTAACTCTAATATAATATCTGAGGATACAAATTTTCAGAACTCCAGTTTGGGGATTTTTGATAATTTTTTCAATACTGGTTCACCAAATAATTTTGGTCAGAGCTTAAGTCTGAATTATATCTTGCCTTTTGAGTATTTCCCTTTTTTAAATTTTATTGATGGATCATATACATATACAGGTAATTTTAATTGGGAGAGAGGTTCTGATGTTTTTTCAAGTATAAAATCTGAAAGTGGTGAAATTTTAGGAAGAGTAAATACTATACAGAATGCCAATACTCAAAATTTTGTAATCAATTTTAATTTTAACCAAATTTATAGAGAAATACCTTGGCTTAACTCTGACTATAACATATTAAAATCTTTAATTAAATCAACTAGAAGATTGAGGTTTAATTATTCTGAAAATTCAGGAAAAGTCCTTCCTGGATTTTTGCCAAGCATTGGATTTTTAGGAACGTCAAAACCATCATTAGGTTTTGTGTTTGGAAGTCAATCAGATATTAGATATGAAGCAGCTAAAAACGGATGGTTAACTGATTTTCCAACTTTTAATGAGTCTTTCAAACAAATCTACAACTCAAAATTTGATCTTTTAGGTGAGTTAGAGTTTTTTAAAATAATTAAACTGGACTTAATTGCTAATAGATCTTACTCAAATAATTTTTCTGAAAATTATAGAGTTGATAATAGTGTTTACAGTTCTTTAAACCCAAATTATTACGGTAATTTTTCTATATCGACTAATATGCTTAGAACAAGTTTTAAGAAAAAAAATAAAGACTTTTCTGAAGTATTTGATATTATGAAAAATAATAGATTGATTATAGCTGATAGATTGATTTCAGAAAAGAATTTAAATATTATTGAATATGATAATGAGGGCTTCCCAATTGGTTATTCAAAAAACAGTCAACAGGTTTTAATTCCAGCTTTCATGTCTGCTTTTCTTGGATTTGATCCGCAAAAAATAGCTTTCAACCCAATTTCTGATAATCCAAAATTGAACTGGGCATTGAAAATTGAAGTTCCCTCAGATTTATTAAATGACAACATTAAAAGAATATCTTTTGGACATTCATACAGATCTAATTTTACGATTAATAATTTTAGATCTAACCTTACTTTTGATCCTGATTTGTTTGATAAGTCTGGTAACTATCTGAGTGAAATGTCATACTCTAATTTAAATATAGTTGAACAATTTAATCCTTTAGTCATGATTGATATTCAATTTAATAATGCATTAAGATTAAATTTCGATTTTGTTAAAGACAGAGCTGTTTCTTTGAGCCTTGCAAATAATTTTATTACTGAATCATGGGGAAATGAATATGTATTTGGTTTAGGATACAGGGCCAGAAATTTGAGAATTAATTCAAGTTTAGCACCAAACTCAAATAATTTTATCGGGGATTTAAATGTTAAAATCGATATGAGCCTCAGAAAAAATATGACCGTAATAAGGAATTTAAATATTGAAGACAATAAAGTTTCAGCTGGCCAGTCATTAGTTTCAGCAAAACTTTCTGCAGATTATGCTCTAACTAAAAGCTTTTCTGCTATTTTCTTTTATGATCACATGTTTTCTAAATATGAAGTTTCTTCTGCATTTCCACAAACAAATATTAGATCTGGATTTACACTGAGATATAATTTTGGCAATTAATTATTGTATTTTCATAAAGGATAGTATAAATTAGAATCATGGAAATAAGAGAAAATTTAAAGTATACTAAAGACCATGAGTGGATTAGTATTGATGGAGATATTGCTACTGTTGGAATCACAGATTTTGCTCAAAGTGAACTTGGGGATATTGTTTATGTTGAAGTGGATACAATAGACGAAAATTTAAATAAAGATGATGTTTTTGGAACTGTAGAAGCTGTTAAAACCGTTTCTGACCTTTTTATACCTGTCTCTGGCGAAATCTTAGAATTTAATGAATCTCTTAATGACAATCCTGAATTAATAAATGAATCACCTTATGATGAAGGTTGGATTATCAAAATGAAAGTAGAAGACAGTGATCAGCTAAGTGAACTTTTAGACTCCAAATCCTATTCTGAAATTACTGGTTAGATATATTAAAAAATATATAGCCTACGTCTATACATTATTTTTGATATACTTATCATTGATACCTGTCCAAATGCAATTGAGATCTTTTAATCTGCTGGAATGGGACAAAGCTGTGCATTGTTTACTTTACTTTTTTTTTATAATCTTTTGGGGAACAAAGCTTGAACCCAATAAAATTCATTTGAGAGCCCTATTAATGGTGACCATTTTTTTTGGTTTATTGTTAGAAGTCTTTCAAGAGATACTCCCATTTGGACGAGTCTTTGAATGGGGTGATTTTATTGCTAATACAGCTGGAGCTTTAATTGGTTTTTTTATTTTGCATTTAAATAAAAAAAAATTACATTAGCTGACCTATGAGACTAAAAAAGAATCCAGAGGCTGATTTAAATAACAAGAGTTCATTTTATTTTTCTATTGGGCTATTCTTAGTCTTACTAGTTTCATGGCAGGCGATTGAGTATAAGAATTATGATGATGACGGGTATGGATATATTGCACTTGACGTTGATGATGATGATGATGAAGAAATTCCAATTACAGAGCAAATTAAAACCCCGCCACCGCCACCGCCACCACCAGCACCTGAAATAATTGAGGTTGTTGAAGATGAAGAAGAGATTGAAGAAACAATAATTGAATCAACTGAAACCGATCAAGAAGAGATTGTAGAGGAAGTTGAAGTTGTTGAAGAAGAAATTGATATGGATGTCCCTTTTGCAATTATTGAGGATGTTCCATTATTCCCTGGATGTGAAAGAGTGCCAAAGTCTGAAAGAAGAAGTTGCTTTCAAACACAAATTCAGAAGCATATAGCAAAGAACTTTAGATACCCAGAAATTGCTCAAGAAATGGGTATTCAAGGCCGAGTTTTTGTTCAATTTACAATTGGTAAAGATGGCTCTATTTCTGGTATTAGAACCAGAGGACCAGATAAAAATTTGGAAAAAGAAGCTAACAGAATCATAAGTAGACTTCCAAGAATGACCCCTGGAAAACAAAGAGGTCGTCCTGTAAGAGTTCCTTTTAGTATCCCTATTACTTTTAAGCTTCAATAAAATTATATTCTAATTTTTTTACTTATTGAATTGTAACTAAGTTTGCACTCCTATTAGTTCAAATTGATTAGTGCTAAAATTTTTATTTCTTTAACTAAGGCCAAGTTAGCTCTTAGTGTTGTTTTTTCCTCCATAGCTGGATACTTTCTAGCTGTTGATGAAGTTGATTTTAATGAACTAATTTTATTGGTTATAGGTGGATATTCCATTGTAGGGGCATCAAATTCTTTTAATCAGATAATTGAAAAAGATAAAGATGTATTGATGGATAGAACTAAAAACAGACCTTTGCCAGCTAAAGAAATTACGACTCAAAATGCATTTTGGATCTCTGTTTTTTTAACTCTTATTGGTCTATTGTGTTTGTACTTTATTAACTATAAAACTGCATTTTTTGCCGCAATTTCAGTTTTTTTATATACATGCGTTTATACTCCTTTAAAACCAATAACTCCTCTTTCAGTTTTCGTTGGTGCTATACCTGGGGCTATTCCATTTATGCTTGGATGGGTAGCTGCAACAGGAAGTTTTGGTATTGAACCTGGGACTTTATTTATGATTCAATTCTTTTGGCAATTTCCTCATTTTTGGGCTTTAGGCTGGATGTTAGATGATGACTATAAAAAAGCTGGATTTATTATGTTACCCACTGGAAATAGAGATAAAAGCACTGCACTTCAAATTATACTATACATAATATGGATGATGATAATATCTGTATTTCCTTATACTGGTCTAACTGGTGATTTGACTTTAAGTTTTGGCTCAACAATTGCAATCTTAATGCTAGGAGTCATAATGTTAGTTTTGGCTATAAATTTGTATAATAAAATGGATATTTCATCTGCTAGGAAATTATTTTATTCCAGCATATTATATTTAACCTTGATTCAAATAATATATTTAATTGATAAGTTTTTATGAGCGAAAATGATTTAAGACTCAAGAAAGAGAAAGCAAAAAAAATGATGTTATTGTTTGCGTTGTTAAGTATCACAATGACTTTTGGTGGATTAACAAGTGCTTACGTTGTTAGTAAGGGACGGCCAGACTGGTTAGTTGACTTTACTCTTCCACAATCATTCATATATAGCACCTTTGTAATTGTTCTAAGTAGTGTGACAATTCAACTGTCAAAATTTTTCCTAAACAATGGAAAATCTAAAAATAGGTCACTTATCTTTTTAGCCACAACTTTTATTTTGGGAATAATATTTCTTATTCTTCAGTTTAATGGATTTAATAATCTTATTGATTTGGGGTATTATTTTGCAGGAGCACAAAGCAACGTAACTACTTCTTTTATATACGTTTTAGCTTTTGTTCATCTTTTGCACCTTCTTGCTGGATTGATTGTTATTTCTGTGTTGTTTTACAAAACATACTATGATAAGTACATAGACTCAATATTGGGGTTTTCACTGGGAGTAACATTTTGGCATTTCCTTGATTTACTTTGGGTTTATTTGTTTGTTTTTTTGTATTTCATTGGATAAAAATTCATTAACTTTGTTGAAAATTTTTTGATTTAATGAGTTCGACAATTTCCTCTGCTGAAATTCAAAATGACTGGGATGGAGGAGGCAAGCCCCTAAAAGCTAGCTACGGTAAATTAATGATGTGGTTTTTCATCGTTTCAGATGCGCTCACATTTTCCGGATTTCTTGTTGCATATGGTTTTTCTAGATTTAAGAATATTGATTCATGGCCAATAGCTGACGAAGTATTTACACACTTCCCGTTCTTGCATGGTGTTGATGCGCCAATGTACTATGTTGCTTTGATGACTTTTATTCTAATTTTTTCATCTGTAACAATGGTGTTGGCCGTTGATGCAGGTCATAATAATAACAAAAATAAAGTAGCATTTTACATGTTGCTTACTATAGTTGGTGGTGCTGTATTTGTTGGTTCTCAAGCATGGGAATGGGCTAACTTCATTAGAGGTGAATATGGAGCAATTGAAACCAAAGGAGGTCAAATTATTCAATTTGTTGATACCAGCAATGACAATAAAAGAATTGCTATAAAAGATTTTGTTGTTAGTGTCCCAAAGGAGAGAGAACAACATCAAGGAAGTAACGGCTTGTGGTACAGAGATGAGGCTTCTCTTCCTACATTTACGTTAGAGGAAGTTTCAAACAGTTTTTTAGCTAATCCTGCTTTAGTAGTAAGGTCTGAAAAAATTGATGAAAAAGGCAAAAAAATTATTCTTTCCAGAGAAGAATCTATTGAAAAAGTTTCACAGGGAGTATATGTTGTTGAGGGAGCTAATTTAATTAGGAATGAATATGGAAATAGGCTCTTTGCTGATTTCTTTTTCTTTATAACTGGTTTTCATGGTTTTCACGTTTTTTCTGGTGTTATAATTAATCTTATCATTTTCATCAATGTACTTTTAGGAACATATGAAAAAAGAGGTCACTATGAAATGGTTGAAAAGGTTGGACTTTACTGGCACTTTGTTGATTTAGTATGGGTTTTTGTATTTACTTTCTTTTATTTGGTATAGATTATGGGACAACACGAACACAAACTAGAAATATTTAGAGGATTAATAAAATTTAAATCCAATGTTCAAAAGATATGGGGTGTTTT
>Ga0255760_10002317_pt1 | contig 17662 bp, 17 predicted proteins | sample 071ome_25_FD_179960 | JGI IMG/M metagenome (GOLD analysis project Ga0255760, IMG submission 179960) | Coastal salt marsh microbial communities from the Groves Creek Marsh, Skidaway Island, Georgia - 071410BT metaG (version 2) | ecosystem: Environmental > Aquatic > Marine > Intertidal zone >... | reverse complement strand
CATTGGGCGCTCCTCGGCTACCTTGTCCTGTTTTGGGGTTTTGCTTTTGGTCTGATTGCTATGGCCTTGGAAGCCTTTCACCCGGTGGCCGTGGTGTGGAGCCGTCTGACCCTCGGGGCCCTTGTCATGTTGCTGGTGTTGCGATGGCAGAAAGGGAGGATTCCGTGGGCCGGGCGTTGGCCCATGCGCATGATGCTGCTATCGATTACCGGCAATGTGATTCCTTTTACCTTGATTGCCTGGGCTGAGCAGCGCGTGGCCAGTGGCGAGGTGGGGCTGCTGATGGCGCTGATGCCGATCGCCATTTTGGTTATGGGCCATTATTTTTTGGAGCACGAGCGTATGACGCCCCTCCGCCTGATTGGCGTAGCGATGGGGTTTGCCGGGGTGATTCTGTTAATGGGTGATACGGTGTTTACCGGCAGTGATACGGAGCGGCTTTGGGGCCAAATTGCCGCTGTTACAGCCACGCTGTGTTATGCGATCAACGGTATCTACACGAAGCGCTTGCCGGGATTCGACCCTGTAGCCATTACAGCCGGCTCCCTGGTCGCCGGGTCATTAATTTTGCTTGGTCCGGCGCTATGGTTACAGGACTGGAGTAATCCCTTGCTCAATCCGTCAGCGTGGGGCGCCCTGGTGGTGCTCGGCATCTTTTCAACTGGCATGGCGACCTGGGTATATTTTGTGGTGGTGTCCGAGGTGGGCCCCGGATTCCTCTCGACCATTAACTATCTCATACCCGCCGTGGCCTTTGTCGTGGGAGCCCTGGTTCTGCGAGAGCCGGTAGCGGCTAACCAGCTTATTGCGCTAGCTGCGATTCTGGCGGGTGTTTGGCTGATTCAACCGAGGCAGCGGATCGCACGCTGATTTTATGCCGGCGCTGACTAAATGGGGGCGCTGAGGAGGAACTAGCGCGGTAGATCAAAGCGTTTGCGCAGAAATCGGGCGACGCCGTCTTCATCGTGGTGCCCAATGACCTCGGTCGCCGCGGCCTTTACCGCGTCATCGGCGTTTGCGGTGGCATAAGACTCGGTGGCGACCGCAAACATGCTTAAGTCGTTGTCACCGTCTCCAAAGGCAATCACGTGCTCCATACCCAGGTCGGTGCGCAGCGCCTCAATGCCGTTTCCTTTGCTCCCGTGGCTGTGGTGAATGTCCACCCAGCACAGATTCTTCTTTTGAATCGCCGTCCCGGTGTAGGCCACGAGTGCGGGCTCATCTTCGATGGAGTGTATGACCGCTTGCACGGCCTCGGCTGGACCCATGCTGCTTACGTTGATGACGTGGGCGGTATCGGGCATCGCTTTGAGTGGCTCAAGAGGTAGGTGTCGCTCATCCTCAAAGAGCTGGGCCAGTCTGTTTTCGGCTTCACTCTTGAGCGGGCCGTGATAGACCGCGTGGCGATTGTTTTCTTCGAGCGTGAAGACGAAGGGGGTAATTTCCTGCATCGTCATCGAGGCGATGACATGCCATACCTCCTGTTGGGTGAGTAGATGGCTGTGGCTATAGTCCTCGAGCTTTGGGCACCAAATGACCGCCCCGTTTTTGAGGATATGGGGAAGGGTGAAGCAGTGGTCTTTGATCGGACCAAGTGCAGCCTGAAGTGTTCGGCCCGTGGCCACGGTGTAGGGAATCGCCGCCTCGCGCATCAGAGCTAGCGTCTCTGCCGTATATGGCGTGATGGCCGACTCTGCGTTGAGAAGCGTGCCATCCATGTCGAACACCACAAGCGTCATAGCGGCCTCGTCAATGTGGTGAATGGCGCCGAGTAGGAGTCGGTTAAGGACCCTCTCGGCGCCGATTCCACTCAGTGTGCCGTGGGTTTCAGGTCGCCCGCAAGCGAGTCCCGAATCGGTGCCTCTACCTCAAACTTTTCGATGGGGTAGCCCGCATGGTCGATGCCCGCATAGAGCGGGGCGCCCGCCACCAAGGTGGAGATCTGCTCGGGGTTTAGTTCGAAGCGGAGAAAATGGACAGACGAGGTCTTCTCATCGTTCTCGCGCTCGAGATCTTCATCGGCGATCGGGTAAATGCGATCGAGATCAGCGACTTGTAGCCAGACGACATCTTCAATGCCTTTCATTTCCCGCAGGCGCACTGCGCGCTCCACTGGGTCTCCGTATTCGATCATGAAGGTGGCCTTCCAGTTGTGACCGTCAGGAATTAATGGGTTGTAGGCATCGAGCTCTTCCTCAATACCTGCTGCCTCAAAGGTTTTCTCGATACGAAGCATCTCCTGGATCTGGTAGCGGATCGTCGTGAGATCTTCAAAGTAGAGTCTTGCATGGCGGCCCAGAGCTAACTGGCGCGTCTTCTTATGCGCCATGACTTCAGCACGAAATTCGTTGCGTTTGACCGCGTATTCTTCGAGTGACCAGAGGTCAGCGCGAGTAAGTTGTGTCATCGTGGTTTCTCCTCTCTGTGTCCTGGGGGTGTTAAAGGCCGTAAGCCATGCGCAGTAGCGTCATCGGGTGCAACGCCGCATCGACGTTTTCCGCGAGGCTCGCAATCTGGTTGCCGGCCATCGGACAGTCACTGATGAAGTGGTCCGGGTTTTGTGCGTCGACTTTCTTCACCGTCGGCCGGGCGATTTTCACCGATTTTTCGTGGGTCTCTTTCTTTACCGCGTAGGTGCCGTCATGGCCCGAGCAGCGCTCGTGAGCGATCACCTCACTGTCTTGCACCAAGGCGAGCACGTCGCGGGTTTTTAGACCGATGTTCTGAACTCTTTGATGGCAGGCGACTTGGTAGGCAACATTGCCGATTGCTTGGGGAAAATCAGTGTTCAACTTTCCCCCTTTATGTCGCAGCCAGAGGTACTCGAAGGGATCGTAAAATGCATTTTTGACCTTCTGAACATCGGGATCATCGGGATACATAAGTGGCAACTCTTGCTTGTACATAAGTACGCAGGATGGAATAGGGGCGACAAGGTCATAGCCGCGATCAACGAGATCCGCAAGCACCGGGATGTTAGCTTGCTTCAACGCATCCACTGCATCTAAATCACCGAGCTCGAGTTTGGGCATGCCGCAGCACTTTTCCTTGGGAACCACGTCAATCTGTAGGCCGTTGTGCTGAAAAACTTTCACGAAATCTTCGCCCACTTCGGGGCTGTTGTAATTGCCATAGCAGGTGGCGTAGAGCGCCACCTTGCCGGATGTTTCCCCAACCGCTTCGGGCTCCACGGGCTGGAGGAGATTTTTCACCCGCTTTCGCAGATTGTTGGCATGCATTTTGGGCAGTGGCGCTTGGTGGTGAATATCGAGGGTCTTTTCCACAACCTTTCGGAAGCCGGTACTGCTATTGAGCGCATTGACGGTGATATCGACTAGCGGGATAGACATTACCCCAAGCATGGTGTCGGTGCTGGTTAGGGTTTTGTCCCGAAAATTTGCTCCCTGCTCTTTGAACTTGATGGCCTTGGCGCGAAGCATCAAATGGGGGAAGTCGATGTTGAAGTCATGGGGTGGCACGTAGGGGCATTTGGTCAGAAAGCACAGGTCGCACAGGTAGCATTGATCGACAACCTTGGTGTAATCCTCTTTAGCAACGCCGTCGACTTCGAAGGTCTCAGACTCGTCGATGAGATCAAACAACGTAGGAAAGGCATCACACAAGCTGACGCAACGGCGACAGCCATGGCAAATATCATAGACCCGCTCAAGTTCCGAGTTGAGCGATTCCTTGTTCCAAAAATCGGCGCTTTTCCAATCAATCGGATGGCGAGTAGGGGCTTCTAGGCTGCCTTCGCGCATAATCATATACCTGCGTTACTTGGTTTGGATGCCTGAGAGAATCACACCGCAGTATCGGCGGCTTCTCGCAGGGGGATAAAGAAAGGGGAGCGATTGCGCTCCCCTTGCCACCACGGTGGAGCGCTTATGCCTCCAGAGTGTCCAGAGTCTTCTGGAACTTGTTAGCGTGGCTTCGCTCAGCTTTGGCTAGGGTTTCAAACCAATCCGCGATTTCATCGAAGCCCTCGTCGCGCGCCGTGCTGGCCATACCGGGGTACATATCGGTGTACTCGTGAGTTTCACCGGCAATCGAGGCTTCAAGATTCTTGCGAGTATCACCCATGGGCAGACCGGTTGCCGGGTCGCCAACCGCCTCGAGGTACTCAAGGTGGCCGTGAGCGTGTCCTGTTTCACCTTCTGCCGTTGAGCGGAACACCGCAGCAACGTCGTTATAGCCCTCTACATCGGCCTTTGCTGCGAAGTAGAGGTAACGGCGATTGGCCTGGGATTCGCCAGCGAAGGCATCTTTAAGGTTCTGTTCTGTCATACTACCTTTGAGTTCCATTTCGGTCTCCTGATGTGGAATTCCTTACGTTAGACCCCGCAGCTGCGAGATGAATAACTATACTGCCTTGGGCCAGTTTTGGCTCAACTGTATTTTTTGCCAAAATTAATCGAAAATTTCGATAATCGCGATTTTCGTTGAGGATAGACTGCAATGGCGAGGCAACCCACGCTTAAACAAATGAAATATCTGTGCGCGGTGGCGGAGCACCAGCATTTTGGACAAGCCGCCAAGGCCTGCCACGTCAGCCAAAGCACCCTGAGCGCTGGCGTTCAGGAGCTCGAAGACACGCTGGGGGCATCGCTGGTAGAGCGCAATAATCGCAACGTCCTGTTGACCACGCTAGGTCAAGAGGTGGTACAGCGCGCACTGGCGATCCTGGTCGATGTCGACGAGTTGGTGAGTCAGTGCGAGGCCGCTGGCGTCCCCTTCAAGGGCAAGATGCGCTTGGGGGTGATTCCGACAGTGGCACCTTACCTACTGCCCAAAATGCTGCAACAGTTACGGGTATTGCACCCTGGCTTTACGTTGTTTATCCGGGAAGATCTGAGCCGAGCGCTGGTCGATAGCCTGCATGCGGGTGAGTTGGACGTGCTGCTGTTGGCGCTGCCGTTTCCCGCCGATAACGTGGACGTGATGCCGCTGATGCAAGACAACTTTCTCTTGGCAAGCAATCAAGAGCACCCATTGGCTACCCGAGAGAGCTTTCAGCCAGAAGACTTACAGGGAGAGGGGCTGTTGCTGTTAGAGGACGGTCACTGCCTGCGTGATCATGCCTTGGAAGCCTGCGAACTGCGAGACTCGCAGATTGATATTCCCTATCAAGCGACCAGTTTGGCGACTATCGTTCAGATGGTGGCTAATGGCATTGGGATTACGTTGCTCCCCGAAATGGCCGTGAAAGCCGGTATCACGGCGGGCACTGATCTTGTGGTCAGGTCGTTTGATCGCGAGGGGGTGGCTCGCTCGATTGGCCTAATGTGGCGAAAGAAAACCCCTAGGCAAACCGAGTTCAGGCTGCTCGGAGACTTTATTCGTGAGAGTTACAGCTGTTGAGGGAGGCCTCTTTAGCGCTGATTTAGGGCTCGTTTGCGCTCAATAAATCAAACAGGGCATCGAAGAATGTTACGAACTCTTGGCTCGATGATTTGCTGTCGAGCTTTTCTCTAATAACTCCGTCGGGGCCTATTAACAACATAAGACCTTTGGCATCGCTCTGCCATTTTTGTTTGCCAATACCTCTTTCATCAACAACGAACGAAGCGAGCGGGTATGCTTTCTTATTGCTGTTTACGCGACGTTGAACCAATGCTCTAGTTCCCCATGCCGCTTCGTTCACATTAACAATCAGTGTGAATTTGTAAGAGAGGGGATCGAGCTCTGCTTTCATCCGCTCTGTGATACTGTTGAAGGCTTCTCTACCTGCTAGTGTGCCAGGCATGTACTGAATCACTTGAGGCTTGCTTTTTACTATTTGGTATGTCCAAGGGGCGAGGGCTATGTCGCCCTGCTCAGTAATGACTATTTCACCACCACCCGCCTCACTGATGGTAAAAGGTTGTACCCGTGATCCTACTGCGGGAACTTTGCCTCCCGCGGGATTGGCTGCGACGCCTTCTTCCGTTAGCGGAATAATGAAGTTTGCGACTAAGACAGCAAAAATAACCCTTAAGGAAGAAATCGAGAGTCGTGGTCTCATCACGTTTAGTCGCTTGGTGCCCTTCCCTCGATCCATCCGTCTCACCGCTTTGATTTTCGCGTCGAGGTGCCACGCGGTTTTGCGGGTGTAGAGGGCAAGCCGGTGTGCTGTGTTTTAAAAATTCCGCCTTGATTCTTTACTACTCGGTGGCGCTTTGGTGGATCGCGGGGAGGCACGAGGTGCATTTTGCCGTTGCCTATCAGATCACTGCGGCCCATTTTTTTCAGGGTATCCCGAAGGAGGGCCCAGTTTTCCGGGTCGTGGTAGCGCAAAAAGGCCTTGTGAAGTTTTCGTTGCTGCAGTTTCCGTACCACAGGTAGCTTGTCCGCACGTGGCGATACGCGTTTGAGTGGGTTTCTCTGGGTATGGTACATGGCGGTTGCGGTTGCCATGGGCGATGGATAAAAGGTTTGCACCTGATCCGCTTTGAACTTGTAACGCTTTAACCAGAGCGCCAGGTTGAGCATGTCCTCGTCGGTGGTGCCCGGGTGGGCAGCGATGAAATAGGGAATCAGGTACTGTTTTTTACCCGCTTCCTTGGTGTATTTGTCGAATAGCGCTTTGAACCGGTCATAGGTGCCAATACCCGGTTTCATCATGTGGCCCAGAGGGCCGTCTTCGGTATGTTCGGGCGCAATTTTTAAGTAGCCCCCGACATGATGGGTAACCAGTTCCTTGACATACTCGGGTGTCTCGACGGCTAGGTCATAGCGCAATCCCGAGGCGATCAGCACCTTTTTGATCCCGGGTACCGACCTGGCGCGGCGATAAAGTGACACCAGGGGTGTTTGGTCGGTATTAAGATTTTTGCAAATGCCCGGGAATACGCAGGACAGCTTCCGGCACTTCGCTTCGATTTCTGTGCTCTTGCAGGCCAGCCGCCACATATTGGCAGTGGGGCCCCCAAGGTCAGAAATAACGCCCGTGAACGCTGGGCTGGTATCGCGAATTTTTTCGACTTCGCGAATGATGGAGTCCTCCGAGCGATTCTGAATAATGCGACCCTCATGCTCGGTGATGGAACAAAAAGTACATCCGCCAAAACAACCCCGCATGATATTGATCGAGTGCTGAATCATGTCGAACGCGGGTATTTTTTCACCGCCGTATTTCGGGTGTGGTAGCCGGCTATAGGGAAGCTCGAAGACCCAGTCGAGCTCCTCGGTAGCTAAGGGGATGGGTGGGGGGTTAATCCAGACGTCCTGGGTCCCATGTTGCTGAATCAAGGCGGCTGCGTTGTGGGGATTGGTTTCTTTGTGCAGCACCCGAGACGCATGGGCGTAAAGCACGGGGTCATCCCGGACGGCTTCAAAGGAGGGAAGGCGAATGACGGTGCTGCTGTGCTCGGGGCTCGCCAGCAGTCGCACCGGTACTTCCTCAGGTTCTTCCACCGCAGCCTCTCGACCACTATCGTCTGTGGCTGCACCGGCGTCGGTATCGCAAGCTTCTGCCTCCATGCCGAGATAAGGGTTAAGGGGTGGCGCCACGGCGCCAGGGCTGTCCAGTAGCGTCGACGTCACCTCTCGGAAGCCGGGTTCAATACCCGCGGCAATAAAAGCCGTACCCCGTAGATTTCGAATAGCGGCTATCGGTTCGCCCTGAGCCAGTCGATGGGTTAGCTCGATGATGGCGCGTTCGGCATTGCCATAAAGCAAGATGTCAGCCTGGGCATCAAGTAACACCGACCGACGAACACTGTCGGTCCAATAGTCATAGTGGGCAATGCGGCGCAAACTCGCTTCAATCCCTCCTATGACGATGGGGACGTCTTTATAAGCCTCGCGAACCTTTTGGCTGTATACGGTGACGGCACGGTCTGGCCGCTTACCCGCAACGCCTCCCGGCGTATAAGCGTCGTCATGACGTCGCTTCTTGTCGGCGGTGTAGTGGTTGATTAACGAATCCATGTTGCCCGCCGCGACGCCAAAATAGAGATTGGGTCGCCCCAATGCGCGGAAGGCTGACAGGTCTCGCCAGTCGGGCTGGGCGATGATGCCGACGCGAAAGCCTTGGCCTTCCAGCGTCCGACCGATCACGGCCATGCCAAAACTTGGGTGATCAACGTAAGCGTCGCCGGTGACGAGTATGACGTCACAGCTATCCCAGCCCAGTTGATCCATCTCCTCCCGGGAGGTTGGCAGGACGGTGGCGGGGCCAAAGCACTCGGCCCAGTGCTTACGATAGCCAAAAACGGATGGCGCCTGTGTCGTCGCGACGGCCACGGTCAGCGATGGTCCGCTTGAGCGCGGACTTCCTCGGGAATGTCGAGCTCGGCGCTGCAGTGCTTGCAGAATTTGGCATCGGATTCGTGGCCGACGCCCATGCACACGGGGCAGTTCCAATTGATGTGATTTGACTTGCGGTTGTTGAGCCGGTCCCATAGTTTCGCGGTAATGATCGCGGTGGGTACCGCAAGAATACTGTAGCCAATCAACATGCCCATAGCGGCGAGGGCTCTGCCAAGATCGGTTTGGGGGGTTACGTCACCGTAGCCGACGGTAGTGATGGTAACGATCGCCCAGTAAATACTCATGGGAATGCTGGTGAAGCCGTTGCGTGGCCCTTCGACCACATAAAGTAAGCACGCGAAAATCACGACTACGACCATGACCAGCGCAAAAAACACAAAGATGGTGCGAGCCGTATTGCGTAGCACCGTCAGAATTTCGCGAAGCTCGGCAAACATTTCCAGCAGGCGAAGCACCCGAAATACCCTCATGACACGCAACAGACGGATGATCAGTAGGGGTGCGGCCTCGGGCACGAACAGGGCAACATAGGTGGGTAAAATCGAAAGCAAATCGACAACCCCCCAAAAGCTGGTGGCGTAAGCTCGTCGGTTTCCTACGCACCAAAGTCGGCTGAGGTATTCAATGGTGAACAGCAGGGTAAAGCCGAACTCGATGCGCCAAAAGAGCGCGCCATAGGCCTGGTGCAGCGAGGCCATGGAGTCCAGCATGACGATAGCAACGCTGGCCACGATCATTAACAGTAAAAGCACATCAAAATTCCGACCCGCGGGGGTGGTCGTGCCAAAAATGATGGTCTCGAGCTTTCGCTGTCGTTCGCTCTGTGGTCTTTCTGTCATCGGGGATCTATCGCCTGGCCTGCGGGCTTATGCTACTGCGCGCGGTCCAGCGCCGCGGTGACATAAGGCCAAATGCTGTCAAGAATCATGGGTTGTGCTGCCTCGGTTGGGTGAATACCGTCAGCTTGCATGAGCGCTGGCGTTGTTGCTACCCCTGAGAGGATAAACGGTATGACGGTGGCGCGGGTACCTTCGGCCGCGGCCTCGAAACTTTCCCGGAACAGGGCGGTGTAGCGACTGCCAAAATTGGGCGGGATTTCCATGCCGGTAACCAGTACCTCTGCGCCCGCTGCCGCGCTCAGTTGAATCAACTGAGCGAGGTTGCTCCTCAGCTGTGAAATCGGATAGCCCCGGAGCCCGTCATTACCGCCAAGCTCGATAATCACAGTTTGGGGCTGATGGGATGTGATCAGCGCGGGCAGCCGTCGAAGCCCACCAGCGGTGGTCTCTCCTGAGATCGATGCGTTGACCACCGACCACTCTGGATGGCTGGTTTGTAGACGTTCCGCGAGGAGTTGAACCCAGCCATCTTCCAGTTTCATCCCGTAGCCCGCACTGATACTGTCGCCCAGCACAAGAACCACGGGGGATTGAGCCCAGGTTTTCGCAGCACACAGCGCAATCAATAGAATGAGAAGCTGCGCGAATCCGCGGGCCTTTGCCCGCCGTAGGATGAGGCATGGAAGAGTCATCATGATTAAGGTCACTAATCTTTTCAAAGCGGTTCCAGTCGGCGGCGAGACGCTGGAGATCCTGCGAGGGATCTCCTTTGAAATCAAGTCAGGGGAGTCTGCCGCGATCGTCGGGGTTTCGGGATCCGGGAAGTCTACCCTGTTAGGCTTGCTCGCAGGCCTCGATCAGGCAAGTGGCGGCGACGTCATTATCGATGGTGTCTCACTGGCAGGTCTTGATGAGGACAGCAGGGCGGTGCTGAGGGCCGAGAAGGTGGGTTTTGTGTTTCAGAGCTTTCAGCTGTTACCGGCGCTCACAGCACTGGAAAATGTCATGCTGCCCTTGGAGTTGTCAGGCGCCCATGCAGCGGAACAGCAGGCGACAGCGTTTCTTAATAAGGTCGGCCTGGGCGAGAGGCTGGCGCACTATCCCGCGACCCTGTCGGGGGGTGAGCAACAGCGGGTGGCGATAGCTCGCGCGTTTGCAGCTGAGCCGGCACTGCTGTTTGCCGACGAGCCCACGGGGAACCTGGATGGGGAAACCGCGGAGAAAATCATCGATCTGTTGTTTAGCCTAAATGCCTCCGCTGGAACCACGCTCATTCTCGTGACCCACGATCAGCGGCTTGCCGCGCGGTGTCAGCGTCGTTTCGCCATGGAGAGTGGTCGACTCAGTGAAATCTCCTAAGGGGACGCGCCGGACCTCAGGCACCATGAATTCCTGGTTACTCCTGCGGCGGGACTGGCGGGGTGGTGAGTTAGGAATTCTGCTTCTTGCGGCCACTTTGGCGGTGACGGTCGTTGTGGGGATGAGCGCGTTTGTCGCTAGCCTACAGGCGACCCTGACCGATGAGAGTAAACGCTTTCTGGCGGCAGACAGGGTGGTGGTGTCCGGCGTTCCGCTAAGCACCGCATGGCGTGATAGGGCCCGGGATGACGCACTAGCGACGACGGTCACGCTGGCGTTTCCCTCTATGGCAGTGACCGCCGAGGATGATTTTCATCTGGTGTCCGTGAAAGCGGTTGAGTCGGGATACCCCCTTCGAGGTGACCTTCTAATCAGTGATGCACCCTACGGGCCGATTAGCCAGGCTGACCGAGTGCCATCTCCCGGAGAGATTTGGCTGGCCCCTAGGCTCTACGCTCTCTTGGGGGTGTCCAACGGCGATCCCCTGTGGATAGGCGACGCCAAACTAACGGTCGCTGGTGTCGTTCGGCGTGAGCCCGATGCGACCAGCGGCACCTATGGTTACGGGCCGAGGGTGTTGATGAATCTGGCCGATATCGATGCCACGGGGGTTGTGCAGCCCGGCAGTCGGGTGAGTTGGCGTCTGTTGTTATCCGGTAGCATCGATTCGCTCGATCGCTTCAGCGAGTGGGTGATGCCGCGACTCGAGCAAGGCCAGCGGCTCTTGGGTACCGACGATGATCAGCCGCGCCTGGGTCGCACCTTGGAGCGCGCCGAAGGGTTCTTGCTTATTGCCGGAAGCCTAGGCGTCGTGTTGGCGGCGGCAGCGATCGCGCTGTCTGCTCGGCGTTTCGCCACGCGGCATATCGACCCGGTTGCGATCATGAAAAGCCTGGGAGCCACCCGGTCCCGTATTTCGAGGCTTTACGGTGGCAGTCTCATGCTGGTGGGTACCTTCGGCAGCGCGCTTGGCTGTGTCTTGGGTTGGCTGGTGGGCTATTTCTTCCTTACCCTGTTTGCCGAGGAGTTGGGTGTCACCAGCCCGGCGGTCTCGGTCGAGCCGTTTCTGATCGGCGGGGTAACTGCGCTGGTTTGTTTGGGCTTCTTTGCATGGCCACCCCTGACCCGACTCAGCGCGATTCCCCCGCTTCGTGTGCTGCGCAGCGACATCTCCCTCGATGGTGGTCATAGCAGTATGGACTACCTGATGGGCGGGTGCGCTGTGACGGTTCTGATGTGGTGGTATTCCGGTGATCTCAGGCTGACCCTTGCGGTCGTGATGGGCTTGCTGGTGGTCGTGCTGGCCGGTGCCGGCTTTGCCCTGCTGTTGTTGAGTGGTGGTCGAAGAATTGGTAGCGCCGCGGGCAGCGTTTGGCGATTTTCCCTGGCGGGCTTACAGCGTCGGCGCCGATCCAGCGCCCTGCAAATGGTGATTTTCGCCATCGCCATTATGCTCATGCTGTTGCTGATCATGATCCGCGGTGCGCTGGTAGAGCAGTGGCAAGCACAGCTCCCCCCGGGAACGCCAAATCACTACGTCTTGAATATTGCGCCAGAGGAGCAAGCCGAGCTGACCGCGTTTTTCGATAGGTATCAAATCACTCGCCAACCTCAGTTTCCGATGACCCGAGGTCGGGTGGTGACGGTCGACGATGCCGCGCTCGCCGAGTACGGCACCGAGTCGGAGGGTCCAAGGCAGCGCGAGGCGAACCTGACCTATGCCGACCATTTGCCCGAGGACAACGTGGTGACTGATGGCGAATGGTGGGATGCCGGAAGTCAACATTTTGAAGTATCCCTCGAGGAAGAGTTCGCTGAGCGCTTGGGGGCGACCATCGGTAGCCGGCTCGGACTTCGCATTGGTGCAGAGGAGATCGAGGTTGTCGTGACCAGTATTCGCGAGGTCGACTGGCAGAGTTTGAAACCCAACTTTTTCGTCATTCTGCCACCCGCCGTATTGGCACCGTTCCCTAAAACCTACTTCACCAGTTTTTTTCTACCAGAGGCTGAGAAAGGTCGGCTAAACGACCTGGTGAAGACCTTCCCAACAATGACAGTTATTGAGCTCGATATCGTCGTTACTGAAATCCGTCAAATCATCAACCGGGTGGGGCAGGCCATTGAGGTCGTGTTGGGGGTCATCCTGCTGGCGGGGGCTTTGGTGCTGATCGCTGGCGTGCGGGCTAGTATCGACGCCCGGGTTAGCGAAAGTGCCCTGTTGCGGGCGATGGGTGCGCGCAAGCAGCTGATACTGGGAGCTATTACGCTTGAGTTCTCGGTGTTGGGGGCATTGGCGGGAACAATGGCCGTGGCGGGGGCCGAGCTGGCAGCTTGGGGATTGCAAACACAAGTGTTGGATTTGAGCTACCAACCTACATTCTGGCTCTGGCCACTGGGCGTTATTGCGGGGGTGTTGCTGATTGCTTCCCTCGGTTTGTGGAGTTGCCGACACGTGGTCTCAACACCCCCTTTGGTGGTATTGCGCGAACTATAGGGGGTGTTGGCGTAGGATTGCCTATCTATCCCAAGAGATGGGCCACGGCGTCGCGTTCTTCCGACAGCTCGGCGGCGGTTGCATCCATTTTGCTGCGGCTGAAGTCATTGACGTCAACGCCTTGGACGATCGTCCAATCGCCACCATTGCAGGTGCAAGGGAAAGAATAAATCAGTCCCTCAGGAATGCCGTAGGATCCATCAGAATAGACCCCCATTGAGACCCAGTCACCCGCGGGAGTGCCTAATGCCCAGCTCCGCATGTGGTCGATTGCGGCGTTAGCCGCGGAGGCCGCCGAGGATGCTCCCCGCGCCTTGATGATCGCGGCACCGCGTTGCTGGACGGTGGGAATGAAATGTTCTTCAAGCCAGGTCTGATCCGTCAGCTCCATCGCGGCAGTCTGGTTTACCCGCGCATTGTAAAGGTCGGGATATTGCGTGGCGGAGTGGTTGCCCCAGATAGTCATGTGGCTTATGTCGTTGACCGTCGTGCTGGTTTTCTGGGCCAGCTGGGTCATGGCGCGATTGTGATCAAGCCGGGTCATAGCAGTGAAGTTGCGTGGATCGAGATCGGGCGCGTTTCGCTGGGTAATGAGGGCATTGGTGTTGGCCGGATTGCCCACCACCAGCACTTTAACGTCTCGGGAGGCGTGATCATTGAGCGCTTTGCCCTGTACCGAGAAAATAGCCGCATTGGCCTCCAGCAGGTCTTTGCGTTCCATGCCGGGTCCGCGAGGGCGGGCGCCGACCAGCAATGCATAGTCAGACCCCGCAAAGGCTACATTGGGATCATCAGTGCAGGTGATGCCCGCGAGTAGCGGGAACGCACAGTCGTCGAGCTCCATGCGAACGCCTTCCAAGGCGTCCATGGCAGGGGTGATATCCAGCAATTGCAGAATGACGGGTTGGTCGTCGCCCAGCATGGCGCCCGAGGCAATGCGGAATAAAAGTGCGTACCCAATCTGACCGGCTGCCCCGGTAACGGTAACGCGAACAGGTGATTTCATGAGGTTCCCCCAACAGTTTTGGCGATGAACGGGCCTGAGGCCTAATGTGCGCCGCGAATTCTCTTCGCTACGCCGAGAAAACTCAAGTCACGAGGTCAAATAAGAGGTATTGCGCCATGAAATAAAGCGGCACTGGGTTTTTGCGCTGTCGGGGTGACTTTCTATATCATGCCGCCTCAATCCCTACTGTTAGCGCGCAACATGGCTGTTACCCCCTCATCTAGCGGGACCAAGGATACTCGCAAGCGGCAGCTTGAGTTCAACAAGCTGCGCAAGCGTTTACGCCGACAGGTGGGCCATGCGATCGTCGATTTCAATATGGTTGAGGCAGGGGATCGGATTATGGTCTGCCTCTCCGGCGGCAAAGACTCCTATGCCATGTTGGATATCTTGCTGCACTTACAGAGTAGTGCACCCATCGCTTTTGAAATTATCGCGGTAAATTTGGATCAAAAGCAGCCGGGTTTTCCCGAAGAGGTGTTGCCGAATTACCTCGAGGAGCTTGGCGTGCCTTACTACATTCTCGAGCGCGATACCTACAGCGTAGTCCGATCGGTGATTCCAGAAGGTAAGACAACCTGCGGGCTCTGTTCGCGATTACGGCGAGGCACCCTTTACGGGTTCGCCCAGCAAATTGGCGCGACCAAGATAGCGCTTGGCCATCATCGAGACGATATTGTAGAGACGCTGTTTCTCAATTTGTTTTTTGGCGGCAAGTTAAAAGCAATGCCACCCAAGTTGCTCAGTGACGACAAGCAGAACGTTGTCATTAGGCCTATGGCTTATTGCAAAGAGCAGGACCTCGCTGCGTACGCCGAAGCAAAGCAGTTTCCCATTATTCCGTGCAATCTCTGTGGCTCACAGGACAACCTGCAGCGTCAGGAGATCAAAGGCATGCTGCAAGCGTGGGAGCGCCAGTACCCGGGGCGTATTGAGACGATCTTTCGGGCCCTGAGCCAGGTGTCTCCCTCCCAGCTTTGTGATAGAGACTTGTTTAATTTCAATGATTTATCAATAGAAATTGATAGAGAAGTTCATTTGCCCGAGCTGCGGGTTGTCCAGCTTTGACCGGAGTGGAGACGCCGTTACTCAGCCTTCGGGAGGTGGCCGTGACCCGGGGTTACCGAGCCCTGCTTGCGGGTATCAATCTTGATATAAAGCCTGGTGAGCTCTGGCAACTGACAGGCCCAAATGGTTCCGGAAAAACAAGTCTACTGCGCGCTATCGCCGGGCTGATTCGCGTGGGCGTAAGTGGCACTATTGATCGACCGGAAACACTCCTATTTCAGGGTCACGCCCCGGGTCTTAAGGGCCTGCTAACCCCGGTGGAGAATTTGCAGAGCCATCCCGGCGGACTGATTGATGCTGAATCCGACCGGGTGCGTGAGGCCTTGGCTGCTGTGGGGCTGTTGACGTCTCTGAATACGCCGGTCATGCAATTGTCGGCGGGTCAGCAGCGGCGGGTCGGTCTGGCAAGGCTATGGTTGAGCAAAAGCTCACTATGGCTCCTCGACGAGCCTTTCACCGCCATTGATCGACAGGGAACTACGCTTCTTGAGGACAAGCTTCGTAGTCACTGTGAGCGCGGCGGTGCGGTGGTTTTCACCAGTCATCAGGACGGCAAGTTTGGCGCTAACTTAAACCAACTGGAACTGGCGGATTATGCGGCCCGATAGCCTGGGATTTTGTCGGCAGCTTTTTGTTCGCCATCTGCGCTGTGGCGTTCGCCGTGTCGAAGATGTCCTCAATTCCCTTGTTTTTTTCCTGATGGTGGTGACTCTCTTTCCCCTGGGTATTGGTCCCGACAGCAACACGCTGCGAGAGTTGTCGCCCGGCATTTTCTGGGTAGTAGCTTTACTTTCCGCCCTCAGCGTCAGCGGCCGTCTTTTCAGCGCCGATTTTGAGGATGGTAGCCTCGAGCAGCTAGCGGTGTCTGGGCATCCGCTTGGACTTTGTGCCATGGCCGAGGTTTTAGCTCACTGGGTTCTGAGCGGCTTGACCTTGGTTGTTGCCGCCCCTGTCTTTGCGCTCATGCTCAATATGGTGCCGGCGGCGATCCCCACGCTAATGCTTTCATTAGTGCTCGGGACGCTATGCCTGTCGCTACTCGGGGGCATTGGGGCAGCGCTGACAGTGGGGGTCCGACGGGGCGCCCTGTTGCTGTCCTTGGTGATGATTCCGTTAACCGTCCCGGTGCTGATTTTTGGAACGAGTGCGGTTGGCGAGGCTGCGATTGGTTATGATCCCAGCCGCTGGATTGCGCTGATGGGCGCGTTTGCCGCCATGGGGTTGTTGCTCGCGCCGCTGGCTATTGGGGCGGGTCTTAGAATCTCCCTAGAGCAATAGCCAGCATTTTTTCTTACGCGACACCGGATATACTGCGCGCTATGTGGAAAATCATACATAAGTTTGGATCGCCACCGTGGTTCTTTCGTTTCGCCACCAAGGCGGTTCAATGGCTGCTGCCTCTGATGCTGATCGCGCTCGTGGTGGGCTGCGTGTGGGGGCTACTTTACGCACCCCCTGATTTCCGGCAGGGAAATAGCTATCGGATTATTTTTATTCACGTGCCTGCTGCGGTCGTCGCTCTCGCGGGTTATTACGTGATGGCCTTTGCGGGATTGGTGTCGCTGGTCTGGAAAATCAAAATGGCGGACGTTGCCATGCGAGCGGTGGCCCCTGTGGGTGCCGCGCTGACCTTTGTGGCGCTGGTGACCGGCGCGATTTGGGGCAAGCCCACCTGGGGCGCCTGGTGGGTGTGGGACGCGCGCATCACATCTATGTTGATTTTGCTTTTCCTATACTTGGGCGTAGTGGCGTTATTCGAGGCTTATGAGAATCCCGAGGTGGCCGCCAAAGCCTGCGCGGTGCTGTCGCTGGTGGGCACAGTGAATATACCCATCATCTACAAATCGGTGGATTGGTGGTACAGCCTCCATCAGCCTGCATCGATCAAGTTCACCGGTGAGAGTGCCATTGATGCTTCTATGCTCTATCCCTTGCTGGTGAATATCGGCGCGTTTTACCTGCTCTTTGCTGTCGTGGTCATGATGAATATGCGGGCGACGTTGCTTGAAACCCACTCTAACGCTGCTTGGCTCAGAGAGGCTGTTGAATGATGTACTTTGACTCTCTCAATGCCGCATGGGACATGGCCGGACACGGGCCCTACGTTTGGAGTGCCTATGCGATAACGATGGCAGTCGTTGCGTCCCTTATTATCCTGCCTCACCGGCGTGCCCGTCGGGCGCAGCAGCTTCTGGTGCAGGCGCCCTCAGCCGGGGCTGGTGATGCCAACCAGGACCCAACAACAGGGGGCGGTAATGCATCCCAAGCGTAAACAGCGGCTGACCCTCGCCCTAACAATTGTGGTGCTATCGAGTACTGCCATCGGGCTCGTTGCCTATGCACTTCGTGGCAACATCAATCTGTTCTATCCGCCGGCGGATGTGGTCGCAGGCTTGGCACCAGTCGACCGCGCAATCCGCGTTGGCGGGATGGTAGTGGAAGGCAGCATCCAACGTTCCTCCACCGATTTAACAACGACTTTTCAGGTCACGGATTACAGCGGCGTGGTCACGGTGAGCTATACGGGAATCCTGCCGGATTTATTCGCCGAAGGGGAGGGTGTCGTTGCCTCGGGGACGTTGCAGTCGGATGGGAGCCTGCTCGCCTCAGAGATATTGGCCAAACACGACGAAAACTACATGC
>Ga0255760_10002302_pt1 | contig 17742 bp, 10 predicted proteins | sample 071ome_25_FD_179960 | JGI IMG/M metagenome (GOLD analysis project Ga0255760, IMG submission 179960) | Coastal salt marsh microbial communities from the Groves Creek Marsh, Skidaway Island, Georgia - 071410BT metaG (version 2) | ecosystem: Environmental > Aquatic > Marine > Intertidal zone >... | reverse complement strand
AAGCGCCATCAGCACCTCGCCGGGGATCACGCCGCCATGATCTCCCACCACCTGGCTGACCTCCAGGCCAAGCGCGGTGACGGCTTCATACAGGGCGATGGCATCCGGTCTCGGGCCGCCAAAAAACCAATCGCTCTGGAACACGATGCCGTCGCCTTCGACATAGGCCAGCACCTTGGGGTTCACGTGGGGAATGGTCGTGACCTCATACAACCGCAACACCTGGTCGCCATCGCTTATCTCGGTTTCCCTGGCAAACACTTCCACCTGGCCGATTTCGGCGCCTTTAGCAGCGCGCATGGCCAGCGCACTCGGCGGGTTGGTGTGAGGCGATTCAACGATGCCGCGAATCTCGTCCTCATGCCCGGCCGCAGTCAGCACGCAGGCGCCCTCGGAGGCCAGCCCGCGCAGGTCACCGGTGTGATCGTAATGCGGATGGGTGGGCACCACATAGCGGATGGGTTTGCCAATGGCACCCTCGATCATGCGGGCCAGGGTCAGCGATTGCGCCTCGGTGTAGGGGCCTTCCACGACCACCACGAAATTCGGGAATTCCACCACCACGCTGTGATGGGAAAAAGCGACAATGTGGGTCACCGTGTCCGTCATCGGCATCCGGGTCAATACCGCCGGTCACCGGAATCTGGCCCAGCCGGTTGCGGGTGCCGTCACCGTGCATGGCCAGGGTTTCGATACCGCGCCGGGCGGCGCGGCCGCCCATGGCGTTTCTCAGGGTGTTAGCAACAGCGCTGGACAGTGGCAAGCCGATTTCGGGAGCCGGTTCCGCGGCCGCCGGCGGGTCCTGCCCGGAACAGGCCGCCAGCCACAGGTTGGCGGCAAGGGTGATGATGGTGAACGGGTTGCCGGTACACTGAATGCAAGGCATTGAATGCAAGGCATTGCCTGACCCCTGGTGCCTGTTGGCAGTCTTCATAATCGCTGTGCAACAACGCCGGGAGATATCACAGATAATCACTGCAGGCCCCGTAATTCGGGGCTAGCATGTGTCGGACCAACATAAACCAGCGACTTTAACAGGGCAACAAAGGGGCTTCGGGCGGCCAACAATGTGACAGCAATATGAACATTTGAACGCTGCATTGTTGGCCCGGGGGCGGGGATGGTATTTTCAGAACAAACATGATTATATGGCTTCCCCCTTCTTCGGGAGAGCCAAGGAAACCGCGGTTTCCAGGCAGTTCTGGCGCGTTTTTACCGGGGTGATGGGAAGGGGCGAAGTTTGCTGAAGTGTGCTCAGTAAAGAGCAGGTCATTGTCAGCTGTTCAGAGTGTTTCTTGATGTCCCTGCCACACGTTTGTCGCCGTCAACATTCCCGCGTGACAATGCCTGCAAGCGCATGGAAGTGAACTCTGGAAAAGCGCGTGCCGTAATTCGCAGCAAACGCATAATGAAACAGAAATTTTATGGTCATAAGGGATGTCCCTTGTAAGGCTGACCGTAATCGGCAGTACCTCTGACTTAAACTGGCAGTATGTTCGAATTTTTCTTCAAATATCCCCGCGCCGTTTTCAGCGACAGCGACTTTATATTCGCCAGTGGCTGGCCGCTGGGGGTGCTGGTGGCAGCCGTGGCCGTCTTTGCCGTCGCTGTGGCCGTTATGCTGGCACGCCGTCCCGGCAACCTGGGCTGGGGCAAGCTGGCCACTCTCGGTTTACTGCAATGCCTGATGGTCGCCGTTGTCATGGTGGTGTTGTGGCAGCCGGCACTGGTCTCCGAGCGCCTGCTGCGCGGCGAAAATGCCGTGGCCATCATGCTCGATACCTCGGGCAGCATGACCTTCAGTGATGGTGGTGCCACCCGCATGGTCCAGGCCCAGGAACTGCTCACCCCCGAATCCCTCGAAGACATTGCCGAGATCTACAACATCCTGCCGTACGGCTTCGATGCTACGGCGGCCGCCATGGACACCTTTGCCAATCTGCCGGATCCGGGCGAGGCCACCGAGATCGGCACTGCCCTGTTACAGACCCTGCGCCAGGCCAGCGGCTCATCCCTGGGCGCGGTGATCCTGGTCAGCGATGGCGCCGACAACAGCGGCGCCATCAACCAGGCCGACCTCAATGAAATCGCCGGTTTCGGCGTGCCGGTCCACACCGTGGGCATCGGCCGGGAAGACATTCCCGAGGACCTCGAACTCACCGAAGTGATCCTGCCCGAGAAAGCCCTGCCCGGCACCACCCTGACCGCCCGCGTCGGCATTCGCCACGACCAGGGCGGAACAGCACGCATCAAGGTGTATAACGGCGGCACTTTCCTGAGCACCGAGGAGGTCACCCTGGGCAACGACCAGAACATGACCCTGGCCTTTGTCGATATCGAGGTGGAAGAACCCGGTCAGCTCGACCTGCGTTTCACCCTTGACCCCGTGAACGGGGAAACCAACCTGGCCAACAACTCCCGCGCCCGTGTCGTGGACGTGCAGGAAAGCCAGTACAAGGTGCTTTATGTGGAGGGCGAGCCACGCTGGGAATACAAGTTCATGCAGCGCGCCCTGGACGACGACCCCAGCATCAAGCTGTCCACCCTGCTCAAGGTCACCCCGAACAAGTTTTACCGTCAGGGCATCGACAACCCGGAACAGCTGGCCAATGGTTTTCCGACCGAGCGCGCCGAACTGTTTGACTACGATGCCCTGATCATCGGCAGCTACAATGCCGCCGAGCTGAGCAGCGAACAGCAGGAACTCATTCGTGATTTTGTCAGTGAGCGTGGCGGCAGCCTGCTCATGCTGGCCGGCCTCAACGGTCTCGGCCTGGGCGGCTGGGCCGAATCCCCTGTGGCGGACATCCTGCCGGTGCGCCTGAACAGCATGGAAGAATCCGCCTTCATTCGCGAAAAAGCCCCGGTCGCCCTCACCGACTCGGGCCGCCTGGCGCCGATGCTGCAGTTCAGCGACAGCGAATCCGAAAACGACCGTCTCTGGAGTGAGTTACCGGAAGTCGCCGATTACCAGCTGCTGGGCGACCTGCGTCCGGCCTCTACCACCCTGTTGAACGTCAACGTCGAAGGCCGCCTCCAGCCACTGCTGGTCACCCAGCCCTACGGCCGCGGCCAGACCTACGTCATGGCCACCGGCGGTACCTGGCGCTGGCAGATGAGCTTGCCAGTGGACGACATGCGTCACGAAACCTTCTGGCGCCAGATGACGCGCTCACTGGTGGCCAACTCCCCACGCCCGTTTGAACTGTCCAGCGCGGTCAACAACGAGGAGATTCGCGTGCGCGCCGAGGTGCGCGACCCCGAAGCCGAGGAAAACCAGGGCCTGGCCATTTCCGCCGTAGTGTCTTCCGAGAACAACGATGTCGTGACCCTCGACCTGCTGCCGGCACCCGGCCAGCCCGGCGTCTATGAAGCCAGCTTTGCCCCCGGCGGCACCGGCCTGTACAGCATTGAAGCCATTTCCCGTGTCGGCGAAAACCTGGTCTCCTCCAGCACCACCGCCGTGCGTTACGACCAGGGCCAGGAAATTTTCAACATGCGCCAGAACCGCCAGTTGCTGGAGCGCGTCGCTGCCGTCACCGGCGGTCAGTACTGGACACCCGAACAGTGGGGCGAGATTCCCGAAGCCATTTCCTACTCCACCGCGGGCATCACCGAACAACAGATCAGCTACTTGTGGGATGCGCCTTTCTTCTTTTTATTGCTGATTTTGCTGAAAGCCATGGAATGGGGACTGCGCCGGCAGTGGAAGACTATATGAGGAGGCCTCATGACATGGTCTAAAAGCGCGCTTGCCCTGCTGCTCTGGGCCACCTGCCTAGGCAGCCTGCCGGCACAGGCCGAGCTGTACATCACCGTGGTGCAGGGCCTGGGTGGCGTCGAGGTATTCGAGCGCCGTTTTACCGAACAGCGTGAGAAGATTGCCGCTGCCTCCGAAACCGTCAGCCCGGACCATGTCACCACCTTTTCTGGCGAGGACGCCACCCGCGACGCCCTGCTCGCCCATTTTGATGCCCTCACCGGCACGCTCACCGATGATGACCGGGTCGCCATCTACCTGATCGGCCATGGCAGCTACGACGGCGAACAGTTCAAGTTCAATATTCCCGGCCCTGACATCACTGATGCCGACCTGGCCGAAGTCATGGGCAGCTTTCCTGGCAGCAACCATTTCATTGTCAGCACCGCCAGCGCCAGCGGCGCCATGCTGGAGAAACTGGAAACCGACGACCGCATCATCATTACCGCCACCCGCAACGGCAATGAAAAGAACGCCACCGAGTTCGGCACCTTCTTCGCCGAAGCCCTGGCCAGTGAAGTGGCCGACATCAACAAGAACAACAACGTCAGCATTCAGGAAGCCTTTGATTTTGCCGAACGCGAAACCGCCCGCTTCTTTGAAAGCGACGGCCGTCTGGCCACCGAGCATCCGCAGATTCGCGGTGGCGGTGCCGCTGCCTTCACCCTGGCCCGCGTGCAGCCGCTGGAGACCAGCGATGACAATCCGCGGGTTACCGAACTGCTGACCCGACGCGCCCAGCTCGACAGCGATATCGAGTCCCTGCAGCTGCGCCGCAATGAATACAGCAACGCCGAGTATGTCGAACGCCTGCAGAAACTGATTCTCGAATCCGCCGAAGTCGGCGAACAGATCGACATGCTCAGGGGAGAATCCGGGGCTAATGGGGACTAAGCGTCACAGCACCATCCTCTGCGCCAGTGGCCTCACCCGAGCCGCTACCCTTATTCCTGTTCTGGCTGCCAGCCTCAGCATGCCCGCCCAGTCCCGTGATCACCTCTACGGCGCCCTCGATCATGATGAGCTGAACCGCTGCGAGGACCTGCACTGGAGCGGCCAGTCCCGCGAAGCCATCACCTGTTTTGCCGACCTCTATATTTCCAACCCACCATCGTGGGTGCGCGCGGAAATCCAGTGGGCCCAGGGCAACCTGCAGGGTGCCAATACCCAGTTCCAGCAGGCCTTCAACGATTTTCCCGACAATCCCATGGTGCGTGTGCGCTGGGGCGAGTTGTTTCTGGAAACCTTCCAGCCGCAGGAAGCCTACAATCTGTTCGAGGAAGCCCTTGCCATTGATCCCGCGAATGCGTGGGCACACATTGGCGCCGCCTCTGCGCTGAGTGAAGGCGGCGACTCCGAGGTGCTCAACCAGCACCTGGCTGCCGTGATGGAAGAAGCACTGTCGCCGCCGGGCACACGCCTGCGCGCCATGATGATGGTGATCGGCTCGCTGCTGCGCCAGGACCGTTACGACGATGCGCTGGACACGCTTGAAGAAGCCACCGAATTTGTCGAGGACAATGACCTGCCGGCCATGGAACTCAATGCCATGTGGGCCTCCTATGCCTTCATGACACGGCAGGATTACCAGTCCTATATCGATGCCGCCCTGGCGGAAAGCCCGAATAATGGCGACGTCTATTTCATTACCGGCTATCACGCCACCATCGTGCGCCGCTACCGCGAAGCCGGCGAATTTTTCCAGCAGGCCGTGGACCTGCAGCCGGACCATCACGAGGCGCGCGTCTACCTCGGCCAGAACCTGCTGCGCATGAACGACATAGCCGATGCCATCGAGCAGGTACAGATTTCCTATGAAGGCAATGCCTTCAACCCGATGACCGTCAATCTGATGCGTCTGCTCGACACCTTCACCGATGACTTCGTCAACATAAGCTACCCGGATCCGCCCGAAGGGCCGTTGCCGGAACTGATCCTGCGCCTGGGCAAGGATGAAAAGGATGTGCTGAAGAATTACGCCAGCAAACTGTCGCTGGACTCCATGGCGGTCTACAACGAACGCTATCGGCTGGTGCCGAAAGAACCGGTGGTGGTGGAGATCTACCCGAACCACGAAGACTTCATCGTGCGCTCCATCGGCATGCCCGGTGTCGGCCTGCTCGGGGTCACCTTCGGCTACCTCTTTGCCATGGACTCGCCCACCGCACATCCGGAAGCCAGCTATCACTGGGGCACCACGCTCTGGCATGAGATGGCGCACGTGTACACACTCGGCGCTACCGAGAACCTGGTACCGCGCTGGGTCAGTGAAGGCATCTCCGTGTACGAGGAATGGCGGACCGGCCCGATTCCCGGCCGCAAGATTCCCACCGATGTGCTGCAGGCCATGAGCGAGGGCAAGTTTATGCCCATCGCCGAACTCGATGACGGTTTCATGCGTCCCACCTACCAGGGCCAGGTTATCGTGTCCTACATGCAGGCCGGGCTGGTGTTTGAGTTCATCGACATCGAGTACGGCTTCGACAAGATCGTCGACATGCTTTACCTCTTTAATGACGGCGCCACCCCGGTGGCCGCGATCGAGCAGGTGCTGGGCATCAGCGCCGACGAGTTCGACGACCACTTCAAGCAGTTCATCGATATCGAATACGGTCCGCTGCTCAGCGGCCTGGGCGTGTGGATGGAAGACATGCGTGCCGCCTTTGAGGCACTGCAGGCCCACGAGTGGGAAGCTGCCGCGGCCGCCGCTGACCGCGCCATCTTTACCTATCCGGACTACGTGGAAAACGACAGCCCCTATATCGTGAAGGCCCGCGCCAACCGCGAACTGGGCAACCGCGATGACGAATTTGCCGCGCTCCAGACCTTCTGGGAAAAAGGCGGCCATGTGCCCGACGCGCTGATCAGCCTGGCCGGCTTTTTCCGTGAGCGCGACATGCTGGATAAGGCTCAGGAAGTCCTGGTCGATGCCAACTGGGCCAACCCGTTCCGCGAAGACATACACGAACTGCTCGGTGACCTGTACATGGACACCGACCGGCCGCAGCTGGCCCTGGAGGAATTCGAGGTGCTGCTGGCCCTGGATCCGCTGGACAAGGCCGCCGCCCATTACCGGGTTGCCAAGGCCTGGGACGCGCTGGACAATGCAGAAAAGACCATGGAATACCTGATGACCGCGCTCGATATTGCCCCGCAATACCGACCGGCCCAGCGCCTGCTGCTCGAGATGAGCCGGGGCGACAGCGACGAATGAGACAACAATGGAACAACGAGGTAGGTCGGATAAGCGCTGCGCCATCCAACAAAACGAATAACGCCGGAAGCGCGAAGCGTCATCCGGCAAGATGACCATCGGTCGCCCATGAATGAACATATATACCGGAACATGGAAACATGTCCGGAATGAGGACGTAGGTCGGCATAGGCCTGTAAGGTCGTTTGCCGACAAAGAACGAATTGAACTAATAACAATGTAAACGTGGTAACAGACAGGAACGCATTATGAGCGATACAGAAAACGCCTTTGATACCGAAGAAACCCGCGAACTCGTCCAGAAATTCGTGACGGCCAACAACCAGATCCGGGAACAGATTGCCGGTACCATCATTGGCCAGAACCACATCGTGGACAACCTGCTTATCACCCTTTACGTGGGCGGTCACTGTCTGATCACCGGCATGCCCGGTACAGCGAAAACCCTGCTGGTGCACACCCTGGCCTCGGCCCTGGGCCTGACCTTCAAGCGTATCCAGTTCACCCCCGACCTGATGCCGACCGATATCACCGGTACCGACATGGTTGAGGAAGACCAGAGCACCGGCAAACGCGAATGGCGTTTTGTCCCCGGTCCGGTCTTCACCAACGTGCTGCTGGCCGACGAAATCAACCGTACCCCGCCAAAGACCCAGGCGGCGCTGCTGGAAGCCATGCAGGAAAAAACCGTGACCGTGCGCGGCCAGATCCACCAGCTGGAAAAACCCTTCCTGGTACTGGCCACCCAGAACCCGATCGAACTGGAAGGCACCTACCCCTTGCCGGAAGCCCAGCTCGACCGTTTCCTGTTCAACGTGATTCTCGATTACCTGTCACCGGAAGAAGAAGTGGCTGTCCTCGACCGCTTTACCCGCCGTGTCGACATGCCGCCCGTGACCGCCTGTACCAGCGCCGAGGAAATCCTCAAGTTCCAGTGGCTGGTGCGCCAGGTGCCGATTTCCCAGGAAGTGACCCGTTACGTGGTGGACGTGGTACGCGCCACCCGCCCGGCCGATCCGCTGGCCACCGAGATGGTGAAAAAATACGTCAACTTCGGTTCCTCCATCCGCGCCTCTATGAACCTGGTGCTCGCCGCCAAGGTCCGAGCCCTGATGGAAGGCCGTTACCATGTGACGCCAGAAGATGTGAAACACCTCGCCGTGCCGATCCTGCGTCACCGTGTATTGCCGAATTACTATGCCGAGTCCGATGGCGTGACCATCGATGACATTCTGAATAGCATGCTCAACGACCTGGCGATTCCGGCGGCGGCATAAGAAGGTTGAACGATGTCGGATGGCGCCCAGCGGGCTGATCCTACCTACCAATGAGACACGAGGTAGGTCGGATAAGCGCAGCGCCATTCGACACAACGAACAAGACCGGAAGAGCCCTCAGGGCGTCATCCGGCAAGGCGACCACCGTTTGCCCAGAAATGAAAATGTATTCCGGCAAATATACGTACAACCGGAATAAAGCCATAGATCGGCATAGCGTAGCATTTGCCGACAAAGGAACATGAACAAAACGAAGGTCACATGAACCTGAGCCAATCCGACAACAAGAACGCGCAGACACGCCTGCTCAACCCGTCCGTGCTCGCCAGCCTGTCCAACCTGGAGCTGGTGGCCAAGGCCGTCGTGGAAGGTTTCGTCATCGGCCTGCACCGTTCGCCTAAGTTCGGCTTCAGCCAGGAATTCGTCGAATACCGCCAGTACGCCGAAGGCGACGATCCGCGCTACATCGACTGGAACGTCTACTCCCGTACCGACAAGACCGTCATCAAGCGCTTCCTCGGCGAAACCAATTCGCACCTGATGCTGTTGCTCGACACCTCCGCCTCCATGGGCTTTGGCTCCGGCGGCATCACCAAGCTGCAGTACGGCAAATACCTCGGTGCCAGTCTCGCCTACCTGTCCTCGCGCCAGCATGACGCCGTCGGCTGCATGCTGTTTGACGACGAGATCAAGGAATACCGGCCACCGGCGAGCAAGATGGGCTCGCTGCAGGGCGTGATACACACGCTCGATGCCGCCGAAGCCGCGAAAGGCACCGACATCAACAAGCCCATGACGCGCTTTCGTGAACACATCAAGCGCCGCGGCCTGGTCGCCGTCATCTCCGACTTTTACTGCGACGCCGAAGAGCTGCTGGAAAACATCCGTCCGCTGGCCCTGCATGGCCAGGACGTGATCATGTTCCACCTGCTTGATGACGCCGAGCTCAACCCGGACATCAAGCAGTCCACGCTGTATGAAGACATGGAAACCGGTGACGCCATCGAGGTGGAACCCACCTACATGAAAAACGCGTACCGGGAAAAGATTCAGAAACACATCAAGACCATCGAGGAAGCCGCCAACGGCATTCGCGCCGACCACGTGCTGCTCAACACGTCAGAGCCACTGGACCGCGCGCTGCACAACTACCTGACATTCAGGGAGAAGCGCGGATGATGGCGACCGCATTGGCAAACATGAACCCCCTAAGGAGCGGCTTCAGCCGCGAATATCTTCGTCGGTGTTCATTCGCGGCTGAAGCCGCTCCTACAACGGATCAGGCCAATCTACTGACCGGAGGTCGGCATAGGCGCAATGCGCCGTTTGCCGACATGGCCAACCATGGCTGTGAGGAATATGCCCCTGTCGGGAAACGGACCTGCGCTCCTGTCCCGACCTGCAACTGCGGAAACATACCTGCACGATGTGGGAGGGGCTTTAGCCCCGAATGGAATTTCGCGGAGTCGTCGTTCGCGGCTAAAGCCGCTCCTACAGGGGACATGCGAATTAATCTGGATGGTATGACATGGCATTGATCGGCCCTCTTTTTCTGCTCGGCCTGCTCGGCATTGGTTTGCCCATCTGGCTGCACCGCCTGGAAACCCAGGTGACCGAGCGCGAACAGTTCGCCACCACGCGTTTCCTGGAACCGGCGAAAAAACGCATTCACGTGCAGAAAAAACTAAAATACCTGCTGCTGATGGCGCTGCGCATCTTGTTCTTTGTGCTGCTGGCGCTGGTCTTTGCGCGCCCGGTGTTTTTCGCCGCGCCGCAGGCCGTGATCACCGCCGACACCACCCACCACGTCATCGTGATAGACACCTCATTCTCCATGTCGGCCGACGGCGCCTTTGATACGGCGCAGGACAATGCCCTGGCCATCATCAACAGCATGGGCGCTGACGATGTCGCCAGCGTATATGCCGCCGCCAGCGGTGTCACCAGCATCGTGCCGGTGACCGATGATGCCGAGCTGCTGCAGGAACGCATCAACAGCCTGTCTCCCGGCAACGGCAAGCTCGACCTCGGCGTGATGGTGTCGTCCCTGAACACGATGATTGAACAGAGCCAGGCCAACTTCATTCTGCACCTGGTCAGCGACTTCCAGCAGACCGGCCAGGCCGTGCGCTTTGCCGACATGATTCCCGATGTCATCAACGGTCGCCCGATGACGCTCGACCTGCAGCGTGTCGTCACTGACAACACCCCCAACATCGCCATCGACTCAGTGGTTGTGGAAAGCGGCCAGAACATCATTGTCACGGCCCGCAGTTACAACACCGAAGACAGCCAGCGCCGCACCGTTTCCCTGGCCATCAACGGCCAACCGCAGGGCACCGAAGAAATCCTGTTCGGCAAGGCCGGCAGCGCCCAGTTCGCGAACGTGACCTTTCCTGATGTCGCCTTTGCCGAAGGCGACAACCGCATCGACATCACCATGTCACCCAGCGATGCCCTGCCCGGCGATGACACCCGTCACACGGTGTATGACAACGCCCCGCCCGCCCCGGTCCTGTTGTTAACCGACGATCCCGAATCCCGCGGTGTCACCTACATCACCACCGCGCTGGAAACCGCGCCGCGCGGCTATGATGTCATCACCCAGCCGATTGCCGATTTCGATCCGCGCGTGCTGCAGCGTTATCCCTGGATCGTGATTGAAGACATGAGTGCCGTGAACGCCAGCCTGGCCACGGCCATTACCGATTACGTCAGCGGCGGCGGCAGTGTCATTGCCGGCGTCGGTGAAGACATGCTTGATCGCGCCGCCATTCCGGTACTGGATCTGCCCATGGGCACCACCGGTATCCGCCGTGAGACCCGCAACCCGGTTACCATGATCGACAGCAGTCATCCCGTGCTGCGCGAATCCTCCGGCTGGGGCAATGTCATCATGCGCACCCTGCCCGTCACCGCCGGTGAGGATGACCGCATCCTGATCGCCCAGGCTGGTGATCGTCCCGTATTGATCGAGCGCCAGATCGGCCGCGGCCGCTTCATGCAGCTCACCACCGCGCTGGACAACACGCTGAGCGACCTGCCCGTGAAACCGGTGTTCGTCACCTTCATGGCCGAAGCCGCGCGTTACCTGTCCAACGAAAACCTGCTGGTGCGCGAACAGGTTACCGGCACCTTCCTGCAGCTGTCCCGCGCCGGCGGCGCGTCCGGCCAGGTGTTTGATCCCGACGGAAGCAGCCTCTTATCGCTGTCCGACACCACCCAGGCCCAGGACATCGCCTTGAATAAAACCGGCTTTTACCGGGTCATTACTTCTGCAAGTGAGGTCCTGGTGGCCGTGAATCCCGACCGCCGGGAGTCAGATCTCACTGTTATGGATGCCCAGGTGCTGCAAAACTGGCAGAATGTGGTGGCAGGCACGGCCGGTTCCGGTGAAGCCGCTATTACCACCGATGCCGCCACGGCTGCCGATGATGACCGCGAAGAGCGGGAAATCTGGCGTTTCTTCCTGTTTCTGCTGGTCATCATCGTGCTGGCCGAATCGTTCCTGGGCAACCAGCACTTGCGCGTAAGAACCGGCAATCTCTGAATTCACACAAGGCTTTTCATAAAGGCAAAGGCAAAGCAGACATGCAGACTTCAAAACGCCTAGACCAATATTTAGACAGTTTCAAAACTCGTTTGAAAAAACTCACCCTGATCCAGGGCCTGGCGGTGACCGCCGTCGTGCTGCTGGTGATGGCTGTTATTGGCGCCTGGTTCTCCACCGCCAGCGGCTTTTCCGGTGAGACGGTTGCTGCCTTCCGTATTTTCCTCGTGCTGGCGGTGGCCGGCACCATTATCACCGCCATCGTGCGCCCGCTGAAAGACATCGATGATCACCTGACCCACAAGATCGAGGCGCGCACCAAAGGTCTCGACGGCCGCATCGAAACTTATGAACAAATGCGGGAGGAAAACAACCCGTTCCGCGACCTGCTGGCTGAAGACACCCTCAAGTTGACTGACGCCCAGCCGGTCGAGACCACCATCAGCCAGCGCGACTTCAGCATTGCCGCCGGTATCGGCGGCATGGCCGTGGTCATCCTGGCCATCCTGCTGGTGGCCGGTCCCGGCATGATGAACTACAGCCTGCGCAATCTGCTGGCCGGCTGGGCCTTTGATGACCTGCTGCCTCCGCAGTCCATCGTGGTCACCCCGGGCGACCAGAGCGTGCGCCGCGGTGCCAACCTGCGTGTCATGGCGGTGATGGAAGGCTTTGATCCCGATGAAGCTGTCATTCACGTGCGCCAGAATGGCAATGACTGGCAGGAAGTGGCCATGGTCGGCAGCCCCGCCGGTTTCGAGTTCACCTTCTTTGCCATGCAGGACAACCTGTCCTACTACGTCACCTCCACCGGCCTGCGCAGCCCGGAATTTGATGTCACCGTGGTTGATGTGCCCGGCATCGAGTCCCTGGAGCTGACCTACAACTATCCCGAGTGGACCGAACGTGATCCGGAAGTGTTCAACGTCGGCGATATCCGCACCCTGCCCGACACGCGCATTGAACTGAAGGTCACCACCACTTCACCGCTGAGCGAAGGTGCCCTGGTGCTGAATGAAGTCGACCAGGCCATGACCATCAACGGCGTGGATGCCACCACCGAATTCAACGTGCTTGACGAAGGCGAGTACTACATTGCCGCCATTGTCGGCGGTGAACAGGTCCGCCTGAGCGATGACTACTTCATCCGCATTGCCGAGGACGGCAAGCCGACCATCGAATTCATTCGCCCCGGTGGCGACTGGAACGCCAGCAACATCGAGGAAGTCACCGCGCGCATCGAGGCCAGTGACGACTTCAACTTGGAAACGCTCAAACTGAAATACTCCGTCAACGGCGGCGACTGGGAAGAAGTCGAGCTGGCCACCAACGTGCGTGACATCACCGCTGAGCACATCTTCATGCTCGAAGACATCCGGGTGCCGGAAGAAACCGAAATCAGCACCAATGTCGGCCAGTTCCAGATCATCAACGGTGAGGAAGCCATCGCGCAGGATGTCGAAGAAGACGAAGCGGCCTACGTGGCCCTGATGGACGGCGCCACTGACGACAGCCAGCCGCCGGCAGAAGAAGGCGTGCCGCTGGTACCGGGCGACCTGATCTCCTTCTACGCCGAAGGCAGTGACCGTACCCAGACCGTGCGCACCGACATGTTCTTCATCCAGATTCAGAACTACCAGCGCCGCTACAGCCAGTCGCAGATGTCAGGCGGCGGCGGTGGTGGCGGCCAGCAGGGCGGCCCGCAGGACGAGATTTCCAACCGTCAGCGTCAGATCATCACCTCCACCTGGAACCTGATTCGCGAACAGGCCGAAGATGCCAGCAGCGGCCAGATCCAGGTCAACTCCACCCTGCTCTCCGAACTGCAGACCACGCTGGCCGAGCAGGCCGCGACCCTGGCCGAGCGCACACGCGCCCGCCAGCTGGCCAACCAGGATGACCAGATCGAGGAATTCGTGGTCAACATGGAGCGCGCCGTGCAGAGCATGTACCCCGCTTCCGAGCGCCTGGCCGTGGTTGAACTCGATGACGCCATCGCCCCGGCCCAGGAAGCCCTGCAGCACCTGCTGCGCGCCGAGGCCGTGTTCAACGAATTCCAGATCCAGAACCAGCAAGGCGGTGGTGGTGGCGGCGGTGGCGGTCGCGCCCAGCAGGACCTGGCAGAAATGTTTGAACTGGAAATGGACCTGGAGCTGAACCAGTACGAAACCGGTTCCAACGTGTCCCCGCAGGCCCAGCAGGCGGAAGAAGAAGACATCATGAACCAGCTGGATGAACTGGCCAAACGCCAGCAGCAGCTGGCCAACAACCTGCGCAACCAACAGCAGATGACCGATGCCCAGCGCTACCAACAGGAAATGCTGCGTCGCCAGGCCGAGGAACTGCAGGATCGCCTGGAACAACTGCAGCAGCAGCGCGAGCAGCTGTCCCGCGGCCAGGGCCAGCAGTCACAGCAGACGGCACAAAATGGCCAGCAGGGTCAGGAAGGCCAACAGGGTCAACCGGGACAGCCCGGCCAGCAGGGCCAGAGCGGTCAGCAAGGTGGCCAGGCCGGCCAGGGTAGCCAGACGGCCCAGGGCGGCGAGCAAAGCGGTCAGCAAGGTGGTGAACAAGGCGGCCAGCAAGGAGAGCAGATTGCCCAGTCTGAACTGCAGCGCCGCCTGGAAAGCGCTATCCGCGCCATGGACCAGACCTCCGAAGCCATGCGCGACGGGGCCAGCCCGGAAGAAATGCAGCGCGCCGCCGAAGAAGCCCAGCGCCAGCTCGAAGGTGCCCGTGAACAGATCGCCGCTGACCAGTTAGCCAACCTGCAGTCCTCCTTCAGCAACATGGCCGAGCAGGCCCGCCGCATGGCCCGCGAACAGGCGCGCCAGGAACAGCAGCTGCAGCAGGCCATGGCACGTGCCTTGGCCGAACGCGAAAGCGGTGAAGACGCGAACAGCCGCGGCATGGAACTGGAAGAAGAATGGCAGCTGGCCCGCGACAAGACCGCGCTGGCTGGCGAACTGTCCAGCCTTCAGGAACAGATGCTGCGTGCCATGCAGCGTTTCGGTGACGATGTGCCCGAAGCCTCCCGCGAACTGCAGCGCGCCAACCAGGAAGTGGTGGAAAGCGAACTCGAACAGGCACTGTCCAACGCCGCACTCTATATTGATGCCGGTTACGGCCTCTACATCGCCGGTAACGAAAGCGCCGTAACCAGCGAAATGGAACGCCTCGCGGACCGTCTTGCCGAAGCCCAGGAACTGGTCGAAGGCCAGGGCGCCCCTGGCACCTCAGACGTGGACGTCGCACGCCGCCAGGCCCAGGCCCTGCGCCAGCAGCTGCAACAGCAACTGGCCGGCAATGGCCAGCAGCCCGGTGACCCGAATCAGCCCGGACTACAAGGGCAGCAAGGCCAACCCGATCCCAACGGCCAGCAGCAGGGCCAGCAAGGCGGACAGCAACAGGGTGGCCAGCAGGCTGGCGGCAACTTCGGTGGCGGTGCCGACCGCTTCATCGGCGGCAACCAGTTCGGCCCGTGGAACGGCATCGATCCACTCAACCAGGGCCCCATCAATGTCGATCCCCGCTTCTACGGCGACCTCGACCAGTTCACTCAGCAGGCCAGAGAAGCCGTGCAGGATCTGGAACTGAATGCCGAGGAACTGGCCCAGATGTACGACTGGATTCGTCAGCTCGAAGCCACCCGCCTGAATCGCAACCAGGATATTCTGGCGGCCGAGTACAACGATATGCTGGCCCTGATTGAGCAGCTGGAAGTTGGGTTGCAGATTGAGGGCAATACTGGGACGGGTAATAACGTCAGGACAGCGACGCCGGATACGGTGCCGGATGAGTATAAGGAATCGGTGGCGGAGTATTATCGGCGACTGAGTCGGGAGTAACAGGCTTCGAACTGGTTGGTCGGGAGTTCGAATCTCTCCGTGCGTGCCAAATAAAAACCCACTTTAAAGTGGGTTTTTTATTCTGGCGAGACTTCTGACATTAACGCCATTAAATCAGACGGCTCTGGCCCCTTTGATTTAAGCTCAAGCCCGCTGGCTGTTCACCCTGGCAATAAGTGCCTCACCGGCTTCCTTGCGTTCCGAATACCGGTCGACCAGGTAGCCGGCCTTGTCACGCGTCAGTAGCGTGAATTTCACCAGCTCCTCCATGACATCCACGATGCGGTCATAAAAGCCGGACGGTTTCATGCGATCGTCGTCATCGAATTCCAGAAAAGCCTTGGCCACAGACGACTGGTTGGGGATCGTGATCATACGCATCCAGCGACCAAGCACCCGGAGCTGGTTCACGGTGTTGAAGGATTGGGAGCCTCCTTCAACCTGCATCACCGCCAGTGTTTTACCCTGCGTGGGCCTGACCGCGCCAATGGACAGGGGAACCCAGTCGATCTGGGCTTTCATGATGGCGGTCATGGCACCGTGACGTTCAGGCGAACACCACACCTGGCCCTCCGACCAGGTCATGAGTTCTCTGAGTTCCTGGACCTTGGGGTGGGAGTCGTCACAATCATCGGGCAGGGGCAGGCCTGCGGGATTGAAGATGCGGGTCTCACACCCGAAGGCCTCCAGCAAACGCGCGCATTCCTCGATGACCAGGCGAGAGTAAGAGCGTTCCCTGAGGGAGCCGTACAACAACAGTATTCTGGGCGGATGCGTCATCCTGTCATGGTTGTGCAGGGTCTCCAGGTCAGGCAGTTGGAGGCTTTCGGGGTCAATGTTGGGTAAATCGTTGTCCATATGTCATAGGCTTTCTGGTAGGTGGGGTTTCATAAAGTTGGCTGTTCGTTCATGCACAACATTCATACACAACATTCATGCACAACATTGCTGATTACGCACGGGTCGGTCGCCCATGGCGGCCAGGCGCCGGGTGGCGGGTTTGATCAGGTCTTGATTATTGGCCAGTGTCAGCGCCATGAGCTGACTGACCCAACCAGGCAGCGCCGGGTTCACCTGGTAATAAATCCATTGCCCCTCCCGCCTGTCCTGCAACAGGCTGCATTCGCGCAGTTGTCCCAGGTGCCGGGAAATTTTCGGCTGGCTGACCGCCAGCGCAGTGGTGAGCTCACACACGCACAATTCGCCTTCCTGCTGGATAAGCAGCATGCACAGCAGGCGCGTTTCATCGGCGAGGCATTTGTAGAGCTGGAGAGGCGCTATAGCCATATATGGGAAATCATATATATGTTTAGCCATATATACAACGCCAGGAGTCAATTACCAGACTACCGCCTTAATGTGGCACTTGCATACCTGGCCGTTTATACACCTGCTTTTTGTTACCGGGTTTGCCGGTCATTTCAAACCGGTTGTCTCATATTGAGGACTCCAGTGCTTTAGCGCGTGTCATTCAACTACAGGTAAGTTCACCCTCCTCCCCATGTACAGCAAGAAACTGTATGTCCTGGTCGCCGTAATTCTGCTGCTGGTCGTCGGCTTTCTGGCCACCAGCCTCGTCAGCTATTACGTGGCACGCGATTCCATAGCCTCCCAGATCTCGGAGCAGGCACTGCCGCTAAAAAGTGACAACCTTCATTCGGAGATCGTCCGCTCCAGCATACCCGCCGTATAACTGCACTATCACTGACCAGAATCCGGCGATTACCGATATATCCATGACATTCCATGCAGCCATTTTTGACATGGACGGCCTGCTCCTCGACACCGAGCGCATCTGCCGTGACTGTTTTTTACAGGCCGGGAAACTGGTCGGTGTGGAAATCGATCTGGATGTTTACCACACCTGTATCGGCAATCCCGAGCCCATCACCCGCGCCAAGCTGATTGCCGGCCACGGTGATGATTTTCCCTACGAGGAAATCCGCGCCATCTGGTGGGAGCTTTATCACGAGGCTGCCATGAGCAAACCGGTGCCACTGAAACCGGGGGTGGAATCCCTGCTACAGGCTATCGCGGATGCCAACACGCCCATCGCCCTGGCTACGTCTACCCGTTACCAGAATGCGCTGACCAAG
>Ga0255760_10002300_pt1 | contig 17747 bp, 7 predicted proteins | sample 071ome_25_FD_179960 | JGI IMG/M metagenome (GOLD analysis project Ga0255760, IMG submission 179960) | Coastal salt marsh microbial communities from the Groves Creek Marsh, Skidaway Island, Georgia - 071410BT metaG (version 2) | ecosystem: Environmental > Aquatic > Marine > Intertidal zone > Salt... | reverse complement strand
GAGATTGAAAATGGACGACGCGACGAGCTCGAGCGTCACACGCGTGTCGTCTCGTGTCGTCGACGTCGACGTCTCGCGTCGTCGGTGAGGGGCGTCATGACGTTGAAACGCGGCGCGTCGACGGATCCGGCGTCGAGCGGGGCGTCGAAACACGCGCGTGGGGTGGATGGCGATTACATGGATGCGGATGCCTTGGTGCGCGACGCCGAGAACGCGTACGACGACGATGACGTCGGTCGCGGGCGCATGGGGGCGGAGGAGTACGAGGATGACGTGGATTTTGATGAGGAGGAGGTGTACGCGCGAACCGGAGGGGGGACGGAGGTGAATGCGGTGGCGGCGGACCGGGAGAATTGGGTGCGAAAGCCGCTGGCGAAACCGGTGGACGCGACGCGGGACGCGTTGTTGTTTCAACAGTTGGACATCGATTACGTCGTGGATAAGCCGCACGAGACGTTGGGAAGCAGACGGTCGAAGGGTGACGCCGCGGTGGTACGCATGTTTGGGGTGACGAACGAGGGGCACAGCGTGTGCGCGCACGTGCACGGATTTGAGCCGTACTTTTATTGCGCCGTGCCGGAGAATTTTAGCGAGGCGGATTGCGAGGCGTTCAGGCGACGATTGAACGAGGAAGTGAGCGCGTCGAGAAAGAACGTGCCGGGGGTGTACGTCATCAGCGTTGCGCTCGATCGGAAGCAGAGTTTGATGCACTACAGCGAGACGAAGGATCGGTTATTCGCAAAGGTCACCATGGGGCTTCCCAACATGGTGAGCGCGGCGCGAGGCATCTTGGAGAAAGGGTTCAGCGTCCCGGGCGTGCGAGATGGTGCGTTCACGACGTATCCGACGTTTGAATCCAACATTGTGTACGCGCTGCGCTTCATGGTGGATTGTGGCGTCGTCGGTGGGAACTGGATCGAGTTCCCCGTCAACTCGTACACGGTACGCAAGAAGAAGAGCTCTCACTGTCAAATCGAGGTCGACATCTCGTACGATAAGCTCATCTCGCACCCTGCCGAGGGAGAGTACTCCAAGCTCGCGCCGTTCCGTATCTTGTCCGTCGATATCGAGTGCGCCGGCCGTAAAGGCCACTTCCCGGACGCCAAGTTTGATCCGGTGATTCAGATTGCAACGCTCGTCACGGAGCAAGGGAGCGATAAGCCGATCATCCGTGCCGTTTGGACGCTCGATACGTGCGCACCGATCGTCGGCGCGGACGTGTTGAGCTTTAAGGATGAACGAGAATTGTTGCGAAACTGGGGCAACTTTCTCCGCGGGTGCGATCCAGACTTGTTGATCGGTTACAACATCGTGAATTTCGATTTTCCGTACCTCTTAGACCGCGCAGAGACGCTCGGTGTTTCCGACTTTCCGTACTGGGGGCGAATGATCGGCACAAAGGTGCGCATGCGAGACACGGTGTTTTCGTCCAAGGCATACGGCACGCACGAGAGCAAGGAAATTTCTTGCGAAGGTCGCGTGCAATTCGATATGCTTCGCGCCATTCAGCGCGATTACAAACTGTCTTCGTACTCGCTGAACGCCGTATCGGCCCACTTTCTGGGAGAACAAAAGGAAGATGTGCATTACAGCGCGATTTCAGAGCTTCAAAACGGTACGCCGGAGACACGGAGACGTCTCGCCGTGTATTGTTTGAAGGATGCGTACCTTCCGCAGCGTTTGCTAGACAAGTTGATGTACATGTACAACTACATCGAGATGGCGCGCGTGACCGGCGTGCCTCTCAACTACTTGCTCACTCGCGGTCAGTCCATCAAGGTCATGTCGCAGCTTTTGAGAAAGGCGAGACAACGCAACATGTTGATTCCGTACCTCGCCAAGCAGGGCGGCGGAAACGTGCAAATGGAAGGTGGCGTCGCCTTCGAGGGTGCGACCGTTTTAGAAGCCAAGTCCGGTTACTACAAGATGCCGATCGCGACGCTCGATTTCGCATCGCTGTATCCTTCAATCATGATGGCTCACAACTTGTGCTACTCGACGTTGGTTCCGAAGAGCATGGTGAGCAAGATGAATCCGGAAGACATCGGGACGTCTCCCGCGGGAGACACGTTCGTCAAGGCGTCGAAAGCGAAGGGCATTTTACCAGAAATTTTAGAAGAACTGTTGGGCGCCCGTAAGCGCGCCAAGGCGGATTTGAAAAAGGCGACGGATCCGCTCCAAAAAGCCGTGTTGGACGGTCGTCAGCTCGCGCTGAAGATTTCCGCCAACTCCGTGTATGGTTTCACCGGGGCCACCGTCGGCCAATTGCCGTGCCTTGAAATTTCATCCTCCACGACCGCGTACGGTCGTACGATGATTGATCACACGAAGAAGATGGTTGAGGACAAGTATCGCACGGTCAACGGATACACGGGCGACGCTGAAGTCATTTATGGCGACACCGATTCTGTGATGATCAAGTTCAACACGCCCGATCTGGCGGAAGCCATGAAACTAGGTGAAGAGGCAGCGGTGTACGTGTCCGATACGTTCTTGAAACCCATCAAACTCGAATTCGAAAAGGTGTACTGGCCGTATCTCTTAATTAGCAAGAAGCGCTACGCCGGCTTGTTGTGGACGAATACGGAAAAGTACGACAAGATGGACACCAAGGGTATCGAAACCGTCCGTCGTGATAACTGTTTGCTCGTGCGTCAAGTCATCGAGACCGTCCTTGAAAAGATTCTCAAGGAACGAGACGAGCAGGGCGCCATCGAGTACGTGCAGAACACAATCTCCGATTTGTTGCAAAACAAGTTGGATTTCTCGCAGTTGGTGATCACGAAGGGTTTCACGAAGGATGCCGACTCGTACGGCGTGAAAATGGCGCATATCGAGCTCGCGCAGCGCATGCGCCAGCGCGACCCGGCCACGGCGCCCGTGGTCGGTGATCGCATCGCGTACGTCATCATCAAAGCGGCGAAGAACGCCAAGGCGTACGAAAAATCAGAGGATCCGATTTACGCGTTGGAGAACAACCTGCCCATCGATACGAAACACTACCTGGATCAATTCCTCACCAAGCCATTGCTCCGTATTTTCGAGCCGATCGTGCACAACGCTGCTTCCGTGTTATTGCACGGCGAGCACACGCGTCGCATCGCCCAACCGACGCCGACGGTCAAGGCGGGCGGTATTATGCAGTTCGCCAAGATTCGTCCCAGTTGCGTCGGATGCCGCGCCCCGATCTCCGATGAAAAGCTCTCCAAGGCGCTCTGCAAAAACTGTCTCAACAACGAATCGCAGCACCTCAGAAAGGCGCTGTCCTCGGTCAACAACCTCGAGGAGGACTTCAACCGTCTCTGGACGCAGTGCCAGCGGTGCCAAGGCTCGCTTCACCAGGACGTCTTGTGCACCTCTCGCGATTGCCCGATCTTTTACCGCCGCAAAAAGGTTCAAAAGGATCTCACCGAGGCCACCGCGCAATTGAAACGATTCGACTGGTGAGTACGCGTAGTCTCGCGCCTCTGGTTTGTCAAAAAAAATTAGATGCTCCAACAACCGCTCGCCAATCCCATCCGTCGTCCCCACACACGTCGTCGCGCACCTCGCGCCTCCTTTACGCGTCGCGCGCCGTCATGGACGAAGAGCGTCCAATCGTCGACGATCGCTACGCGCTCCTCACGCGCGTCGGGCGCGGCGCCACGGGCGAGGTGTTCAAAGCGCTCGACCTCACGAATCGAGACATCGTCGCCGTCAAGCTCGTCGATCTCGAGGATGCCGAGGACGACGTCGCCGACATTCAGCGCGAAATCACCGTGCTTGCGCAGTGCGCCAGTCCGTTCGTCACCAAGTACCTCGCGTCGACGCTCGTGCCGGGGACGAGCAAGTTGGCCATTGTGATGGAGTACATGGCGGGCGGGAGCGCGAGACACGTCGTCGACGAATCGGCGGCGGAGAGGGGCGACGCGGGAGGATTGGGAGAGGGTGAGATTTCATTCATCACGAGGGATGTGTTGCGAGCGTTGGCATATCTGCACGATGAAGGGAAGATTCATCGGGACGTCAAGGCGGCGAACGTGCTGCTGACGGCGGACGCCGAGGCGAGACTGGCGGATTTCGGCGTGAGCGGACAGATGACGCACACGCTCGGGGCTCGGAGGAAGACGTTCACGGGAACACCGTTTTGGATGGCGCCCGAGGTAATTCAGGGAGGTGAAGGGTACGATGAAAAGGCGGATATTTGGAGTTTGGGAATCACGTGTTACGAGCTGGCGCTCGGCGCGGCGCCGCACTCGGATTTACATCCCATGCGCGTTTTGTTCGTGATTCCGAAGCAAGATCCGCCTCAATTGCCGGACGACGGTAGATTTAGCGCCGAGTTCCGAGACTTTGTCGCCAAATGTTTGCAAAAAGACGCCAAGGCGAGACCGAGCGCCGAAGAGTTGCTCGACCATCCGTTCGTGCGGCTCTTCGACGATGAAGCCATCGCGACGTTGAAACGGCGAGTGGACAAGCACGTCGCGTTGACGGAGACGGAAACTAACGTGAGCGATCCTACGTCGGCTCTCGCGCAGTCCAAAACCGATAAGACGAGGGGCACGCCGTCGTGGGATTTCGGAGACAATTCCCTCGGGCGCAAGTTTTCGCAGCAGCAGGCGGCGCAACATACGGAGCGCGCGCAGACGCACAACGCCGAGGTGGCGTCCGATCACGGCGGGAGCTCGATATACCAGTCCATGGGAGGAACTATTCGCATGGCAAACCCATCGGATCACACCGACGACGACACGACCGACAGCATCGCGTCCATGGGTACGGGAACGATGGGCACGGTGAGCTCTCGAGGCACGCACAAGGCGCGATACAAACTCGACGAAGTCTTGCAACACGCCGTCGTGCACGCGCCGCTCATGCGCACGCTCATCGGTCCCGCGCTCGAATCGCTCGAGACGGACGACGATCCGAACGCGCAGGCTGCCGTGGACGACGCCATCGAGGCGTTGGATAAATTGGAAGTCGTCCTCCCCGGTTCGCTCAATCAAACCGTGTTATCCATCATGCGCACCATCTCGACGACCAAGAGCGAGACGTTGCGCGCGTTAAAATCGCGAGCAAACGCGTATTTTGGCGGTGACGCGGATGCGTCCGCGACTTCGTCGACCGGTGGACGCTCCGTCGTGGCAAACTATCTCTTGCATCGATGGCAAGCCGACGTGAACAGAACGTAGTCGTCGTCTCGACCACGAAAGACTAGATTGTACAATCAACTACAATAGTACTAGCGCTAACTGGATCGCTACATCCTCTGGAACTTTTCGTACATATCGAGCAACTCGGGTCGAGGCGCGGGACTGGCGCGAACGCGACCCATGGCGACGCCGACGTGTCGAGCGCACACCTCGGTCGCGTCGATGTTTTCCTCGAGCGCGGCGAGCGCGGCTTCGCGACAGATGGCGGATAAATCCGCCCCGGTGTACCCGTTCGTGGACATGGCCGCCAAGTTCAAGTCTACGTCGTCCGCGAGCGGGGTGTTCTTGAACTGTACGCGAAGAATCGCGAGTCTATCCTCCGAAGAGGTCGGCGGCGGAACGTACATGAGACGATCGAAACGACCCGGACGCAAGAGCGCGCCGTCCACGAGGTCCGGTCTGTTCGTCGCGGCGACGACGGTGACGTTGGCGCTCGGTAATAACCCATCCATCTCCCCTAAAAGCTGCGTGATGACGCGATCTTGTACCGACGGCGCGCCGTGTCCCTCTCCGCCTCGCGTGCCCGCCAAGCCGTCGACCTCGTCGATGAAAATCACCGAAGGCGCCGACGTTCGAGCGCGCGCGAACACCGACCGCACTGCCTTCTCCGAATCCCCGACCCACTTGGAGAACAATTCAGACCCTTTGATGGAGATAAAGTTACGTCCCGACGCGCTCGCGACGGCGCGCGCCAACATGGTTTTACTGCACCCGGGCGGTCCGTAGAGCAAGACGCCCTTCGGCGGCGACGCGCCAACGCGTTTCATCGCGTCCGGATGTTTCTCCGCCCACTCCACAGCCTCCTTCAGACGATTCTTCACGTCGTCCAACCCTCCGACGTCGTCCCATCGCACGTCGGGGACTTCGACGGCCACCTCGCGAAGCGCGCTCGGACGCACCTTGACGCGCGCCGCTTCGAAATCTTCTTCGGTGATTTTTTCTTCGAGACGCACGCCATCCATCGCGCGCGTGAGATCGTCCACGTCTGTCGCGGCGCCGTTCACTCCGTGACCAAGTTCCGCGCGCTCGATGACGCGCGTCAACGCGCGCATGGCGGCGTGTTGACACAACGCCGCGACGTCCGCGCCGACGAAACCGTGCGCGCGGCGACTCACATCCTCCACGTACTCATCGGACAAGTCGTGATTCAATCCTCGAAGATGCGCGCGTAAAATCTCCAAACGATCGTCGGGTGTCGGCACGCCAACCTCGAGCTCGCGATCGAAGCGACCAGGTCGTCGCAACGCGCGCTCGATGGCGTCCGGTCTGTTCGTCGTCCCGACGACGACGACGCGATGAAGCTCGAGCGCCTCCTTTCCGCCGCCGTCGAAGATGGATAACAGCGTCGCCACCACGCGCGACGACATCATGTCATCGCTCGACGCGCTCTGTTCCCGTGCGGGCGCGATGGCGTCCAATTCATCCAATAACACGACGCTCGGGGCGGACTCGATCGCCGCCGCGAAGACGCCTCGAAGGGCGTCTTCGCTCTCGCCGACGTGCGCGCCGACGAGCTCCGGACCGTTGACGACAAAGAGTTTCGCGTTCGACGCGTGCGCCGCCGCACGGGCCAGACGCGTCTTTCCACTCCCCGGAGGGCCGTACAAGAGGACGCCGCGAGGCGGTTTGACGCCGCACCGCGTGAACACCTCGGGACGCTCGAGGGGAAGCGAGACGAGCTCGCGAAGCGCCGCCTCGTGGTTTCGAACGCCGCCGAGATTTTCAAACGACACCTGTTGGGACGACGCCGCGCGCGACGCCCGCTTCACCGCCGACGTCGCGACGTCGTCGGAATCGGAGGAAGAAGAATCCGCGTCGTTCGAACCGTCGGCGTCTTTCTCCGGTCCGTCGGAGACGTCTCGCGGGTGCAAGACGACGCGCGTCTTTGAAGAAATCTCCGCGCCTCGCCCGTCCCCGAAGACGTCGTTCGGTTCGATGGACGTCACCTCGAACAGCGCGCTCGTGCCCAACAACGGTAATCGTACGATGTTTCCGACCAAGACGCCTCGTCCGTCGAGCGCGCGCTTGGCGAGCGCCTCCAAGACGCCGCGGCGGCGCTCGGCGCGTTCGCCGCTCGCCGCGCGCAACCCGCGTTCGAGCCACACCGTCGCCTCACCGCCGACCGACGTCTCCATCGCCCAGAGTTTCAAGGTGACGCACGCGCGTTCACTCGCGTTGAATCCATCGACATCCTCGTCGATGTCGTCGCGCTTCGCGACGCCGAGGACGGATCCGCCGGGCGGACATCCCATCGATAACCACACGCGTTTCGAGAGCGCGATACCGTCTTCGGGCAATTTGGGCGCCGGCCACGCCCTCGCCAACACCACGCGCGATCCATACGCGACGTCGGCGTCCTCTTCATCCGCCGCCTCTCGTTCCTCGTCGTCGTCGTCTAATTCCATCGTCATCCTCGCCAACGCCTTGCACGCCGTCGCTCGGCCCGCGCGTCTCGCCGCCTCCGCGTCTCGCGTCACCCGCATCGCACGCTCCATCGCCACTGATTCGCTCGCACCGCTCGCTCGCGACCCTTTCCTGCGTCCTCTCGCATCACTCGTTCGTCGAGTCGCGCCGTCGTCGTCGCGAGGCGTCGCGTAACACCGCACCGTCGTCCACCCGCCCGCCGCAACGCCCATCTCGCGCATGCGTTTCGGGGACATCGTGACGTGCGCCCGCGCGCCTATGTTGGACGCCACCGGTTCGTTCGCGTCGAGCGTCACCATCGCGATGTGTGCCTCGTCGTCCACGGTCGCGCGCGCGGTCTCGACGGCGTCGTCGTCGTCAACGTCGCGGCGTCCCGAGGAATCCACCGCCGGCGGCGGCGATGGGGACGCGCATCTCTCGCGCCCCTCGCGCGTTCGCGGCGGCGTTCGTGCGCGACGTCCGCGACGCGCGTCGCGAGGCGTCTCGTCGCGACCGCGTCGCATCGCGCGCGCGATCGAGCGCGGCGCCGCGGGAGGACGAAGAGTGAAGTATGAGAGTCTCTTTTGGTATTTTTTTACAAGAGCGGTAAAACAAAACAAAAACGACGACGCGATGCGATCCATCCATCGTGTCACTCACTCACGCCTGTTGAAGCGTTTGATCGAAGTGCCACGCGGCCATGCCGTCGCCCGGCGGTCCCATGCGAAGGAGTGTCGCCACCATTTCGCTCACCTCGCGCACGCTCTGCACCTGCGGCTCCAACATTTGCCCCTCGATGAAATCGCACATGTGCGCGTCCCCGGCGGCGTCCGCCACCGCGTGCAGCTCGCACAATTTATCGTTATTCAATTTCTCCAGACTGAGACTGAGTTCGAGGGCGTAGAGCGCGCATCCCTTGTCGGAGTGTTCGTATTCGGTTTGCGGCGGAAGCAATTGTTGCAACTCGACGCGCCCGCCTCTCAAGTTCATGTATTCCATCAACTGTTCGGCGTGCGCGCGCTCCTCGAGCGACTCCTTCTTAAAGTGTTCGGCGAATCCCTTCAACGCGACGTTGTCTCGGGAGAAATACGCCCACATGGCGTGGTAAATGTACGACACGTTGTACTCGACGTTGATTTGCGCGTTGAGCGCGCGTTCGCACTCATTCGAGAATCCACTCCTCGCAAACGAAAAGTCCACCGATTGCGTCACCGGATGCGCGGATTGCGCCTCGACGATCGCCTTGGAGACTATTTGCTCGCTCTCCGCCGACGCGCAGACGCGGGCGACGCGCGATCGGTGGTGCATTCGACGTCGATTGGTTGACGATCGACGGGTACACGACACCGACGACGACGACGGAACGACGATCGCGCGCGCGTCGGTGCGAGCGATGGACATGACGGTGGAGATGAACGTGCGCGCGCGGACGAGGCGGGACGACGCGCGGCGCGGAGGTGCGGCGCGAATTGACGTCGATGGGTGATGATGCCGAATGTCCGAAGATGTTGAAGATGACGACGCGACGACGACGACGGGCGATCGTCGGCACACGCGCGCGCTCGACCGCGATGACGACCGAGGGCGCGGCGAGCGCAACCGCGCGTCGCGCGTACGCGGTGGCGCACGGGTGGGAACACGCGAGCGCGCTGAGCGCGGCGCAGAGCGCGGCGTTGGGAACGGTGGCGCAGGCGGTGATCGGAACGAAATGGCGACGAGAGGTGGCGCGCGCGCGCGTGGACGCGCGCGAAGGGGCCGATGGAGGCGAGATGGATCGAGACGCGCGCGCGAGCGAGGGGGGGAGGGAGGCGTCGACGAGCGAGGATGAGGGAGGGGAGGGGAATCTCTCGAGCGCGCGCGCGTTTTACGCGTGGTACGCGGGCGTCGAAGAAACCGTGGATGAAGAGCGTCGAGAGACGCACAGACGACGCGCGGACGCGTTGCGAGCGGAGATTGAGCTTCGGGAGTCGTTGTTACAGCTATACGATGCGGTGGAGCGTGGGTTGGTGACCATGGCGGAGAAGCGCGCCGAGCTCAAGACGCGGTCGCGGCGAACGCAAGAGGAGAGTGAACGCATGATCGCGGAGAAGGATCGATTAGAGGAGTTTGCGGACGCGTTGCGAGATAAATTGAATTATTTCGATCAGTTGGAGAAGGTTGCGGAGCAGTTTCAGGCGGGGGCCATCATATCGGCGGCGAGCGACGCGAGCGGATCCGAGGTGGCGCCTCGCGAACAGATTTTACCGATGTTGAAGCGATTGGACGATTGTCTCGAGTTCGTGGCGTCGAATCCGCAGTACGCGACGAGTGGAAGCTACGGAACCAAGTTTAAACAGTTGCAGACACGCGCGATGAGTACAGTGCGCGAATACTTTGTCTCGGCGCTTCGCAAGGCGACGAAAAACGTGCAAGACGCCGCCAAGGGAAAGAAGGGCTCGAGCGGTGAGTACGACGAAGTCGTCGTCGACGAGGGAAGCGAGACCGCGCTGTTGTACGTGCGATTCCGCACGGGTGCAATCGAGCTGAGTAATCTCACGGAGGAGCTCGAAAAGCGAGGGAATCACGAGGAGTACGCCGCGCTGTTGTCCGACTGTCACGTCTTGTATTGCGAGCAACGCGCGGCGCTGCTCACGGGTTCCGTGCGCGCCAAGATGCGCGCGATCGCGATGGCAGAGCGAGGCAAAGACGTTCTCGCCCTCGCCAGGATCGGTACCGCGTACTTGGTAGAGGTGTGCCAGGCGGAGTACGGATTATTCAAACACTTTTTCCCGCAGACGGATCCCACCGGCGCCTTGTCGGCGCTGATGATTCCTCTCGGGACGTATTTGAGCGACATCTTGAGACCGAAATACATCTCCATCACGGATTTGGCGCTCCTCGCGCAGCTCGTCGAGGCTCTGAAGAGTGAAATCCTCGAGGACATCGCCAAGAAGACTGAAAACGCGTTGGCGCTGGAACCGGCGTTGCGTCGAATCATGTCCGACGTGCAAGAGCGATTAATCTTCCGCGCGCAAACGTACGTCAAGGATCAAGTTGGAAACTATCGAGCGACCGCGGATGATTTGGACTTCCCGGCCAAGCTCGTGCGCGCGCTGCAAGCGAAATCCAAAGGCGACAACGTCGAGGACGACATCGCCAATTGGTATCCGCCGCTCGAGCGCACGCTCATGTGCCTGTCTAAACTCTATCGCAGCGTAGAGGTGAAAACGTTCGCTGGTTTAGCGCAAGAGGCCGTGTCGCTGTGCGCGGATAACATCGCCGGCGCCGCGCAGACGGTGTCCACCAAGGCGACTCCCGTGGATGGACAACTCTTCCTCATCAAGCACCTCATCATTCTTCGCGAGCAAATCGCCCCCTTCAACGCCGAGCTCGCGGTGTCGGTGAAAGATTTAGACTTTACGCATATGCGTGGGCACGTGCGACGCATGTTCGGCGGCGAGATGTCCTTCTTTTCGCTCAATTCGGACAACGCGTTTTACCAGCTCGCCTCGGAGGGCCGACCGCGTGTCGTGGAGAGCAAAATCGATTCCAAAAAGGAACTCGAGAAGCAACTCAAGGCGGCGTGCGAGGCGTACATCATGACCATCACCAAAGAAGTTGTCGATCCGATGCTCAGTTTCATCACCAAAGTCACGGCATTCCGCGTGTCGTCGTCTTCTCAGGGCAAGGCGCTCAGGGACGCCGCCTTCGCCTCGGAGGAGAAGCTCGCCGCCGTCGCCTCGCAGGTCAAAACCGCGCTCGCCGAGCGACTTCCCAAGGCCATCTACACCATGAACCTCTACTTGAACTCGGAGTCCACGCGAGAGGCGCTGTTGAAACCGATCAAGAGCAACATCGCCGAGGCGTTCGCGCAAGTCGCCGCCGTGCTCGAGCGCGACTTTCCCGCCGGCACGGCGGCGCGCGTCGGCGTCCTCGATCCCGCGCAACTCGCCGCCGCCATGGAGGAGGCCGACGCGAGCACGCAGTAAAGAAAACCTAGTACCATCGATTCATTCTCATTAATGTCACGCGAGATGATGTAGCGACGCACGACGACGCGCGTCCCGTTCCCATTCCCCGCCGTCCGGCGTCCCGGAGCTCTCCGGACGATATCTTCCAATCTGCGCATCCGCACACCTCGCGGCCTCGCGCGGCGTCATGACGTCCGGCGGTGCGGTCGAGATCGACCATGGTGGTCGTTCCGACGCGCCCGACGAGGACGCGAGCGACACGGCGCGTCTCATCGGCGACGCGCGCGCGCGCGAACGACGCAACACCAAGTCCTTGGCGCGCGTCTCGACGCTTCGTTTGATCGGCATGAACGCCTTCTTCTTCGCGTACGGCGCGTGGATCAGCTCGTTCGCCATCGTCACGTTACCCTACGAGTCGACGATGTTCTTTCCCGAGGCGGACAGCGTGGCGCTGGGGGCGTTCATGATCATCGCCGGCGCGTCGCAGTTGAGCGGGCCGTGGGCGGGATACGTCTCGGATCGGTCTCGACACGCCATGGGGCGGCGACGACCGATGATCGTGCGCGGTGGGATGTGTGTGGGACCGTGTTTGGTGATGATGTTCGTGGCGAGGACGTACGTGGACGCGCTCGCGGCGTGGGCGCCGACGTGTTATTACGTCGCGTTCACGCTCACCATGGTGGCGCTCAACGTCATGTACACGGCGGCGACGGGATTGGTGCCGGATTTAGTGCCCGAGGAGCAGACTGGGGAATCGAATGGGGTGTTGGCGGCGATGAGCGCGGCGGGGGCGTGCGCGTCGTTCGTGTACACGATGGTGTACCCGGACGTTTCGACGTTGTATTTCTTCTACATGGGATTATTGGTGACGTGCGTGCCCATCACGTGTTACTGCGCGAACGAGGCGTCGTCGTTAGAGGATGAGGACGACGAGGAGAGCAGCGATGGGACGTCGCGTCGAGAGGTGGATTTTTCGTGGCGAGAGCTCGCGCAGAGTTACGTCATCTCGCCGTCCGTGCCGGAACAAAAGAGCTTCTTTTGGTTATTCGTTTGTCGAACGCTCTATTACACCGGCATCTCGGCTCAAGTGTTCTTGCAATATCTGCTCCGCGATACCGCGGTGAAGGAGGACGGCAGCGGCCTCTCCGGTAGAGAACCGCAACAGACGGTGGCACGATTATCGTTCATCGGCCAAGTTGGCGGCATGTTGTGCGCCTATCCCGCCGGTTTACTCAGCGACGCCCTGGGCCGACGACCGCTCATCGTCGTCGCGTGCGTCGGCATCATCTCCGTGTACATCATGTTCATGCGCGTGCACAATCTCTCCACCATCATGTACATCGGCGCCTACTACGGCGCCATGAACGGCATGTTTCTCAGCGTCGACTACGCCCTCGCCATCGACTGTTTACCCAGCCGAGACGACGCCGCGCGCTGGCTCGCCATCTGGGGCGTCGCCAGTTTCATCGGCACCTCCATCGGTCCCACCATGTTCTCCCTCATCCTCCACTTCGCCCCCGATCCCGACGACGGTCGCGCGTACGGGTCCTCCCAAGCCGGCTACGACGCCATGCTCCTCGCCGGCGCCGCCTGGATGGTTCTCTGCGCCGGCTTTCTCGTCTTCGTTCGCCCGAACAAGGTGCGCGCGTCGACTTAGTCCTCCATCTTAGCACTGTTTGTACGTCTTACGCTCTGTATACAAAACTCCATCCTCGCGGCGCCGTGTCCGCTCGTCTCCCCTTTCGATGACGCCACGCGCGATTGATTCATCCGCGCGCGTCGCACACACCGACGCGCGCACGACCGACCGACACACCGACCGAGAAACGAGACGAGATACGAACCCGATGCCTTGCCTCTGCGGCCCCCGAGACGTGCTCTCGTCCGTGTCGTGGGACGCCTTCGCCAAAGATGCGCTCGTCGAGGACGATTCGTCTCTCGCGCGCCCAACCGAACGCGCGGGAACGACGCGCGCGAGGCTTCGAAAGCGCCACGCCGTCGGTGAGACGGCGCGAGAGACGCGCGCGAAGACGATCGGGACCGACAAGGCGCGACCGCGGGAGGCGAGGACGGAGGCGGCGACGCGCGCCATCGAGGCGTCCATGCGCGGGAATTTGCTCTTCGCCGAGTTGAACGCCGACGCCAAGGCGAGAGTCGCCGACGCGATGACGCCGATGTGGGTCGATGCGGGCGCCGTCGTCGTCGAACAAGGGTGTGAGACGTGTGAATATTATTACGTCATCGAGATCGGGGAGGCGCGGGTGATGAAGAACGCGCGCGGAGGCGACGAGACCCGGCGGAGTCTGTCGGACGATTCGGCGAGGGACGACGCGAGGCGGGCGTCGAGCGACAAAGGCGTGACGTACGACGCGGCGACGGCGAGAGAGGTGGCGACGCTCGGACCGGGACGAGGGTTTGGAGAGTTGGCGCTGTTGTATTCTTGTCCGAGATCGGCGACGGTGGTGGCGAATACGCCGATGAAGTTGTGGACGCTGCACGCGAGCGCGTTCAAGGCGATTAAACGCTCCGTCGCCACGCGGGATGATTCCGACATGCTCGATTTGCTTCAGCGCGTCGAATTGTTCAACGCGCTCTCGGAGTATCAGCTCTCGGCCATCGTCACCGCGGCGAAGAGAGAGACGTACGAGGCGAACGATGCGGTGTTTCATCAGGGCGACGCCGGGAATTGCTTTTACATTGTCGAACGCGGCGAGACAAGCGTGCGCGTCGACGGTCACGAGGTGGCCAAGCTGTCTCGAGGCGATTACTTTGGTGAACGCGCGCTGATCAACAACGAACCTCGCGCGGCGACTATCGTCGCGACGACGGACCTGTCGTGTCTGGTGTTGAACAGGAAAACCTTCGTCTCCATGCTCGGCTCCATCGAAGAGGCGAGATGTTTCGCGGGATTGGCCGAGTGTCCAACCTTGGCGCCTTTGAGCGACACGCAGCTCACCGACATCGCGAGCTCGATGAAAATGCAAACATTTGTCGAAGGAGACGTCGTATTTCGAGAGGATACGGTCGGGGATGCGTTTTACGTCATCATTGACGGGACGTTTTCCGTGACCATCGAGTCGGCGAGCCAACCCATGGCGACGCTCACGCGAGGACAGTATTTCGGTGAACTCGCCCTGTTGCGCAAGGACAAACGTGCAGCCACGGTGACGTGCGCGAGCGCGCGCGCCAAGGTTGGGTACATGACGAAATCAACCTTTGAAAAGAAACTCGGCAGTCTCGAGGTGTTGCGAAAGACGTGGCGATTGGACACTCTGAGCAAGGTGTCCATCTTCTCCAAACTCTCCACGAATGAGATCAAAGCGTTGGCGGACGATTTGACGGACGTCTCTTTCGGCGCCGATCAAGTCATCATTCGCCAGGGCGACAAAGGGGACGCCATGTACATACTCGAATCCGGCGAGGTGGAAGTCGTCGACGAAAAGACGCTCGACGACGACAAACAGCCACGACTATTGTGCAAACTCGGGCCGCAATCGTACTTTGGCGAGCTCGGGTTGCTCAATTCAGACAAGCGTGCCGCCACCGTGCGCGTGCCGAATCGAGCGACGGCGCTCATCATCACCCGACGAACCTTTGAGCAACATTTAGGCAAGCTGACGAATATTCTCAAGCGCAACGCCGAGGAAATGTACGCCAAAAAAGGCATCGCCGCGCACAAGAGACCCGTCGCGGCCAAGCTCGAAGACCTCGAGCCGGTCGGTTTCTTGGGCGTCGGTTCATTTGGACGCGTCACGCTCGTCTCACACGGTGGCGAGACGTACGCGTTGAAGGAAATCGGCAAGGCGCAAATAGTCTCTCGCGGTTTGGTCGACCACGTCTGGAGAGAAAAAGAGACGATGAAAGAGTGTGACTCGCCTTTTCTCGTCAACCTTCGCCAGACCTACGTCAACGACGTCTCCATCTTCATGCTCATGGATACGGTGCTCGGCGGCGAGCTCTTCACGTACGTGCACTCGAGACGGGCGCCGCTTCCCGAATCGCACGCCAAATTTTACGCGGCGTGCGTTGTGTTGGCGTTCGAGTATTTGCACGATCGCCACATCGTCTACCGAGACTTGAAACCAGAAAACGTGCTCATTTCATCCAACGGGTACGTGAAAGTGGCGGACTTTTCGTTCGCGAAGAAACTCGCCAAGGGTTCAAAGACGTTTACGCTCTGCGGCACACCGCAATATCTCGCGCCGGAACAAATCCAACAAACGGGTCACAATCGCGCCGTCGATTGGTGGGCCCTCGGCGTGTTCATCTACGAACTCGTCAACGGACGTCCACCCTTCAATCAAGACGACCACTATCACATGTACAACGCCATCAACGACGTCAAGTTTCTCTTCGCCGCGCAAAACAGCGCCTCTCTCCGCGCCGTCATCCTCGGCTTTCTCCGCCACATGCCCGCCGGTCGTCTCGGCATGGGTAAATGCGGCGTTCGAGACATCAAGCGTCACGAATGGTTCGCATCGGACATTAACTGGCCCGCGCTTGCGAATCAACGCGCGCGCGCTCCGTACGTGCCCGCGCTCGATTCGTCGGCGGATTTGAGACACTTCGTCGACACCGGCGACGACGTTCCGGGACATTCCAAGAAATGGGGCCCGTACGTCTCCGTCGGTCGCTTTAAAGACTTTTAATCAATCAACCTTGTATGTATGTACCATTAGACGCTCACACAGTCGCGTCCGCCATCGCGGACTCGAGTCTCGATTTGCCGCGCTATCCGCACCGTCGTCCCACCATCAATCCATCGCGTCCATCCCGCACACGCGCGCGCGTCATGGCCGCCCGCGCACCGACGCCCGCGCGCACGGCGCCGTCCCCGACGTCCTCCACCGCGCGTTCGCGTCTCGCGTCTCGCGTCTCGCACCGTGCGCGACCGTTCGCGCGAACCGCCGCCGCGATGACGGGCCAGCCTGTCGCGCCCGGATACGACTCGCACTTCCCACCGCCGCGCGATGATCGACGCGCCGGGGTCATCATGCACCCGACGAGTCTTCCCGGACCGTACGGCATCGGCGACGCGGGTCCGCAGGCGCGCGCGTTCGTGGATTGGCTCGCCAAAGGGAAGATGCGCATCTGGCAGGTGTTGCCGCTCGTGCCGCCGGGCCGACCGATTCCGGGCGTGCGGGAGGACTATTGGTCGCCGTACAGTGGACGCGACGCGCACTGTGGGAACACGTTGATAATCTCTCTGGATGATCTCGTCGCGGACGGGCTGCTGGCGCGAGAGGATTTACCGAAGGCGTACGGCGGGTGCGCCAACGTCGATTTCGGCAACGTGGCGGCGACGAACGAACCGTTGATTGAAAAGGCTGCGAAAAAGTTGTTATCGATGGAGCGAGGGAGTGGATTGCGCGGTGAATACGACGTGTTTTGTGCGAGAGAGGACGTCAAGGCGTGGTTGGATCCGGCGGCGACGTTTGACGCCATCGACACCGTTCCCGAGTTGGTGGGGAGGTATTGGTGGGATTGGCCGGTCGAGTATCGCGATCGACACGAGGACGCGCTCGCGGCGATCGAGCGCGAAAAGGCGGATTCGATCGAAGTTTTTAAGGCGACTCAATTTTTATTTCACTCGCAGTGGATCAGATTGAAGAAATACGCCAACTCGAAGGGTGTTTCCTTGGTGGGCGACATGCCCATTTACGTCGGCGGGCACAGCGCCGACGTGTGGGCGAACCAACATTTATTCTTGCTCGGTGACGATAAGAAGCCGTCCGCGCTCGCGGGCGTGCCACCGGACGCGTTTTCTGACGACGGGCAGTTGTGGGGGAACCCATTGTTCGATTGGAACGCGCACGCGGCGACGGATTACGCATGGTGGGCGCAACGACTCAGACGCACGCTCGAGCTTCACGACGAGGTGAGAATCGATCACTTCCGCGCGTTCGCGGCGTATTGGGAGGTCGAGGCCGGCGCGCCGACGGCGAAATCTGGTCGATGGATGGTAGGTCCCGGGGTGGACATGTTCGAAAAGCTTAAATCCACGCTCGGTGACGCGAAAATCGTCGCTGAAGATCTCGGCGTCATCACCGCCGACGTCGTCGAATTGCGCGAGGCATGCGGTTTCCCGGGCATGGTCGTCCTTCAATTCGCTTGGGGCGGCGACGGTCGCAACCCGCACCTGTTGCACAACCACTACGAAAACTCCTTCTGCTACCCCGGCACGCACGACAACGAAACGTCT
>Ga0255760_10002285_pt1 | contig 17829 bp, 14 predicted proteins | sample 071ome_25_FD_179960 | JGI IMG/M metagenome (GOLD analysis project Ga0255760, IMG submission 179960) | Coastal salt marsh microbial communities from the Groves Creek Marsh, Skidaway Island, Georgia - 071410BT metaG (version 2) | ecosystem: Environmental > Aquatic > Marine > Intertidal zone >... | reverse complement strand
GACTCAGAGTGTGAGCGATGAATCATTTTCGCGCTCTTCGGAGCTGGAGTCGGAGTCAGAGATTGATACTACAACGCAATCTATTAAAGGCAGAGTGAACATGAAAGGCCGAATGCTATGAGCGAATGTGGGTGCCAATCCATGGATATGTCTGTGCTTGAGGCAAGGCAGCGAAAAGTTCTATCCCGTGTGATGGTGATCAATCTCGCAGCGTTTGTCATGATGGTTTTTGCAGCCTTTGTAACGCACTCGACCGCGCTGCTTTCGGGTACCCTCGATAATTTAGGCGATGCACTGGCTTATGCGGTGAGTTTGGCGGTGATCGGTCTAGGCGCGCGAATGAAAGCGAGAGCGGCCATGCTCAAGAGCTTGCTCATATTTGCTGCTGGGCTCTTTGTCCTTGCTCAGTTGATTGGCCGAAGTATGGATCCACAAACGCCGTTGGCTGTGGGAATGGCCATTGCTGCCGCCATCAATCTTGTCGCGAATGGTGTGTGTTTGGCGATGCTGACGCCCCTTCGAGGCGATGATGTGAATATGGCCTCGGTGTGGCTGTGCTCGAGAAATGACGTGGCGGAGGGTATCGCCGTCCTGGTGACCGCAGCGATGGTCTATCTAACCGCCTCTCCGATTCCAGATTTGGTCGTTGCTGCAGTCCTGCTCTGGCTCTTTTTTGGCAGTGCCTACCGCATCAGCCGAGACGCTATGAGCGAGCTCAGAGCAGTGGATGCTTGAGGCCACTAAGAGCTGAGTTGTTCACCGCCAATCCACACGGTTATGGCCCTTGCCAGCAAGGTTTGATCTAGATCAAAGATCGCTGAACCGGCGAAATGCTTTTTCCCTTCGATAGCTGTTGTCCAAGCCGAGACGATGAGCGTCTGTCCAGCCACAGGGAGACTTAGGATCTCTGCAGTCATTCTGCCCATCAATCCTGTCTTGATGGATTGATTCATATAGGCAAATTGAGCGGGGCAATCCAACGCAGTCCATAAAAAAGGCTCGGGAATCCTACCCTCGACACCCCAGGCTTCTTCGGTTGCCCAAAGCGCACCCACGTGACCTTCCTCGAGGGGGGCGGGGAAGACACGAAGCCCGGTCTCATGTTCGGCACCACAGCAAAAGCAAATGGGATGAAAGCCCTGTTGGTTGGGCAATAGTGGATTGATATTTTGTTTGAAAGCGAGTGAATTAGGCAGGGCAGCTTCAATGCGTTGCGGATCAGGGCAGGGCGGTATCGCTAGAGTCTCGAAGGGAGACTCAATCATTCTACATTCGGCGATTAGCGTTTGCTCGTGCATCACCCGCACCTCGCCGGTCTCGTGATCGTTGAGTGGCTCGATTCTCATCAGGGTGTCCAGTGGGATGGGCGATCGCAACGTAATCTCAGGGCAGCGGTCGGGTTTCGCAGGCAAAAATGCTGCGAAAGCGCCGCTGACATAACCGCCGTTGCCCGATTGCGGTGGTCCTTTAAAGCGCTCGGGGACGATAACGGTGTTTTGCATGAAGCTTGGCGCCTATACTCTTTAGCACTGAATGGATAGCGAGGATGCCATGGCTCGACTGGAAACCATCTATCGATACCCGATCAAAGGTTGCCGCGGTGAGCGCGTTGAGGCGGCGGATGTTACCACAAGCGGTCTAGTCGGAGACCGTCAATGGGTGTTGGTTAATGCCCAAGGAATCGTGAATCAGAAGGTCATGCCGGCCCTTCGGTTTTTAGAGGTCCTTGAATCCAGCCAAGGCCTGACATTGAAGTTCGCTGGGTCGAGCGAAATCCAGATCGATGAGTCAGCGATAGAACCCACCGGCCCCATCAAGAGTATAGGCCGGGATGTACCCTGCGTCAGTGCGGGATCCCTGGTATCTGAGTGGCTTCTCCAAGTCTTCGGGCAGCCTTTGCAATTAGTCAAAGCGGCCGAGGGCGCGCTTTTGCACCTTGAGGGTACGCCCTTTCAACGGTTGCATGGCTCAATCCAGCCTGCATTCGTGGATATTGCGCCCATTCTTATTGTCAATTTGGCCTCGTTGGCTGATCTCAATGACCGAATTTCAGAAGCGAGCCAAGCCGATTCCGTCGATGGTTCAACGCCCGTGTCGCAAGACCGCGAAGCGGTTCGAGTGGAGCAGTTCCGACCCAATCTGGTGATCAGTGGGTTATCTCCCTTCGCAGAGGAATCAGCGGCTATGCTCCAAATTGGGGATCTCACCTTTTCTCGAGTGGTGGCCTGTGAGCGTTGCAGCGTCACCACCTTTGATCCTTTTGGAGAGCAACGAAGCAAAGAGCCGCTGAGAACGTTAAGTCAGTATCGAAAAAACGGCGTGGGTTATGCTGGCGGTGTGACGTTCGGGGGTTACTTTGTGCCAGATGGGGTTGGAAGCGTATCCCTCGGGGACGAAATTTCATCGTCCTAGCCTTATCCTGGCAGGGAGGTCAGAACGATCGTGGCATCCCCAGAACATGTTCACCTATAAAGCTCAAAATCAGGTTGGTTGAGATGGGCGCAATCTGATAGAGGCGCGTTTCTCTGAATTTACGCTCAATATGGTATTCCTTTGCGAACGCAAAGCCGCCATGCGTTTGCATACACACGTCGCCAGCCCGCCAAGAGGCTTCAGAGGCAAGCATTTTGGCCATGTTGGCTTCAGCGCCACAGGGCTCCCCCGCATCAAACATTCGGGCAGCCTTTTCCACCATAAGCCAAGCCGCTTCAACTTCAGCGTAGGACCTCGCGATGGGGAACTGAACGCCTTGGTTCTGCCCAATCGGACGGTCGAAGACGATCCGCTCTTTGGCGTAATGACTGGCCTTATCGATGAAGTAGCGACCATCACCCACACACTCAGCCGCGATGAGAATGCGCTCAGCATTCATGCCATCTAGAATGACTTTGAAGCCTGCGCCCTCGGTCCCGAGCAAGCTATCTTTGGGTACGCGCAAATCGTCAAAAAACAGTTCGCAGCTGTGATGGTTGATCATCGACTCAATGGGGCGAATTTCAAGCCCTCTACCCTCGGCCTCGCCCACGTGTATCAGGAAGGCAGATAAGCCGTCCGTTTTCTTTTTGACCTGATCCTTCGGTGTGGTTCTTGCGAGTAGCACCATGAGGTCAGAATGCTGAATTCGGCTAATCCAGACTTTTTGGCCATTGATGACGTAATCATCACCGTCTCGCCGTGCCGTGGTTTTCAGGCTTGTCGTGTCAGTCCCGGTGGTCGGCTCAGTCACTCCGAAACTCTGTAATCGCAACTCTCCGGCGGCAATCTTTGGTAGATACTGCTGCTTCTGGACTTCGCTGCCGTGCCGAAGTACCGAACCCATGACGTACATTTGGGCATGACAGGCCCCTGCGTGGGCGCCGGACCGACAAACTTCCTCCATGATGATGGACGCTTCGTAAACGCCAAGCCCTGCGCCGCCATAGGCTTCGGGTATGAGGACGGTCAGGAAGCCCGAGCGGGTTAACTCATCAACAAACTCTGTAGGGTACCCCCGGGTGCGGTCGAGCTCTAGCCAGTAATCTTCGCCATATTGAGCGCAAAGTTGACGGACGGCTGTGCGGATTTCGCTGATATCACTTGATTCACGCATGAAAGGGCTCCGGACAATGATTTGGGGATGCTGCGTCAAGTCACCCACCATACAAAAAAGGCGCCTGATCATCTATCAATGCGTGACTCATACTCGAATCTCGACCGCCGCGCGGCGCGGGCGCACGCCGAATGTGTCGCGCCTCACAAAATCTGTTGAGCTTCTAGGTGGCGAATCCGTTTTTCAAGGGGCGGATGACTGAGAAACAGTTCGCTGAACCCGCCTCGACGACCTGAAATGCCGAAGGCGGCAAATTCGCCTTCTAAATCCTGAGGCTCATTGACTTGCTGGAGCCGTTTGAGTGCTCGGATCATTTTTGATTTCCCAGCCAGCTGCGCGCCACCTTCGTCGGCTCGAAATTCCCGACGCCTCGAAAACCACATCGCGATTACGGACGCGAGGATGGAGAGCAAGATTTGAAAGATGATGGTGGTGACAAAGTAACCGATGCCGTGCCCCCTCTGATTTTTCAGGATGACGCGATCCACAATGTAGCCCCCGAGCCGGGACAAAAAGATGACAAACGTATTCAAAACACCTTGTAGCAGACCCATGGTGATCATGTCGCCATTGGCCACATGGGCGATCTCGTGACCGAGGACGGCTTCTACTTCGTCTCGATCCATCTGGTTCAGCAGGCCGGTGGAAACCGCGACGAGGGCGTTGTTTCTCGACATACCTGTGGCAAATGCATTGGGTTGTGGTTGGTTGAAGATGCCAACTTCCGGCATGCCAATATTGCTCTGTTTCGCAAAGCGTTCCACCGTGTTGACGAGCCATCGCTCTGTTTCGTTTGACGGTTGTTCGATGATTTGGACGCGCATGCCTCGCTTAGCCAAAAACTTCGACATTGCCAGAGACAAGAACGCGCCGCCGAATCCAAACAGCATTGAGAATGCAAGGATGCCCTGGGTGTTAAACCCCGAGCCCGAGGCCGCCAGCATGTCGTCAATGCCCAGCACTTGCATCGCGATGCCAAGGACCAGCAGGATGGCGAAGTTCGTCGCTAGGAATAAAAGAATACGTAGCATAGGGCTCTCCTTTGATGAGACTACTATGTGTACGAGGGGACCTGTTTTCAAGATCGAGATCTAAGAATCCTTGGCTCGAAGCGTGTCTTCTGGCTGAGTTTTGCGTTCTGTCTGCGTTAAGCTCTAACTGGCGATATCAGAGAGCAATTGCATGCAAAGAGAATCCTTCAAGTCCAGTTTTGGTTTTTTAATGGCGGCCATTGGGTTCGCCGTAGGGCTGGGAAATATTTGGCGTTTTCCCTACATGACGGGGGAGAACGGCGGGGGCGCGTTTCTGGTGGTTTACCTTGTTTGCGCGGCGTTTATCGCGTTGCCAATCTTGATTGCCGAGTTGGTGCTCGGACAAAAAGGCGGTGATGAGCCGCTGCAGTCGATGCGCCACCTGGCCAGCAGTATAAAGCTCAGTCCCAGATGGCAATGGATGGGTCTTTGGATGCTGGCAACCGCGTTCTTGATCATGGTGACCTATGCCACGGTGGCAGGCTGGGTGCTCATTTATGGTCGCGAGGCCCTAACGGGCGCCTTCGTTGGTCTCGACGGCACCCGTTCAGCGGACGCATTTGAGGTGCTCAAGGCCAATCGTGGAATCCAAACTGTGGGTGTTGGCTGTGTGTTGCTCGTTGCGTTAGTGATCATCTACGGCGGCGTGCGGGGGGGCATTGAGCGTGCGGTGACGATCATGATGCCTTTGCTCCTGTTGTTGCTTTTCGGGCTTGCGGTCTACAACGCCCACTTTCCAGGGTTTGAGGCGGCACTCGACTACCTTTTGCGTCCCGATTTTTCACGGATTGACGCCAGCGTGGGGCTTGCGGCCGTTGGTCAGGCGTTTTTCTCCATTGGGGTTGCGATGGCCGGCATGTGGACTTACGGGGCTTATCTGCCAGCCAACCAATCGATTTTTAGAATCAGTGTCTTGGTGGTGATCGCCGACACCGCAGTTGCGCTACTGGCTGGCCTTGTAATTTTCCCCTTAGTGTTTAGATACGGGCTGGACCCAGCGGGCGGCGTCGGTTTGATCTTTCAAGTGCTGCCAGTGGCTTTTGGGCAGATGTCAGGGGGCGTCTGGCTGGCCACAGCCTTCTTTGTGTTACTGGCGTTAGCTGCGATCTCATCGATTGTCGGATTTATCGAGCCTTTGGTGGTGGCACGTGCGAGGTCTATTGGGGGTGCGAGGCGCACTGCTGCGCTGCAATGGACGCTTCTCCTCTTCGTATTCTCGATACTCAATATTTATGCGTTTGGTGACGTCGCAGTGGTCGGCGCAGCCCTGAACGATCAGCTCGATTTTCTCTCGAATCAGATCATGCTGCCTTTAGGAGGGGTCATGGTTGCGGCCTTTGTGGGGTGGCGTTTGGCCCCGCATTTAACGCCCTCATCGATCGGTTTAAAGGAAGGAAATCTCTATCAGATTTGGTTGCTTCTCTTACGCGTCGTGCTTCCGGTCGCGCTGATCATCCTGCTCATGACGGGCACGGGATTGATCAGTTTCTAGGTCGGCGCTGAAACCTCGCGAGGAGGGCGGTAAGAACGGCTTGTCAGTCACTGAGAGATCGTAGAGACTCAAACGCTCAATTTCTCAAGTAGTCCCGCATGGCTTCGCTCTCGCTACCTGTTCGTCTTGCGTTTGGCGTGGGCCAATTAGCTGAGGCCGTGAAGAACTCCGGCTTCAACGTTTTCTTGTTATTTTTCTACAATCAAGTCCTCGGTGTGTCAGCGTCCTTGACGGGTCTTGCGCTGGCGGCCGCGCTGGTTGTGGACGCCATCAGCGACCCGGTGGTGGGCAGTTACTCCGATAAACTCAGAACGCGGTATGGGCGTCGCCATCCTCTCATTGCGCTTGCCGCCGTACCGATGGCCCTGTGCTTTTATCTTCTCTTCAATCCGCCAGAGGGGCTGCCTGATTTAGCCTATTTTTTTTGGCTCTTGACCTTCGCAGTGGCGGTCCGCTTGTCACTGACGTTCTACCACATACCTCATTTGGCGCTTGGCGCAGAGTTAGCGGAGGGGTATCAAGAACGCTCATCTTTGTACGCGGCCAGCACTTTTTTTGGTTTTCTGGGCGGCGCACTCTTTGTACCCATTTCCTATCGACTGTTCTTTCCCACCACGGAGGCGTTTAATCCGGGTCTTTTGAATGCAACGGCTTACCAATCGTGGTCTCTGTTTTCTGCTGTGGTGATTTTGGCAGCCATTTGGATTTGCGCGCTTGGCACCTTGTCTGAATTGCCACGTCTTCTGTCAAAGTCCTATGCGCCAGCACCCAAGGTGTCGCCTAGGCAGGTCCTTGGTGAGTTTTTAGCCGCGTTCAGTAATCGTTCTTTCAGGGCGATTTTTTTCGGCATGATGCTCTCTACCTTCATTCTGGCGGTTGAAAGTATTTTTAATCCGTTTATGGGCTTTCATTTTTGGGGCATGACCACAGAGCAGCTGTCCCTCATCCCGCTGTTCCAGTTGGCAGGATTGGTGGCGTCGCTGGTGGCTTTGGGGCCTTTGACACGGGTGATCGAAAAGAAATGGCTGTTGGTGGGTTCTGCCGTCTTGGTGATCTTAAACATCAACGCGCCGATTGTGCTTGCACTTGCGGAAGTCAGTTGGCTGCCAGATCGGGGAACCCAGGCGATGTTGATCATACTCATCATCAGCGGATTTCTCACCGCGTTCCTCGGACCTATGATTTTTGCGACGGTGAACTCAATGTTTGCAGATATCACCGACGAGCATGAACTCGAAACGGGTCATCGTCGCGAAGGGGTGATCTTCGCCGTCCGAGGCTTTGCGGTGAAGGTCAATTCATCCTTAGGAATCGTGCTGGGCGGGTTTCTTCTCGATCTCATCGCATTTCCGAAGGGTGCGAAGATGGGCACCGTTGATGATGAGATTGTTTGGCAGTTGGGTTTTATCGCTGGCCCCGCCACTTCGGTATTTTCTACCATCGGTGTGCTTTGCTATTTGTTTTATCGAATCGACCGGAGGCGCCATCAGGAAATTCTCGACGCGTTGGGAGATCGCTCTTCCAATACGCAGGGATTGGCAACGTCAGGGGTTGAAGGCGGCGCCCGTTCTGCCCCCGCAGGGGATGATCATAACGTCCAAGGTGGATCACGATGAGTTCATTACACGACCGAGTGTTGACGCTACTGCTCTGGGGGGTTGTCACCGTGTGCGTCGCGTTTGCCGCATCGTCAAGGCTATCAGAGATCACCTCGACCCCCGATTTCACCAAAATGGAAAGCATTAAAGCCAAGAAGGACGCGTTCTTTACTTATCTTCTACCCAAGGTGCTTCGCGTGAATAGCGAGATCTTGCGTGAGCGGCAAAGCCTTCCTTGCTTGAGTGCGGAGGGAAATGCGCCGTCATTCGATTCAATCCATCTCCGTCAATTGGCGATTAAGTATCGGGTGCCTGATCGTGATGCGCTGTCTGATTCTGAGCTGTGCGAGGCACTCATCGCGCGAATTTCGGTGATCCCTGTGGCGTTGGTCCTCGCTCAAGCTGCCAATGAGAGTGCATGGGGCACGTCAAGATTCGCGCGGCAGCAGAACAATTACTTTGGGCTATGGTGCTTCACGGTCGACTGTGGGGTGAGGCCCCAGGCTGCTGATTCGAACACCCGACACCGTGTTGCGGCTTTTGATGATGTCATTGATGGACTTCGTTATTACGCGCTCACCCTCAACTCTCACCCCGCCTATGTGCGATTTCGAAGCCTTCGTCGTGCGCTCGAGACCGAGGGCAAGCCGATTCGCGCGAGCGCACTACTCAGTGGGCTTGATCGTTATTCGGAGCGGGGTGAGGCATATCTTGAGGAACTGCGGCAAATGATCAGGGTCAACCAACTCAATAGCGAGCAGCGGATCCATGAGCTTCTGGCCTTGGCCACCCGGCAATGAAGTGAGAGGCAGCCGCGAAAATTTGACTTCATTGGCTTTTATGGAGTCCTGGCGATTATCACGACTGATGAATTGGGGAATTCAATGAAGATTCAACCTAGGGACCATGTGGGTGCTGAAGTCACGGATGTTGATCTTCGCGCCTTGACAGATCACCAGTTCGAAGCCATGGCGCAAGCCTTTTCTCGTTATGGGCTGTTGTTTTTTCGCGATCAAAACCTGTCAGAAAAGGATCACATTCATTTCGCCGAGCGATGGGGCGAAATCAATGTCAATCGCTTCTTCAAAGCTCACGCAGACTTTCCTGAGATCGCCTTGGTTGAGAAAACGCCTGAACAAGAGATGAACATCGGGGGCGGTTGGCACACCGATCATTCCTACGATGAAATTCCTGCACTGGGATCGATTCTGGTCGCGCGGGCGCTGCCCCCCGCGGGCGGAGATACCTGGTTTATTTCGGCCGCAGATGCCTTCGAACGCCTGGACTCACAGCTTCAAATGACATTACGAACGCTCACCGCGACTCACTCTGGGAAGCATGTTTTTGGTCAAGCAGCGGCTTACATGCAATCAGGCCGACAGACTGGACGCTTCAACTCGCCGGAAAAGGCTGACGCGATGTCGGATCCTGTTCATCCGGTAGTCATCGCGCATCCGTTAAGTGGTCGCGCGACCCTCTACGTCAATCCCGCGTTCACACTTCGTATTAACGAGTTGAGTGAGGCGGATTCGGCGGCCATGCTGGAGATGCTTTACACGGTGATGAGTGATGAAACGCATGTTGAACGGTTTGATTGGCAGCCAGGGTCCATTGCTTTCTGGGATAACCGCGCCACTTGGCACTATGCACAAAATGATTACCCAGGCTTCGCGCGGTCGATGCACCGAATCACCATCGAAGGCGAGCCTCTCCAGGCTTTCGCTAAGACTTGAGTGCGCCTCAAGCGCGCCGCGCCTAAATCGAGACTGAAAGCCTTAAGCGGCTGATTTCTAGTCAATTGATGGGCGATTTGCCGTCCGATCAATTTACCTCCGGGTTGATTTCCTCTAGAGTTAGCGCCTTTGTCAAATTGGGGGCGGACATGGCCAACTACTTTAATTCACTCACCTTGCGTGAACAGCTTGCACAGCTTGGAACGTGTGATTTTATGGACCCGAAAGAGTTCGTCGATGGAGTGGATTACCTTCGCGGGAAGAAAGTAGTGATCGTAGGCTGTGGATCCCAAGGGTTGAATCAGGGCCTGAATATGCGGGACAGCGGGCTTGACGTGTCGTTCACGCTTCGTGCGAGCGCCATTGAAGAAAAGCGCCCCTCTTATGTTAACGCGGTGGACAACGGCTTCACTGTTGGAACCTATGATGAACTCATTCCAACCGCGGACTTGGTACTTAACCTGACCCCTGATAAGCAGCACAGCCACGTCATTCGAGATATCGAACCCCTGATGAAGCTGGATGCCTGTCTTGCTTACTCCCACGGGTTTAACATCGTTGAGGAAGGGCAATCGATTCGTAAAGACCTCACCGTCATCATGGTGGCCCCTAAGTGCCCTGGGACCGAGGTGCGTGAGGAGTATAAGCGCGGCTTCGGGGTACCCACTCTGATTGCGGTTCACCCTGAGAATGATCCTCGCGGTGATGGTCTGGCTATAGCAAAAGCGTATGCGGCTGCGACGGGTGGCGATCGAGCGGGGGTGCTTCGGTCCTCTTTCGTTGCTGAAGTGAAATCCGATCTGATGGGGGAGCAAACCATTCTTTGCGGCATGTTGCAGACCGGCTCTCTCCTGTGTTTCGACAAGATGGTAGAAAAAGGCGTTGAGCCCGGGTTTGCAGCCAAGCTGGTTCAATATGGCTGGGAAACGGTGACCGAGGCGCTGAAGCACGGTGGTATCACCAACATGATGGACCGGCTATCTAATCCGGCCAAGCTGCGAGCCTTCGAGCTATCGGAGACTCTGAAGGATTTGATGCGTCCGCTTTACGAAAAGCACATGGATGACATTATGACCGGCGCATTTAGCAGCGGGATGATGGAAGATTGGGCGAAAGATGACGCGAAATTGCTTGGATGGCGAAAGGAAACGGGCGAGACCGCGTTCGAAACTACAGCGATTGACGCCAACGCTGAAATCTCTGAGCAGGCGTTTTTCGATCTGGGGATCTTAATGGTCGCCATGGTCAAAGCCGGTGTTGAACTCGCCTTTGAGACCATGACTGCAGCGGGGATTAAAGCCGAATCGGCTTACTATGAGAGTCTTCATGAGGTCCCGTTAATCGCTAATACCATTGCCCGAAAAAAGCTCTTTGAGATGAACAGCACCATTTCGGACACCGCAGAATATGGTTGCTATCTCTACAATCACGCGTGTCTGCCACTCCTGAAGTCGTTTATGGACGGAATAGACACCGATGTGATCGGTCGAGGTCTCGGGCTCAATGATCAGGGCGTGGACAATCAGGAACTGATTAAAGTCAATGAAGCCATTAGGACGCACCCGGTTGAGGATATTGGACGGGTATTGCGAGGCTACATGACGGCGATGAAACGGATTGTCTAATTAAAGGATGAATGACGGTAGCTCGCAGCACTTCGGTTTTTCCGACGAGGCTTGCGTCAGCATTTCCAAAACCTTTTCCCTTAAGAACCTTGACTGGCAGATTCAGCCTGGCGCCCGCTGGCTAATACTCGGTAGCAACGGCTCGGGCAAATCTGCTTTGATATCAGCTATGATGGGGTTGGGCGATATCCGTAAGGGTCGTCGTCAGCTTCCCAGGTCTTTTGCACTGGTCTCAAGTCGCTTCCAGGCGGAGTTGATCGAGAGAGAAACCGCACTTGAACGGGGCGACCTATCAGATCAAGTGTTTACCGGCACCCCGGCCGGTACCATCCTAAGAGAGCTTGGCCCAGAGGAGGCACGGCTTTCCTTCCTGATCGAGGGTCTTTCGATCGGCCATCTTCTGGATCATGGGTTCAGAACGCTGTCCACGGGAGAAACCAGAAAATTACTCTTGGCTCGAGCACTCGCCTCGCAGGCTGAGGTGCTTCTTTTAGATGAGCCCTTGCAGGGTCTCGACGCCAAAGCACAGGTATGGTTGTCCAGACACTTGGATGAACTGGTGGGTAGCAGGACGCTTGTGTTGGCCACCAACAAACCTGAACAGTTGCCCTGCACCTTAGATCATGTGCTGATTCTAGGTGCAGGCCAAATCGAAAATTTGGGGCCGCTCACCGCGACGGACCTCTCCGGTTGGTTAGCACATCTTCAGCATCTTTCGGCAAAGGTCGCGCCGATTCCACCGCCGATCACACGAGCAGAGCCTTTGCCGTCACCGCTTGTTCAACTGAATCAAGCGACCATTGCGTATTCGGGCGTCCCGATTTTTAGAGGGTTGGATTGGACCATTGACGTAGGCGAGCACTGGCAGGTCATCGGGCCCAATGGCTCGGGCAAAACATCGCTCTTGCAGCTTATTCTCGGCGATCACCCTCAGTGTTATGTCAACGATATTTTGGTGTTCGGATTTCAGCGAGGAACAGGAGAAAGCGTTTGGGACGTGAAGCGCAATATTGGCTTTGTGTCTTCGTCACTTCAGATGGCGCACAGGTCGCCTGGTAATGTTGAGCGGACGCTGCTATCCGGCTTTTATGATTCGATTGGGTTGTACCATAAACCCTCGGAACGTGAATTGGTTCAAGCCAGAGGTTGGCTTGAATTACTCGGACTCGTTGAAGATCGTCAAAAGCCGCTGAGTCAGCTTTCTTTCGGATCACAAAGACTCGTTTTAATTGCTCGGGCGATGATCAAGGCCCCGCCGTTGTTATTGCTGGATGAGCCTTGTCTAGGGCTTGACGCAGCGAATCGAGCGTTGGTCCTTGCACTGATCAGGCAGTTAATTGAGCAAAAGGACACTGCCATTGTGTATGTGAGTCACGATGAAAGCGATCAGATCGAGGCATTTAATCGGGTGCTTGATCTGGCTGAATTTGTTGAACCGAAGCAACCGACTGAGCTCGATCGCTGATACAAAGTTGATGCCGCTGAAGAGGCCATGGGCTGGCAGTTGATGTCCTCAGGCGAAGACATCAACCGCGTGCTTAAGGCCTTCAGATTAGGAACGGTTGCGCCTGAATGACCAGCCCTCTTCGGCACCGCTCAAATCCATGATGACGTCTTTTTCGTCCATAAAGGATTCGAATGTCGCACTTGCGCCTTGGTTCACACCATCATTGCTGAAGACCGCCGCAGCGCTGAAGCGGCCATTGCCTGCTTGGACGATTTTGCCGTTCGGCGCGTCCTCGGAACACATGTAGAGCACGGCAGGTGTCACCAAATCGGGGGCTCGAGCAGGATCCGGATTTGACAGATCTTCGTCTCTGCCTGGGATGGTGTTGGTCAAGCGAGTCGCTGCAGCAGGCGCGAGCGTATTGATGCGCACATTCTTTGCCGCACCCTCGAGGGCCAACACGTTCATCATGCCCACCATGCCCATTTTGGCTGCACCATAATTGGCTTGGCCAAAGTTGCCGAAAATTCCCGACGTGGAGCTGGTCAGGACGATGCGTCCATAGTTCTTCTCGTACATGATGGGCCACGCCGCATGGGTGACGTAGGCTGTGCCGTTCAAATGAACGTTGATCACAATATCCCAATCGTCCAGGTCCATCTTTTTGAATGTCTTGTCGCGCAGGATCCCAGCGTTATTCACGAGGATATCGATGGTGCCAAACTCAGCGACCGCATCGTCAATGATGCTTTTGGCACCCGCACGATCAGAGACAGACGCCTTATTCGCGATGGCAACGCCACCCGCGGCTCGAATCTCAGCCACCACCTGATCAGCCATATCGCTCTGCCCAACGCCATCGGCAGAGCCGCCGAGATCATTGACAACGACTTTCGCGCCGCGTCTCGCGAATTCCAGCGCGTGGGATCGACCCAGTCCACCCCCAGCGCCGGTCACAACGACGACTTTATCTTTAAATTCACTCATCACTTTCCCTCCCAAACGAACCAGGAATTACGCCAGAATGCTGAGCTAAAGACAATGGCTCGTGATGGATGGTGGGGCGCTGGCTAGCTTTCCCCAATCGGACCCTCGCGCTTGAAAACCGGACCGCGGGCTGGATCAGGACAAGAGATCTGGGGATTGTTGTTGGATTGTCCGTAAACGGTAATTGAGCTGAGGGGTCTGGACCCTCAGCGTTTCAAAAGCATCCCGATCAAATCGAATCCATTGGCAATTCGTTTGGCTTAGCATATTGGCAAGTTTAGGGGACTGGAAAGGTCGCCAGCCCCACTGGCCAGTTGTTAGGCTGCTATCTTCGTCCTTCACCTCACCCTCAATTAGGATCCACCATTCTTGCTCGGTGGGGGTGATCAATGTGCCGGCGCTCGTTTCCTCTAAATGAGCCTGGGAGCCGATGTTTTCGATCACCGTTGAACTTAAAGCACTGAAGATCGGTAACGCCTTTAAGTGGGGTCTAATGCGCCAGCGTTTGAGCAGGCCTGCCTTGAAAGAGGGTTCTCCCGCGAGCGAGGAAAAAATGTTTTCGGAAAACACGGCAAGGGTCACTGGCGTGCTCGCAACGACGCTGGCGTTTCTGGTTTTAATGTCTGTGATGACGGCCATCTCGCCGATCAGATCGCCGGCTTGGAGTTCCGCAACGGTTCGCCATTGATCTCCGGTTTGATGCACCACATTGCAGTAGCCTGTGAGTAAGAGGAACACCTTGTCGCACGTTTCATTGCCTTGAACCAGGATCACATCTTCTTGGTTGTAGTGCATTAATTTTGCGCCAGCGATTAGGCTACGCATCCATTTCATGGGGACCGGATCACCCACCCATTGGCTTAAATAGTGATTGATCAGCGACATGTACAAGCTGTCATCACCTGGGATGACCGTGAAGCTCTTACCTGCGCTTGCTACTGAAAATGTGGCCCTGAATGCCTCAGGCAGACTCTCCACATGAACGAACACGACGCGTTCCGCTTTTGAATCAACGAATTCGGCTGGGTTACCGTGCAGCACGCCGGTGCCGCCATCAGCGATCAAAAGGTCAAAAGGTTGCTGATAAAGCGCCCGCAAACGGTCTTGGGTGTTGGGCTGTACCGAGCCCGATGTCACCAAGGTATTGATGGCAGCAAGAGAATGATTGTCTCCGACAACGCATATAGACCGTTCGTGGCCCTCCACATTGGATGTGAAGGTGGCGCCCATCGTTGGAATGCTGTGCACCGTGTAATGCGGTTCAATGCGCATGCCGTAGTAATTGAGCGGTTGGTCGGGATTCGTCGGAATATGGATGAAATGTTCGCGAACTGCCGATTCTTCCCAGTTGAGACCGAGGGCCAGCTTCTCCATGGCCATGTTGAATATTTCGGGTGCTGTGATGATTTCGATCCGATGAGGTGACAGCATCAAAGGAAACATGGAGCAATGATCGTCATGGATGTGAGTGAGCACACAAGCAGATACTTGGTTCTTTGCGATGCCCCTTGCGCGAAGATGCACGTCGAGAAAGGGGATCGCATCGATGAGCACATAGTCTCCGTTGTAACACAAAGCAAGGCCAGTACAGGGCTCATTGGGGGAGAAACCTGACGCCCCGCCCAGAACTTCCACGGAGAATTTCGCGAGTCGTCCAGAAAGGTAATCTTCCTGCAGAGAGTAAGCGGTGACGATGGGCGTAGCTTCAAGTCGGACCTCGTGCTGTTGATCACCCACGGTGAATCAGTAGTGATCAAGACCGAGGTGAATCACCGAGATGCCGTGAAATTCCGTTTGATCGTCGGTAAATGGGTGATAACTGAGGAGGTCGTCGACTGTCAGAACAGTGCCCTGATCGGACTTTAATGCGGTGGCCTCTGCAACCGCGAGCCACTCATCCCTTTGCGCTTTTTGAGTACCCCATTCGACCAACTGTTGCTCATCTGGGCCAAGTAAAGTGATTTGAATGATACGTCGGACTTGATCAAGGACGGGTTGAGGTCCAATCAAAGCCAACTTCTCTCCTCGCGAAAATCCCTGCGAAACGAACAAGAAGTGGTACAACATGAATTCGACGTTATGGAGAAGACTCCCGTCGTGCTCGCGGGTATCGGTGAGGACAAGCGCGTGGATCGTGTCCACGCTGTGTCTCATCAACCCTTTAAGTACTTCGGGTGGTTGGCCGACGAGAAATTGGATGTCGCCTGCTCTGACCAGGATAGATCCGGAAGCAGGTGCGTAGGAGTCAATGCTGGTCTGATGCGTGTTTGAATTCTTTTGCAATCCACCGTTCACTGATCTTTGCGCTGCAAAGAGGGCGTAGCCGAAACACCCTGCTGAGTACGAGATCGATCAAATCTCATTCTGCAGTGCAGGGTGCACTTGGACAAGCCCAGTTGTTGATTATCGTGGTGAGCGAACGTTCGACCATCGTTGGACCTACCCCTATAATGGGCCACCCGTTAGTTGCAGAAAAAAATAGGTTTTTTACATTGGATGCCATTTCAAGAACTCAGTTAGATCCAGAACAGCGCGAACTATTTCTAGACAACCTCAAGCGTTTCTTAAAAGAGGAGGTTGCGCCCCACTATGACGAATGGGAGTCAGCCAGCATTTGGCCACGTTCTCTCTGGCGACGCCTAGGCGAGGAAGGCTTCCTATGTGTCGATCTGCCAGAGGCCTATGGTGGGTACGGTGTCTCGTTTGAATTGAGTGGCGCGATCGTTGAGGAGGTGTCTCGAGCGGGATTTGGTGCTCTCGCAAGCGGATTATCGGTGCACTCAGATATCGTGGCGCCCTATATCTTGAATCTTGGTTCAGAAGAACAGCGGCAAGCGTGGTTGCCAAAAATGGTGACCGGTGAGGCGGTAGGCGCGATTGGTATGACTGAACCCGGCGCTGGGAGCGATCTGCAAGGGATCAGAACCACAGCCACCAAGGATGGGGACGACTATTGCATCAATGGACAGAAGACCTTCATCACGAATGGCCAACATTGCGATGTGTTGGTGCTTGCGGCGAAGACGAACCCGGCAGAGGGCGCAAAAGGCATCACGCTATTTACCGTCGATGCCTCAAAACCGGGCTTCAATCGAGGACGCAACCTAGAAAAGATGGGGCTGCACAGCGGCGACACGTCGGAACTGTTTTTCGAGGATTTGAGAGTCTCAGCCGTAGATATCTTGGGTGGGGAAGGCAAGGGCTTTTATAACATGATGAACGAACTCCCCAGAGAACGACTGATTCTAGGTATTGGTTGCGTGGGTGCGGCGGAAGGGGCTTTCGAGCTCGCCGTGGACTATGTTCATGAGCGACAAGCCTTTGGTGCCAGTATCGCGTCTTTTCAGAACACTCGATACAAATTGGCTGAGATGAAGACAGAAATCGAGCTGAATCGAGCCTTGGCAGAAAAGTACGTAACGAAGTTTATGGATGGTGAGTTGTCGAGCGCGGAAGCCTCGATGCTTAAGCTTGCGGCGAGTGAGATGCAGGGGCGAGTGGTCGATCAGTGCCTCCAGATGTTCGGAGGCTACGGGTACATGAGCGAGTACCCCATTTCGCGAGCTTATGTCGATGCCAGAATACAGCGAATTTACGGCGGGACCAGTGAGATTATGAAGGAGCTGGTCTCACGCAGCATATTGCCTTCGAACAGCCGGTGATCTTTGGTCACCGAATGAGCTGTCCTGGAACCGCCCTCCAGCACCCTAGCTAGAGAGACTTCTGCCAACCCCTATCGGAACGGCTTGTGTATCACACGGTGCAGCGAGCATTTTAGGGCTTGAGCCGAACGGTTATCCAAGATCGCGGATGATTCGTAGGCCGCCATCAGAAGCGGATGCCCAGTAAACAGCCGATTTGCGACAGCCGTGCATGGGCGCGATCTTTTGGTTGCAGGTGCTTAATCGCCGATCAATGACCGGCCATCGCCACGGGTTTTGGCTCGTGCTAGGGTAACCTTTCGAGTTAAAACTGGAACCTGGACCAATCCATTCTTTTTTTGGTTGCTGTGGGTTGCGCATGACTTGGACGGACAGGTGTCTGGTTGAAGCCCGCGTGAGGAGGAATCAGGCTCTTGACCTCATTGTGTTTCAACGAGGGTCGTTGCGAGCGTTGCCAAACACGTCACCCGTAATGTTGTCTGATTAGGTTTGCTGAAAAGAGGAATCAGCCATGAATGTAAATATCGGAGATTTTCTGACGCGCCGAGCGGCGGTAACCCCAGAACGAGAAGCCTATGTCGATCCGCAAACGGGGCTTCGACTGACCTTCTCCGCCTTGAACGAGCGAGTGAATCAGCTGGCTAATGCCTTGGCGTCGGCAGGGA
>Ga0255760_10002271_pt1 | contig 17890 bp, 2 predicted proteins | sample 071ome_25_FD_179960 | JGI IMG/M metagenome (GOLD analysis project Ga0255760, IMG submission 179960) | Coastal salt marsh microbial communities from the Groves Creek Marsh, Skidaway Island, Georgia - 071410BT metaG (version 2) | ecosystem: Environmental > Aquatic > Marine > Intertidal zone > Salt... | reverse complement strand
CAACAAATTCAACTTCTGGAAGTTGAGTAGTAGGAAGTTTGAATCCCCCAGTTGTTCCACTACCACTACCACTAGTAAAGATATTTACACCTTCCGAGGCAGCAATAACAATATCACCAACTGTGACAGAAGAAGATCCGCCTTCATATCCAACAACTTCACCAAATCCAATCTGAACAAATCCAGAACCACCAGCAGAAACACCACTTATTGATGAACCACCAGATCCAACAGTAATTGATGCCTGTGAAGCAGAGGGCATCTGATCTTTGTCAGCAAGGATATAAACATATCCACCAGCGCCGCCACCGCCGCCTCCATTAGACCAATAGCTTCTATCCTCTTCCCAAGCATAACTTACATATCCACCACCACTATTTGTGTCAGTTGATGAAACATAGTCATCCCCAAAAATACTAGTTTTGAAGGCAGACATTCCTCGTCCACCACCATATCCGCCACCGTGACCAGCGCCACCGCCACCGCCACCACCTTCTCCACCACCGTTGATAGTGTAAGTGGAAGTAGCAATTCCACCTCCGCCACCACCACCGCCGCCGCCGTTACATCCAGCATTTCCACCTCCTTGTCCACTTCCACCAAACAAGTTGGCAGTTGTTTTTAGTGGATTATTACTATTCCATCCAGGAGTATTGTTTCCTGTTCCATTATCTCCACAAGCGTTATATCCAGAGTCATAACCACCAGCGCCGCCACCGCCTCCCGCTCCAGCAACAATAGAACTACCAATTTTTATAGCAGTAGCTCCACCACCAGATCCACCATAAGTTCCACCGCCACCAGGTAATCCACGGGATCCGCCATCAGCACCATAAGCACCAGATCCACCGCCACCAGCATATGTGCCAGCAGATCCAACTTCAAAACTAATATCTATACCACTCGAAGGATTTTTTACCTCCAACACGAGAACATTTCCATTTCCACCAGAAAGACCACAAGAACTGCCACCACCCCTAGCACCAGCAAGTGTAAGTTCAATACTAGTGAAATAGTATGCGGTTGTAAGACTTAATTCTCCACTTGATGTAAATGTGCCACTGCCAGTGTATCCACCATCTGCAACATAACTGTTGATGCCATCAGTGCCATCATTAGTTGCAAAAGAACCAGTATTGTTTCCCCCATCTCCACCAGTTTGTGGATTAGATGCATACGAAGCAACGTAATATGGTCCAGTATTTCCAGCAGAACCATCTTCATTTTTTTGTTGGAGAATTGCTACTAATGATGAGGCATCTCCAGTAATACTAATTGCTCCACCAGAACCACCAGTAGTATTAGCATATCCCTTTTCTCCACCACCACAAGAAACAGTAAGATCAGATCCTATAGTAACAGAACTAGCAGAACCACTGTTTCCATCACTAAGACCATTAGATCCAGATCCACCGCCACCAGCAACTTGAATGATCATCTTTTCCCAATTATCTGGGAAAGTTAAAGGTGTATTTGTTTGAGCGGTGGTGTAATCGTTTAGTTCATTATATTCAATGATTGGAACACCACCAAGAAATACTGTTCTACCACCAATAACAGAACCAGTATTGAATGTTTTGAATGTTGTTGGCGGAATATATGTGACAAGTTCATATGTTCCAGCAGCTGCTGATCCAGAAGCAAAGTAATAGTCAGCGCCATCGCTATTGTATTTGACACTACCTGTCCCTTCTGCTCCAGGAACCCAATCAAGAACATCATAAGTAGCAACAGTATTGTCTGCTAATGGTTGTTTTAGCAAAGCATGAGTATGCTCAAAAGCAATACCGCCAACTGGGAAAAATTGATACAACTTACCATTTGATTGTTTATATTCAACCAAATATCTGTCACCACTGTATGCTCCTAAACTCTGAACATCAGATCCAGGATATGTGTGATAAGCAAAGTGACTGTGCTCAGGAACTCCCTGTAATCTTTTTGCTCCAAGAGTAACATTGACAGTTTGAGATCCAGTGATACGAGTGCTAGTAGTATCCGTTACATCGGTATATCCAGTTGTAGTAATGCTACCAAGAGAGAACAATCCCTCTTGAGCATCTTTGTCAAGCAACCACTTACCACCAACAGAATTAGCACCAGCACCAACACTAATCAATCCAATAGTAGGACTTCCAGGACCATAAACATTACCGTATCCTACAATCTTTCTTGCTTTCAAATCAGGTACATTGAATGTACCAAGTCCAGTCTCACCAAGATAATTAAATACATTATCTTGAGTAACATCCTCAACTTGACCATTAGCATTCAAATTTATTTGTAAATCAAACCCAACTCCACTACCAGCATCATTCAAAGTAAACGAAGGAGTTGATGTGTATCCAAATCCAAGTTTTAGAACATATATTGAAGAAATTACTCCATCAACAATTGTCAATCCAGCTTCAATAACTTCCAAATCACCAGGATTTTGTGGATCATAACCTGCTGGTGGATCAAATGTAATAGTTGTAGTGCCATTATATCCAGATCCTCCATCTAAAATCTGTAAACCTTTTCTTGCTTCACCACCATACTCATTACCAATTGCCTTATACAAAGCAGGATAGTCTTCAATATTGTAAAGAGCACCGTCGCAATAAATGTATCCAATATATTGATAATCTGGATTATTTGGAGTGTCAGCATTTCCAGAAATATTTTTATAACTTCCAGTCACTCCAAATCCAGGAACATATGAATTATCATAGACGTTATCAATAGACTTGAACGTCGTAATAATAGTTCCAACTTCTGTTGTATCAGCAGATTTATCAGAATAATAATTTGATCTGATATTTCTATATTCAGGTTGAGTAGATAGAGTAGTTTGTGGCATGTCAGATCTTGATTAGGTATTCTAAAACAATGAAAGGCATCGATATATTATCTATCGAAGCAGAGTTATCAACAGAAAGATTTAATTTGGTTACCAAATTATCTGGAGATAACTCCAAAGCATCAGTAATCATTTTGAAACTATGAGTTCCTTGTTCCAAAGAAATCTTATGAAAGTGTTCAGTTGGATCTGGACTCTCACTTAGAGATTCTGTTTCTGTAATATCATTGAACAACGTGGCATAAACTCTACTATCATCTGTAGCAAGATTACTATTCAAAGGAAGAACATCTGCTAGTGATTGATCTTTCCAATCAAGAGGAACTCCAGCACCACCATCAACATAAAATGCGTTTACACTTTCAGAAACACTTAGTGTTGTTTCACCTTCAAAAGCACATCCAACAAGAAGATTCGTTCCAGAAGAAGAATATGGTGTCAAACCAGCAACTTTACACGGTCCACTAGAAATAGGAAAATTATTCCAACCTGATGTCAGCAAACAATTATATGTCCAAGCATCTTCAAGGATTTGACCACCATTGAAACAACCATCACCATAAGCAGTTGGGTCAAATGTGCCAGAAAAGGCACCAAAATAAAATTCATATCCTCTCGCGTAAGCATTAGATGCCATTGCTCTACAAGGTGGTTGATTACTTCCAGGAAAGTTACAACCAGACGCTTTTGTTCCTTCCAACCAATCATCAATCGGAACTGTAGTGGCATTCCAATATGCTACTTGTCCAATTGGAGTTGGATCTAGATAAGTTCCAGGAGCATTTACATCAACTTCTGATGTATTTGATTTGATTCTCGTTCTCTTGAACGTTCCAAAGTGCATGTGACCATGGATACCCTGAGAATCAACTACTTCAGAATCAGTTCTTTTACCTTCCGTAGTTCCCCAAGTCCAAGATGGTTTTCCTTTCAACTCAATAGTTTGGGATGAAACAACAAAAGAACCACTGTAGGTTAACTGAATAGTGGTGCCTAATGTTGCTGTTGCTTCAATTCCAACACCAGATCTATTACCCTCAATACCATTCTGTGCTACAACTCTTACAGATTTGTATTGACCAGCATCAGGTCCAGTTGTTGGTTTGGGATATTTTGATCCAAGATCAGGAACAACAAATTGCTCATCACTAAGAGACTGTAATGCATCACCATCAATATTTCGTCTGACAAATTTACCAGACGTTCCTACACCACATATTTCAGCAAGTCTAGGAAAATCTGAGGCATTGTAAATAGATCCATCACATCTCAGATAACCAGAAGGCAATGCTTTTTTATTAGCAGAGCTGTTGATGTCTGGATTTACTTCAACAGGCCAAATAATAATTTGACCTGTAAGATTTCCATATTTTGCTCTTTCTGAAGAGTATAGACTTGCCATTAGTATGCCTTTATCAGATAGACAACATTCAGTGCTGGTTGAGAAGTATCAACAATAATATTTAGAGCATCATTGAGGTTGTCTGGGTTCACGTCACCAATACTAATTGTTGGAACTGGATGTGTTGCTGGTGGATTCAGAGATCCCTTACCCATTGTAAGATCAAAAGATCCGTGGTTGTGAGAAATAAAACTAGTAGCATTCTCATCATTATTTCCAACCGTATTCATTGTTGTAGCAAATGTTCCTTCTTTGAAGGTTACATTATATGTTCCACCAGCAATTGTTGGTAAATTCAATTCAATTGTGTAAACATAATTCGAATCATTATCACCTTCTCGCGTAATCTGAACAATGTAACTACCTTTAGCAAAACATTCAGCGTCAACCATTTGCCATGGGTGAATTCTATCATACTGATAATAAGTTACATCACCTTCTGTATACTCTGTTCTAATATCAGTTCCAACTGGCAGTGAAAATTCAGTTACACCATTTGGGACAGCTACATTACCAACAGTAAAATATAAAGATGGATCTTCTGGGTTATCAGTAACAGCGTTATATGTAGATCCAGTATTCTTACCGAAGAAATTTCTTCTAGATCCAAAGATCATTGGTTTTGGAATAAGACCAGACCATGCTGGAATTGCGTGTGATTTTTCTGGTTCTGTCACTGGAGTTGTGCTAGTAAATCCACCAACGTCAACAAAATTATATGATTGATTTGGTGCTTGTGGACTATTTCTCGTGGGAGTTCCGTCATGCCAATCTGGAGCAGGAACTTGAGACCAATAATCTTTACCAGAATCGTTTACAAAATCTTGGAACTTATCCATGAATGGTATAGTATGTTCGTATTGTTCATCGCCATAATATGCCACCAAAGTTCTACCATTCTGCCACGATGGTGCTTCCTGAGCACTTGGAAGCAAGTCACAAGTATGATTTCTAGAAACAACAGAAGAGCAGTTTGGATGTTCAGTGTTTCCAGATGCTTGAACCTGAGCAGATGTAAATGGTGCTGGTCCGATAAAACTAGCAGATACTGAAGCAATAGAATCAACGTGTGGGTGTGCTGGAGTATGATTGATACCCAACTTTCTGTTCAATGTTGTAATTGACGTTTGGAAGTCTGGATCAGTAATACCAAGAGTTGTATACTTTCCAGTCAATGTGAGTCCTGCTGGTAATGTAAAATCAATATCAGCATTAGCAGACCATACTGTTTTAATTACTTGTGTAGTTCCAAAATCAGATACCAAATCTCCAAACTTTGTTCCGTTAGAGTCAATAACAGTATTCAAGACATTAGTCTGACCTGCTTGATAATCAACCAACCCAAGATATTCTTTTTCCAAATCAACCATGGCACGGTTACTAATGTTGGGAAGAACAAAATCTCCAACATAATCTGGAAAGTCTCCAGTAAAACTACCGCCATATGTGTTGCCAACAATTGATGCTAACAGAGGAAACTCCGCAGCATCTCTTGTGCTTCCATCACATAATTCCCACCCAGCAGGTCTATTGCCAGGTCCAAATCCACTAAATCCGTCCCCGCCCCATGGCATGATGGTGCCAATACGGGCGGTTTTCATCGTTTTGATTGAATTGTAGTATTGTGCCATTTGTATCAGAGTTCGGTGAGCCACCAACCACGGAGGTTGGAAGGAATTGATTGAGCGTTTGGATCACCAGCAGCATCGGTTGGACCAACATAAATTAGTCCGAAGGAAGCGTTTCTTGTTTGAACAATAAGTTCACCGCTATCCCATGCTACTGCGTTGAAACCATTACCAGCTGCGATCTTACTACCAGAAGTATCACCCTGAATTGCTGTAGCAGTTCCATTGATTTTCAGTGCTCTAATTACAACAGTTGTGTCATAAGTTAGATTACCACTAACTTCAACAAATCTAATCATGTCACCAGTTTCAGCATAATCTGGTAGATATAGAACCATGTTAGTTCCAGCAGGGTTATTCAACAAATAGTTGTTATTTGGTTGTAGTGGACTTCCCTGAGTCTGTCCAATTCCAGTAACTGACTGTTCAACATATGTATATCTACGTCCACCATTTCTGGTGAAGTAACGACTAATGCCGAAGGAGTCAATAGAACCATCCTGATAGATCTTGAAGTCTCTTGGACCAACAGTTCCACCAGTTCCAGCACCACCAAGGTTATCAATGTGGAATACTTCAGTTCCAGAGTCACCAGCATCATTTGGAACAACTCTACCTTTTACATATAGTTTTTCACCAACATTTGTATTACCAGTATCTCCAAATACTTTGAAGTTTACGGTTAGATCACATTCGCCCCATGCTTCGCAAACATCAGCTCTAACTGTGATATCACCGTCAATAAATGCATGACCCTTGAGATACATGCCTGCGTTTGCTGTCTTGGGATCAAGAATAGCACCATCACCAGGGTGATCATCATCATTGGCAACGTTGAATAGCAGTGTCTGACCATCAGAACCATACATTCTAAATTCGCCACTGTAAATTTCAACAGCATCATGAATAATAGTTGTGCCGCCACCAAAGTATGGAGTAAAGAATTCTCCAGTATCTCCAGTTACTCCAGAAAGAGATAGTGCTGCTTGAGCAGGAGTTTGAGTAGACTTAGCAAGTCTAACATTATATGAAGAATCATTTCCATCAATAGAATCTGCCCAGAACCATTCTTGCGAAGATCCAGTTACAACTCTGAAGAAGTGTGCCGTATCAAGTTTATTAGCAACGATTCTGGAATCGGATAACGTAACTCTAATCTTGTTAGGATTGAGATTTGGAGCTTCAACAGCAGTTCTACCAGTTGATGGAATTGCTGTCATCAACTTAGAGGTATTTTGATACTTTCTCAGTTTGATAATTGTAGCACCAGCAGACCAGTTTTGCTTACCAGTTCCCTCTGCTCCTCTACCACCAGTTGGATACTCACTAGCAAGATATTCAGCGTTGTAGATTGTTGGAAGATATCCCTGACCACCACTAGTAAATGGTTCCCCAGTTACGATGATGATTTCTCCCTGAGTTGTACCGTTATAGATTAGAAGTAGATCACCCTTATTGAATACAGTATAATCATTGACAGGAATATCCCAGTCGTCAACTGAAAATCCAACAGAAATAGTGCTAACAGGACCACCAGCATTAAGAGTATACTTATCAAATCTATAACCATAAACAATGCTATCGGTGGTGTTATGATCAACAGGAGTTGAGTTCCAGTATCCACCAATTGCGAATGCTGTGCCAACAGTAGAACCAATTACAGTATCACCATTACAGATATTGACATCAAATGTTGGAGCATACTTATTAGATAGTGTTAGGTGATTATCGGCAGAAGGATCAGGACTTGGATATTCTCCAGTGGAAACTCCACAAAGACCATTTAGATTGAGACTTCCATTGATATTGACAGTAGCATCTCCACCACCAATTATAACAGATCCGTCAACAGAATCAACTTCAAATACAGTTTGCTCATTGTCTGTGTCACAACCATTCTTGACAGATAGTTTCTTGCGAATCTGATCTAGAATTGTATCAACCTTGAAGATTTCGCCCTGATCAAAGATTCCATCGTCATCAGAATCTTCTCTGTCAATAATAACATAATCATTAGTTGTTAGTTGACCGCCAAACTCAGCAAGATAAACATTATCTGCTGTGCCAGATCCATCAATACCATCAGTGATCCAAGTAGCGTCAAAAGCAACGTTTGCTTTCCAGATGCTTACAGAGTCTGGGTGAGTGTCTAGATATTGCTTGCCAACTTGATTTAGCTTGTATTTGGTGAAAGATCCAAGTGGATGTCTTACAACCTTGAGAACGCCATTAATAGCACCAGCAAGACCGTCAGCAGCAATTCTGACGAGTTCTGGATATCTCTCAGTTGCTCCACTGCCAGAAGGTGGTGTATCAATTAGGATGTAATCGCCTGCTTGGAAGTAAGATCCAACAGCATACTTGAGTGGTAGATAGAACTCATCACCAGAGATTGCTGGTAGATCAGCGCCTTCAGGACCGTCGCCAGTTCTTGCTTCTTGGTATTCAGCAGAACCCCAAGTAGAAGGACCAGGAGAAACGTCAATTCGGTTGAATCCAGCAGCAATCTCTGCGTTTGTTGGATCTAGAGGATTGACAACATCGATTACAAAGACGTTGATGATATCAACATTCTGATTGAATTCAGTTTGACTGATAACACCAGTATTATGTGATGTCAATTCGGTTCCAAGTTGTGCTCTCAGTCCACTGAAGGAGAAGGAGGCAAGACCACCACAGAGAGTGATGTTAGAGTTGAATCTTGCGCTAGCGTCAACTAGTAGGTTGTTTCTAACCTTGGTTGTTCCACCCTGACCACCAATATTGATTTCAGATGCGTTAGTAGCAAAGTCTAAAGTTTGAGTATTACCAGAGAAGAATCTAACAATACCTGCTTCAGTTCCTACAGTAACAACCATTTCTGGGTTGAGTCTGTCTCCACCAAGAATCTTATTAGCACCGAAGATAACATCTCCAGCAAAGTTGACTTGTCTAGTTCCGAAGGTTACATAAGAGTTGGAAGAGTTGTTGCCATAAGCTCCACCAATCTTGATCTTGGAAATAGCAGTAGCAGCATCAGTAATATCTCCAAGGAAGATATTTGAATGAGTTGCGCTACCACCGATAAAGATGAATTGATCATCTGCGTTAGTGTCACCAATCTCAATATACTTGAGGTTGTTAGCAACGTATAGACCTTCACAGTTTGGTCTATCAAGAACACCAGCATTGATTGTTAGTGTACCTTCAAATGTTGCGTCACTGAGCAAGTTGAAGCTTCCAGTTGTAATACCAGTTCTAATTTCACCAGTCTCATCACCACCATCGGTGTAAACTGTAATATCTCTCTGGAATCTAGCATCTTCAGTGAAACGTGAATCACCAACAACAACCAGAGCATGATCGAGTTCAGCATCGGTAGCATTGATACCGAGCATACCTAGGTTGCCTTGTCTTCCTGCTTCAGCAATGTCAGGTGTTCCTTCAGTTGAAACACGGAGAGTAGCAAGATCAGTAACGTTGCCACTGTTGCCACCAACAACTAGAGCATCGCGGATAGCATTCTTCTCACGATCAACAAACTCATCGTGATCTAACCAGTCGCCAGTCTTACGACCGCTGATGTAGGTGTTACCAACTACATCTAGGTTAGCACGAGGATCAGTGTTCTCAGTCTCTACGAATGCGTTTGTGTAAGCATCATGTGATGCTCTGTTGATCGTGTTGACACCGAGTTTGAAATCACCCCATGTCTCAGTTTCAGTTCTGAGTGCCTCAGCACCAATAACACCAACTTCCTTCCAGTTAGATACAGAGAACGAAATTAGAGCATTTGGTGATGGGTTGTTCTGATCAGCAATCAGAGTGCTCCAAGTAATATCAAATGCGCCGATTGGGCTTCCAGTTCTTGGATTGATCTCAAAGTAAACATAGTTTTCTGCTGGATCAAATGGATAGGAAGGAGTATTGACAACCTTCCAAGTTCCGTTGAGAAGACCATTGTAGTTGATATTCTGTAGTCTGATCTCAGAACTTGCCTTGATATTGAGAGATCCGATTGAAACTTCGTTGCTATTGCTGTCAATAAATGTGAACTTAGCAATGTTAACGTTCTGGTCTACAATAACTTGTAGAGAAGAAATGACATTGTTTGGAATATTTGTGTAGATATTAGCAAATACCCATCCGATTGAACCATTCTTACCAACCGCTCCACCCTTGAGGTTGATATCACCAGTTGAAGGTAGAACAGTTCCACCATAAGTGATATACTGAGAAGCATTTAGTCTCGAACCACCATCAGCAACTAGAGCATCTTGATTAGGAGTAACATTAGATCCAACTCCACCAGGAGCAGAAGTTTGAATCTTATAACCCTGACCTTCGCCTCTTGGATTGAATCCAAAGATAGCAGCATCAACTCTGTTCTTACCTAGGCGAATGTCACCAGTTGTGTTGGGGAAGAAGCTGTTTCTATCAAGTGTTACATCCTGTGGAAGACCAGTGATAGGATCAGTAGCACTTACCAGTGAATAAACAACTAGTGGAGCACCCTGATTGCTAAGTTGACTATCAGGAACGTTGATTAGAACAGGTGAGTTGATGTTGTTGACAAGTTCACCATCTGGACCACCAACAATTGTAATATTCTGGTTGAATGTTACAGGAGTATCGAAAGTAGTAACAAGTTGTCCGATTACGTCATCCTCATCTCCATCATCAGCAAGAACTGCTCTATCGATGAAGTCTTCTTCACCAGTGATAGCGTTGATTCTTCTGTTACCGATGTAGAGGTCACCCTGAGAGTTGATACCCGTGTAGAAGACGATACCAGCATCTTGCTTCTTAGACTGTGCGTAGAAGTCCTCTTCTGGTTCTAGAACGATCTCCTGACGGGCAGGAAGACCTGTTGAGTAGTTACCAGGACCGAAACCAAGGTATTCAAACGTGTGGTTACCAGCACGAGCGATAGATGGTCTACGGAGTTCAACGTAGTAACGCTGATCCGAGAGGACTGTGCTATCACCAGCGATAGGAATCAAGCGATCTTCTGAACCAGAAGTTGCGTTTCCTAGTTGTGCTACGATCTCATTGTTACCAGTGTAGGTATTCTCAACAAATGCTGGTTGATTTGTCAAGTCAAACATCAATTCTCTGGTTACAGAGTTCTTGGTGTCGTTGACTGTTACCTTGCCATGAATGTAGTTGTCAGCAGCAGAGAATGCTTGAGGTGGATCAATCAACTGTGAGTAGTAGTTCTTCTCTTCGTTGGTTGTACCGTTCTTCTGGAACCAGAGAGGGTCGTTTCTGTAGTTGAGAGGATAAAGTTTACCTACAGGTTGGGAGAACTTGAACTTCTGGAAGTTTCCACCAACACCAGCACCCTGAGGATATGGAGATACGTTACCACGTAGAGCAGTTAGATAGTAGATACCATCTTGCTGACCTGGGATTCTCTTCTGAAGTTCTTCACTGTTGAAGATGTAGAAGGTATCTTCGATAACTCCAGCATCAGCAACAGAGTAAACGTAGTATTCAATACCAGCGTCATCCTGAATACGATCACCAGGAGTGATGGTATAAACGTTAGCGCCGTTTTGCTTGTAAAAATACTCTGGGAAATTTTTTCGGATATGTGTCTTCAGAGGTAGCGATTTGCCCATATCCTGGTCTTCCAGCATATCAGCAAAGACAGCACCCTGAGTAAATCTGGTGTTAGTAAACTCACTATACTCTAGTGAAGCAGTTCCCTTAGCACCACTAATACCCTTGATGATTAGGTAGTGATCTCCACCTACATTGTAGTATCCGTGAATGTAAGCAGTACCAGAAGAGTTACCAGCAAACGAAACAGAATTGCTTGAGATGCTCTGAGTTTTGTTCGCAACGAACGAACCACCTTGAGGAGCAGAAATCTTTACGCTTGTGAAGATCTCATTTCTTAGACCAGGGAAGTTCTTAGTATCAACACCATGATCGAAGACTGTTAGTTCCAGATATTGAATATCAGGATCTAAAGCATCTTCGACATAACGACCAGACTGAATTGTAGCAGACAAACCAGAACCAAATCTTGCGATTGCTCTATAATCTGTATCCTGATTCTCACCAGTTAGTGGTCTTCTGTATGGATCATATGCGTTGAGATCATTTAGAGTATCATCGGCATCAAAGTCCTGACGGGTATAACCAATGAATTCTCCTGGTTGTTGTGGGTTCTCAAAACGAGCACCATAAACATTACCAGCAACAGGCTTGAGTAGTAGTTTTTGAGGAACAAGTCTACGAGTATCATCAGTTCTTGTCTTGAGGACAAATCCATTGATAGGATCTCTTGCGTTCTCAATGTATCTTGGAATGACATAACGGAGTTTATAAGTTCTCTCGTTAGCATCTCTAGTGTCATCAATACGCTCATACCAAGTATCAGTTGTGGTAGGCTTGCTAGCGTAGTCAGACTCAAAGATTCTGTAGAAGATTTCTTTGTAAACAATTGAATTATCACTCTCACCAGTGATTCTGTCCTTACACTGGAGATACCACTTACCATTGCTAGTATCAGATCCATTGAAGTATGGATCAAAGCGCATTGGGCTGAGTTTCTTGTTAGCAAATACTCTAAATGGTCCGTTCTGATTGTTGAACTGGATTGGAGTTACGTTTGCTAGAGCATCAGCAAATGTCTTGTGAATTGTAAAGACCTTGCTTGTTTGATAACGAACAAAGAACTCAACGTTAGGATTGATCTTACCTGCGTTGATGCCTGTTGTAATAGCAACAGAAGGATCGTTTGCGTATGATGTAGCAAGATCAGGAAGATCGCTACCCTCAATTGCTCTAAAGAACACCTTCTGAGGAGTTGTTGAAGTGGATGGTTTGTCAAAGATATGAGAAATATCTGTTTCAATACCACCAACAACAGTATTAACTAGGTTACATGAGTAGTTGTGAAGATCATACTTGTCATCGATGATGAACTGATAGAGATCGATCTCAACATCTGGATCAATGCTCTCAGTCTCAGCAGCATAGATGTAGATACCAGCAGCAGCGTTCTCCTTAGAGGTTGCGAGCATCAACTTGGTTTGATCGCTACCGTTGAAGTATGAAGTTCCGCTGTAATCAACAGGTTGTGTAGTTCTACCAGGAGTAATTACATAGTAGATAGTGTTAGTGTCAAATCCCTTAGGTAGTCTAACAAGACGCTTGTCAACATCAACATACTTACCAGTGTTTACATCAAAACGAGGACGTGGAACAAGTCTTACAGGTGTTCCAGTCTCAAAGTTGTGAGCATTGGTTGAACCGTAACCAGTTGTATCAATCGTGAATACAGTTGCTCTGGAAGCAAGTAGAGCAGTGTTGAATGTTGGTTCAACTCTATCTACAGTAGGAACAGTAACACCATTGACAACCTTCGTTAGACCAGTGTTGATAATTGTTGTGATATTATCAGTCAACTGGAGAATAGCACCAGCAGTAGAAGCACACTCACGCTGAGAAGGTGAAGTTGTGGTGTCTTGGATAACATCTGGATCAGTATTCTCTGGTCCAACTGTTACTGTCTGTGGTTCTGTATCTGCCCACTGACCTGCTTCATAAGTAAAGTATAGATTGGTTGTTGTGCTTGTTTGTAGAGCATCTACAGTGTTGCCAGTCTCAAGACGTGAGTTCTGAACACCAAGTTCAATCGTAGTTGAGTCTACAATTCTCTTGACGAATGTTCCTTCTGGAATATTGGTATAGATTGGAGTAGCACCAGCGTTGAGTAGTCCGTTGACATAAGATCCAGATGGATACTCCTCAACCTTCATGCCGATTAGGATGCCATTGCTATCACCAACATCAACCAGAGCAGAACCAGTAGTTGTTCCACAGTTGTATGCGAGGAAGTCAAAGTTACGCATTGCTGCGATTGCCATTTGACCGACATAGTTCCAAGCATCGATGGTCTCTGCCTTCTCATTATCAATGTAGTCTAGTGAGTTACCAACAAAGTATGCTTCACCTGCCTGAACAGAGTTGATGTTACCACCGTATCTTAGGTCATTGACGATAGCATCAACGATGTATGAAACGTCACGGAAGCACTTAGATGCTTCATTGTTGATTGTGAAGTCACCAGTGTTGATCGTAGGTAGACCAGCAAGTGAACCAGAGCTGATAGCATCAGTGACGATATCAAATAAGTTCTCAAGGGTAGAACGAACGTTAGCACAGTCCCAGTTACCAGTTGAAAGTGGAGGAAGAACATCTAGATCTCCTGCCTTGAGAGCATCACATACAATACCGATTAGAGTATCAACAGTCTGAAGAACATCAGAGCAGTTACCTAGAGTATAGGTGGTTGGTTGTGAAGGAGCAGTTCTAGTAATACCGTTGAGGTTACCAACACCAGCATCAGTTCCGATTGCCTGTAGTAAGATGTCAAACAAGGAGTCAACAGCACCAGCAGCAGAACCACAGGTAGGTAGTAGACCCTCGATATCCCAATCTTCTACAATTGTTAGATCCTTCTCTTGAGTTAGAGTGTTACCAGCAGAAACAGATACCGTCTCGTTTCTTAGGCACTGGATAGCAATTGCCTTTGCTTCGGTGAATACCTTAGCAGCTTCATCACGCTCAGCATCGATGAATGTCTCAATAACTTCACCGTTGAAGGTATTGGTTACATAGATTTCAGCAGCATCATAAGTCTTAGCGTTACCACCAAACTTAAGATCATAAGCTACAACACCTAGAACATCGTAGACATCATCTAAACAATCTTGCTTGGTATTATTTGCTTGTGGAACATATGCTGGATAAGCAGCAAGCATACGCTGATATGCTTCTTCCGCAATGAACTCTTTGTTCTTGAGGATAAGATCATGTGCATCAGCATGAATGTCAGCAACAAATGCTGGATCACCAACTTGATCTAGGGTTAGAGTTAGGTCACGATCATAATACTGGTTGTTGATCGCACGGTTCATGAGATCAGCAGCACGTTTGAATGCTGTGATTGAAGGATCAACTTCGTTATCTACACCGTTAGCAATCAGAGAACCATTGCTGAAGTATTCCTTAGTAGCAGCAATTGTATACTCGTTACCACCAAACCAAAGGTCTTGAGCAACAGCATCAACGATGTGTCCAAGGTCTCTGCGGCACTTGGTTTCACCAGTCTCTAGTGAACCAGCGTTTAGAGCAGGTAAAGTGTTGAGGTTGCCAGCGGTGATCGCGTCGGTTGCGATTGTAGCAAGGTTAGAGATTGCGGTACGAACGTTAGCACAGGAAGTTGGATCTTCGTTGTCTCCAGTAGCAGGATCAGCAGTTAGAGTTAGATCTCTGTAATACAGTTGATTTGTAACTGCTTGCTGCATCCACTCAGAAGCAGAATCAAAAGCAGTTACACTCTCTGCTTCCTCACCAACTAGACCATTGCTGATTGGAGTGTTGCCATCAAAGTATTGTTGGATGAATGTTCTAGTGTGCTTGTTACCACCGTGGAACAAGTCAACGCCAATAGCATCAATGAAGTAACCAATATCACGAGCACACTTCGCCATACCATCAGGAGCAGATCCTTTGTTGATCTCTTCTGGCATGGAGTTGAGGTTACCAGCATTGATAATCGTTGTTACAATACCAGTTAGGGTATCAACTGCTGCCTGAACATCAGCACAAGATGTAGGATCTTGGTTGTCAGGAGCAGTATTAGGATCAGCGGTGATGGTTAGATCCTTCTCATATAGAGAGTTGGTTAGTGCCAACTTCATCATGTCTCTTGCCTTATTGAAAGCAACAACGCTCTCGGCAGTTTCTCCAACTAGACCATTTGATAAAGGAGTTGTAGCATCAGTAAAGTATTCAGCAGCAAATCTGTATGAATACTCGTTACCACGGATGAAGAGGTCAAGAGAAACAGCATCAACAAAGTAACCAATATCTCTACGGCACTTGAGTTCGCCAACTTCGCTTGTGTATGGAGTCTCAGCAACCATACCTGCTAGAGAACCAGCAGCAACTACATCAGTAACAATTAAAGTTAGAGTGTCAATCGCTGATTGAACGTCAGCACAAGATGCTGGATCAAGGTTAGAACCAGTAACAGGATCAGCGGTGAGTGATAGATCTTGAACAGACAATTGGTTGGCAATTGCTTGCTTCATCAAATCTCTTGCTTCCTGGAAAGCACGGATGCTCTCAGTCTCTTCTCCAACTAGACCGTTAGATAGTGGAGCACCACTGTTATCAAAATACTCAGAGACGAACTTACGAGCATACTTGTTACCACCCATGAATACGTCAAGGGAGATAGCATCAACAAAGTATCCAATGTCACGCTTACACTTAGTCTCAGTTCCAGCAACAGCAGGATATGCTGATACCATGTTTGCCCATGCGGTATCAATAACTTCGGTTCTGTTCTGCTGAATTAGTCTGTAAGAATCAGCAAATCTTGAGGTAGCAGTAGTCTGAGCGTCACCAGGGAAGTAGAAGTCAGGATAATCAATTGCGATCTGTGCTAGAGCACGATCCGAGATCTCATCTTTATTCTGTTGGATGAGACGATATGAATCATAGAAGCGTGAATCAGCAGTAGTCTGAGCATCGCCTGGGAAGTAGAAATCAGGATGATTTACAGCAATAGCAGCAAGTGCTCTGTCCTGAATCTCCTTGCTGTTGCGACGGATCAAACGATAAGCATCGTAGAAACGTGAACGTGATGTAGTCTGTGCTGTGCCAGGGAAGTAGAAGTCTTCATGATAGACACCAACTTCTGCTAGTGCTGCGTCAAGGATAAAGTCGCGGTTAGCAACAATTCTATCACGAGCATCCTTATAACGACCAGCAGGATCTTGTCTATTAGCAGCGTCAACAGTAACACCTGCGCTGTTGAGTCCTAGAGCAGCAGAACCAGTGCTGCCAGAGATAACTCCATAAGGAGCTAGGAGGTTATCAGTCTCTGGATCATAGATGCTTGACTTGACATCTAGTAGGTTAGCAACTGCTTTCTTACAGAGATCTCTTGCTCTATTGAATGCGAATACAGACTGGTTCTCTTCACCCACCAGACCGTTCTGAATGGGGTTACCAGCGCCGTCAAAGTAGAACTTGGTAGCTTCGATAATGTTAGCGTTACCACCGTCTCTGAGGTCTTCAGAGATAGCATCAACGATGAAACCAATGTCACGCTTACACTTACCATCAGCGACACCTTGGATGTTTGAGATACCAAATGTCTCAACCATCGCATCAAATGCTTCATCAACAATCTGTTGACGGTTCTGTTGGATTAGGTTGCGGGCATCAAAGTAACGACCAGCAGCAGGGTTTAGACCAGGGTTGACATATGAAATGTTCTGGAGTCTTGGATACTTCTCAAGGATATAACCGAAGACTTCCTCCTGAATCATGCGACGGTTGCTAGCAATCAAGTTAGCAGCGTCTACATTAAGGTTATTGATGCTGAAGCTGGTTGGGTTGAGAATAGAACCCTTAGCAATATACTTGACAAAACCAGTTGGTTCTAGTGTTGCTTCAAAAGTATCAATGTTATTCTTTTGATCTAGTTTGACATATAGTTTGTCATTAGACTTAGCACCAACTCTGTATCCACCAATGGTAGCGGCAGGACGGTTGAGTGGATCATCTAGATCAGTACCACCAAGATATAGTTTTGACTTGTTAGCACCATCTTGAATTGTTCCCTGAACATCAATGGTGTAGTAGAGAACTTTCTCTCTGTTTGTCTCACTCTCAGTAACTTGCTGAGGTGGAATAATGTCGGTAATATAACCTGCCTTGTCTTGGTTGAAGGAGAATCCTTTGAAACCAATAGCGTGTAGTGAGGTATTACCGAAGTTTGAGTTAGAGTTGGTGATCGACATGTCACCACCTGACTCCATCAGGAAGTGATCAGCGAAACCAACCGCAAAGATCGAAACGTTCTGAATGAAGGCATCTTCCGAAGCACGAACGTGGAAGTTTCTCCAGTCATCCTTCCAGTAGGAATCGCCCTTCGCGTGGTAAGGAACCGTAGCAAATGCGTCAACTAGTGATGCTTGGTTCCAAGTGTTTGCGTATTCGTCA
>Ga0255760_10002258_pt1 | contig 17935 bp, 16 predicted proteins | sample 071ome_25_FD_179960 | JGI IMG/M metagenome (GOLD analysis project Ga0255760, IMG submission 179960) | Coastal salt marsh microbial communities from the Groves Creek Marsh, Skidaway Island, Georgia - 071410BT metaG (version 2) | ecosystem: Environmental > Aquatic > Marine > Intertidal zone >... | reverse complement strand
CCCCGGTGTCCGGATCATGCAGCGGTGACTGCGTTCGGATTGCGCTAGATGGAACGCAGACGGTCTATTAATGGGAAGTGGCTTGAATAAGGCAATGACCATGGCGTTTGCCTCGCGGGAAGCGGTTGGTCTGTCGCCTAGGCGATCAACCACGTTGTCTCGCGCGATCTATCAAGGTTTTACCCTTATCGAGCTCATGGTCACGCTTGCCGTTTTGGCCATTGCGCTATCGGTTGGCGTCCCTACCTATCAGTCGCTTACTGCCCAATCTAGTATTTCATCGGCCGGAAATGATTTATTGGCAGCACTTGCCCTTGCGCGAAGCGAGGCTTTGAAACGCGATGCGACCGTGTCACTGCAAGCCGTATCGGCCGAGGCATCGGACACGCTTGGAGGTGGTTACTGTGTCGTTGTTGGCAATCCTGGCAACTGCTCGGGAAGTTTGATCAGGCGATTCAGTGCTTTAAACGATGCTCTCAACGTGGTGATTTCGGGAGGCGTTTCGAGCGTATCGTTTGATGGCCTGGGTGGGCTGACAAACGCGGGTGGCGGCACCCGATCGATGACCATCTGTCGTGATGGATTAGCGGGTAGGCAAATTGATATTGCGGTCGCTGGTCGCGCACGGCTCTCGGATTTCTCCGGATGTTAAGTCGGTCAAAGGTCTTGTCACGAGGGGTCACTCTAGTTGAGCTGCTAGTGACACTGGTTATTTTGTCGGTGGGCGTGCTTGGTGTCGCTGGTCTACAAGTGACCAGCATGCAACTGACGCGAGATGTTAATTTCAGACTCACAGCGGTGCAGTTGGCTAATGATGTCCTGGACCGGGTTCGAATTAATCGGAACCAGACTTATGCGTTAGGGGTTGGCGACGCGCCACCAGTGGGCGCGGTGAATTGCTCAAGTACAACGTGCACCTCGGCTCAGCTTGCCACTTATGATCTTGCGAGATGGGCTTGCTCCGTCCGGTCGCAAAATCTAGCTGGAGAAACCTTCCCCATCTGCACGACGTTATCTGTGGCTGGAGTCTTGCCACTTGGAGCCAGTCGCATTGAAGCGGTCAGTGGCGCCGCCGGGACCTATGAGGTGGAAATCAGGTGGTCTATTGACGGGATCCAAACCTTATGCGGCTCGCGGGATGCAGGTCAGCCCTGCCAAAGCTTAACCTTACGAACTAGTGTTCAGTGATGAAAGAACTGCGCTTCCAAAGATTGAGGGGTTTATCGCTCGTTGAAATGATGATTTCGCTAGCGATTGGCGCTGTTCTCACCATTGGCGTGGTGAGTCTCTTTACTGCTAACAGCGAGACTTATAACGCGCTTCAGGGGCAAACCCGCTTGCAGGAAAACGCAGGGTTTGCGCTCGAGACGCTTAGCCGGGATCTGCAAAAGGCAGGATATCGCGGTTGTTTCTCGAGTGGATCGAGTCCTTATTTCACAATGACATCAGCGAGTGGGATCCCCTACGAGTCTGATTTGCGAACCGGAATCGAATTGTTTGATGCCAACGGTGATGGCACCTGGACGCCATCGACCGCCTCGTTGAACGCGGCGGTAACAGGGGCCGCCTTTTTCGACACGGATTTGCTCACGGTTCGCTATCTTGACGACGATGAGGCGTACTTAAACGTCGCGTTAGCGACATCGATCGAGGACATCACGGTTAGCATCACTGATGAGGGCCTAGAGACGTTAGCGGTAGGAGACATCGCAGCGATTCACGATTGCGAAAAAGCAACGCTGTTCAGGGTGACAGGGCGGGCGGATGCAGGTGGCGTGACCACGTTGCAGCATGCGGTCGGCGCGAGCCCGGAAGATAACGGGACCCTAGCACTGGCAGAAACAGGAACATTTTCAACGAATGCGGCGGTCTCTGGGATTATTACGCGCACGTATTTCATCGGCCCAGGCGCGGGAACCAATAACGAAGGCAATGCTCCGCTGTCGCTCTGGCGAAGGGAGAACGATAACAACTCGGTTGAATTGGTTGAGGGTGTCGAAAATTTTCAGCTGCAACTTGCGATTGACACAGACGGCGACAGTGTTCCCAATCGATACGTGGCCCCCTCGTCTACTGTCAACTTTAGTCAAGTCATGGCGGTCGTGATCACGATTACTACCAATAGCGTTGATGCCATCGGCGGGACGACCGCACCGACCTGGGGGTGTGCAGCTAATGACGGTGAATTACGGACTGCTCAAGATTGTTTCTCAGGTAGCGCGATCGATGGACTGCTGAGGCGATCTTTTACACGCACGATTCAAATTAGGAACCAAACGTGAGAATGCTTCGAAGCGGCAGGCATAGTCACCAAGATGGGATCGTACTCGTGACCTGTTTGGTTATTTTGCTGATTCTGACGATGCTAGCGTTGTCGTCGGTGCAAAGCACTAGTCTCCAAGAACTGATTACCCGCAATCAGCGCGATAGCAATTTGGCGTTTAACGCAGCAGAAGCAGCGATTGTTGTGGCAGAAGGTCAGATTAATGCCCTCACGGAAATCAGTTATGCGCTAGACGCGAGCCCGCTTATTTACGATGCAGTGACCCTTGGCCCGTTAGATGTGTCGTCCGCTGATCTATGGACAGCAGCGGCGAGTATTTGCGCGGCGGGGGACGCTACGTGCGCCATTCAGGGCGTCAACAGCCAGCCGCGATATGTCATTGAACATATCGGTACGGTGGTGAGCGACGAGGATCGGCTCAATCTCGATAATATCGGTCAGAATCCAAATATTTGCTGTACCCAAATGTTTCGAGTGACGGCAAGGGGCACTGGCGGGACCGATGCGGCGGTGGTGATGCTACAAAGTACGTTTGGCAAACGGTTTTGATTAGATTGTGAAGATAAGTGAAGCCACATAGCATGACGGTGATGACAAAGTGGTTCAGATGGAGTGATCGTCCGTTGTCTCTGGAGCTCTCGCGCTTGATTGCCCGACGCATATGGATTGCTGTCGTTATCATTACTGGCGGTCTGCTTGAATTCCCTCCGGCTCTCGCGAATAAAGAAGTGCAAAGCATAGTCTTAGCGCCTTCCGCAGTTGGTCCTAACACCAACTTCAATATCACAGTCACAGCCTTCTACGACGAATCAGTCGACGGGGGTAGGAAAGATACCAACTTCAATTCCATGGCTTACACGATTGACGGCTCAACGAGTTGTATCAATAACGGATCGACAGAGGTACTCACCACAACGCCAACCGCGTACGGCCCCTATACCGTCACGTCCCCGAACGTGGCTGATGGCACCTACTCTGTAAGTGTGGATATTTTTTCTAACCAAAACTGTCGAAACTCAGGTCAATCCAGCGCGTCTAACGGTCCAGCAAGCGCGGACCTTACGATTTCGTCTGGGAACAATTCTCCAGTCGCAGCTGATGACGCTGCGATCACCAATGAGGAGCAGGCCGTTGCCATTGACGTGAGCGCCAATGACTCAGATAGCGACGGTACGCTCGACTTGACGTCGGTTGTCGTTACCCAAGATCCGCTGAATGGCTCGACAGTGGTAGATGCTGTGTCTGGCGAGGTGACGTACACCCCTGAAGCCGATTTTGATGGTGATGATACGTTTGCTTACACCATTGCTGACAATGATGGCGCGACGTCGAATGCTGCAGCAGTGTCGGTGACGGTTAACGGCACTAATGATCCGCCCACACTATCGGGCGATTACTCCGCGACCGTCATTAAAGGTGATAGCTATACATTGACCACCTCGGACCTTTTTTACTCCGATATTGACGATGGAGATGCTGGGGTGACCTTTACCGTGAGTGGACCGACTAACGGGAATACCCAGTTAAGCAGCGTCAACGCGCTCGCCTTTACTGCAGCAGATCTCGTCGCAGGGAATGTGCGATTCCTGCATGACGATTCCGATACTGCAACGGCGCAATTCACCGTTTCAGTGGATGACGGTAATGAAGATGGTAGCGCTCCGGGATCACAAATTTTTAGCATTAGTGTGGTATCGGCAAACGAGTCTTATTTGGAAGTGGGCACCTTTTATGATTTGTCCGACGAACCGCTTGAGCTGGTAACCCCGTCGTCGCCAAATGTATTGGTGTTGCAAGACACATCAGACAGTCTCAACGCGGACATCATGACGGAGGAGGTGGATGGCTATTACCCAGACCCTGGGGACGTCGATTCACCCTATGACAATATTTACTCCATACCGGGTGGCAATGATGCACCGACAGAGAGCGACTCCCCCGGCATTGGGTTTTGGCGCTTGCGATCGAAAGACTACAACAAGATTTACTACAACCCTGAGGTGCAGTACGAGCCGTGGGCCTTGTGCGATGGCACGTTGGACGCGCCTGATGGTTGCTTATCGGGTGGGGATTTGAGTGCTCCTGCCGCAGATTTGTATTACTACTATGTTTGGGATGACAAGTTAGAAGCTGATTGCCCATCCGGAACTGAGGGTGAGGTCGATAGTTTGCCTTCGCCGAGCACTGATCCAACGGACCCATGCACCGAAGGATACCTAGTGAGCATTAAATCGGAGGCCGGGACCCAAGGTGCGGCCTCGAGTCTTGCGTCGCTCCGCGACTTTACGCCAACCAACTACGACGATGGCAATGCGCTTTACCCCAAATTTCCTAATCGGAATGACTGTGCCAGCGACACTCATTGCACGCTCGCGGAAGAGCAGGCGAACTTTGAAAACTATTACGTTTGGTATCGAACCCGTGGGTTTGCCATGAAAGCGTCGATCGGCAAAGTCATGAGTGAAGCGGATCAAAACTTGCGAGTGGGATTTGCCGGTTCCAACGGTAACAACAACGATGTCGAGCTCCGGGATCTGAATGCCTCACAAGGAGCTGACACTCAAATCAATCTTCTGTTAGAGGGCCTGTACGAGCGCACTTATCAGGGTAACTCCCAATTTTATGACGCCTTCGAAAAGTCGGGTAAGTATTTGGCTTGTCGAAAAACGAACGTGATGAATGTTGCAGGTGGCGGCGACCCCACTGATGGTGACGACTTTAATTCCCCGGGTTGCCCAGCGCTGCCAGCGCCGCAGGGAACCTGCCAACAGAATTACATTCTGCTGGTCACCGATGGCGGTATGGAGGGGGTGGCCCGTGGGGATGAGCATGACAATGATGGAGTAGATGAGCCGCCAACATCGGATTTTGACGGCGCAATGTTTGCTGGGTGTGCCACCTGCTCGGACAACCTAGCTGATATCGCAATGTACTACTACGAACGCGATCTATTCGACGGCACCAAGGATGGCAAGGTCGACGCTACTATGGAACTCACCAATGATGTTGTGCCACTCCAGCGAGATTTAGATTACGCCCCGGCCGGAGCAATTTCCGGTAACGCGATGCATCAACATATCAAGACGTTCGTGGTCGCCTTTGGGATCGACAGCGGGCTAACTGATGTACCAGCGTCCTATCAAGCAGGAGCCTATGATTGGGGCGCGAGCGAAGATGCTAACTTCAAAATCAAAGATCTTCATCACGCTGCGGTTAATGGCAGAGGGGCTTATTTGGATGCGCAAAATCCAGCCGAGCTGACCTCCGCGCTCGAGCAAGCGTTTAGCGAATTTAGTTCTGGGATTGGCGCGGGTAGCGCGGTGAGCTTTAACAGCCAGGAAATTACCAATGGCGTTGTTTTGTTCCGGTCGTTTTACAACCTCTTAGAAAATTCAGGTGATGTCGTCGCCGCGACCCTAGATGCTGACTTAAACGTTGGCGCGAATATATGGAGCACAGCCAGTGAGCTCGATGATCAGTTGCTTGGGGGCGTGAGCGCGAGAGACATTTTTACCTTTGACCCTGTGTCCAACGAGGGAGTACCGCTGTCGTTGGCGAATTTGTCGGTCGCCCAAAAAACCGCATTGGGATGGCTGGCTGATGGATCGATGGACGCTGTGGTCACAGAAAAAATTAACTACTTTCGAGGTAGTGCGGCGGATGAACAGCCCAACGGCGATTACCGCACCCGACCTACCGAAAATGGTCGGCTAGGCGACATCATCAACTCGTCTCCCGTGTTTATCGGGGCGCCTGAGGCGCTATTCCGTGGAGGTATCCATTTCCCTACTGGCGCGAATTCATACGCTGCTTTTAAAACGGCGCAGGCAGCGCGGGCGGATCGTCTTTATGTGTCTGCGAACGATGGTTTGTTGCATTCGATCGACCCAGAGACCGGAGAAGAGGTCTTTGCTTACATGCCGGACGCAACCTTGACCAACGCGTCCAATACCAAAGCCACGGAACTACTGAGCCCCAGCTACGATCACCAGTACATTCTCGATGCAACGCCCGTCGTTGAGGACATTTATGGTTACGCTAAAGATGCGGCGGCAAAAAGTTGGCGAACGGTGCTCATCGGCGCTTTCGGCGCAGGCGGAAAAGGACTATTTGCGCTCGATGTTACAGATCCCAACATCACTGAATCGAACGCCGATGACGTGGTGCTGTGGGAATTCACCGACATGGATGATACCCACCCCAAAGACAGTAACGGGGTGTTATTGCAGGCGGGTGGAGGCGGTCTTAGAACTGATTCCCTTGGGCGGCCGGTGCGAGATTTCGGATTGACCATTGATGAGCCTGTCATTGTGATGAGTAACGTGAAGTCGGCAGATGCCGATGGCAATCTTGAATGGATGGCACTTCAATCGAGCGGTTTGAATTCAACCTCTGGGATCGCCAAGTTGTTCGGACTGTTCATAGATAGGGGACAAGATGGTGTCTGGTGCCATCCAGATAGCGTTGACACGGAAGGATCACTCCGCTCTGGGTGTGCAGCCTCTGATTATGATTTCTTCAAGATAGATACAGGGTTTGGTTCATTAACCGAGGACGGAGACATTCTGCCAAATGGCTTGGGGTCTCCTCGCGCCATCGACGCCGACCAAGATGGAACGGCGGATTATGTTTACGCCGGTGACTTACGCGGCAATCTGTATCGGTTTGATCTCTGTAGAAGTGACTTACCTGAGTGGGATGCCACTAGCGCGCTTACCGAGTACTCAGGGGCGGCCGGCCAGTGCAAAAAAGGAACGGATATTTTCTCTTCTTGGTCTGTTCAGACCATCTTTTCGGCCTCTTATACGGACAGCGGAGGAACAGTCACCGCACAACCTATCTTGAATAAGCCCCTTGTGGTTGAGAATACGGGTAAGGCGGGGTATGTCGTCATTTTTGGAACGGGTCGTTATGTTGTGAACGGGGATCGGACGGATACCAATATTCAGACCATTTATGGGATTTGGGATCAGCTCGATGCCTCAACAGTGTCTCGAGGTGAGCTCATTCAGCAGGAGTACACCAACGTCTGTGAGAGTCAGATCATTGACGGAGTTGCGACCGACATCTGTGGCCGATCGCTCAGCGACAATGCGGTAGCCTATCTTGACTCTGATGATGTGGCCGTTCCTTCAGTGAAGGGGTGGTACAACGATCTTGAGGCGTACGCGGCTGGAGGAGCCGATGGTGATCCACCAGAGCACCCCGGAGAGCGTGCTGTGCGTAACTTTCAGCTCCGGGGAGGAGTAGGGTTCGTCAACTCGGTCATCCCCACCGTGAGTAATGCGTGCTCCTCATCCGCTGGAGGGTTTGGATTGGCGTTTTGTCCTCTTACTGGAGGGAGCAGTTGCATTGAAGATGGTATTTTCGACATCAACAATGATGGGCTGTTTAATGCCTCCGATCTCATTAGTGGTTTCATAGTGGCAGGCACTATTTTCGAAGACTCGGCGCCAACCGATGCAGCATTCGTTGGGGAGAATCGAGTCACTCAGCTCACGGATCGGTCGTTGGACATTGTGAAGACAAATACTGCAGCCACAACCAATACCGGACGGTTGTCCTGGCGCCGAATGACCAATGCACCCTAAGGGCATCATTAGGAGGTGAGTTGGCTGCAATAGCGTTGATATCGACGTTGGCTGATGACAGCTGTGTTACTGATAATGCGTGATCGTCCAGACGCGCTGACTACAATCTCGAATCGAACCCGCTGGCTGCCAGTGTGGCACAGAACGATTCGTCCATTGTCTGAATCTAGTGTCCCCGTGGATCGATAAAGAATGGCCTTGCGTCGGCGAAATCCGCGCCAGATCGCTACCAACTCCCGTGGAAGGGTTAGAAAGGTTGGGGTGAGTGCGTGGCGAGCCACTTTTTTCGAATCAAGGCGCTCGACTAAAGATAGCGTTCGCCAACTAGCCGCGCATTTGAGTTCGCCAAAATCACAGATACCTATGGTTGTTGAACGAGTAAGGGCGGTCAGCCGCGCGGTCGCCAGCATTGCCATGATTTGATGAGTGGTTGCTCTTTCTTTATTGGCGTCGACCATTTGTCTAAGCTGGGGTATCGCAAGGCCATAACTGATCGATAGGACCAAAAGCGTGACGAGTAGCTCAATGAGAGTGAGACCGCGTTCATGTCTTTTTGATGAGCACGTGCCGCCTGCCAGTTGGGTTAAACGAGCCGGGGTGCCCTGCTCACGTAACCCAGTCGCCTTGTCTCTATTCAGTTCGGGCCGTTGTTGAATGCTCTCATTGGACGCTGACTGAGAGTCGTAGCAAAGTGGGCGCATCCGCTACCAGGGAAAGTTGTGGAGAACTACTATTTTGGCTGGCTCGCGACCTGGTTAGTTGCGATGAAGTAGGGGATAGGTGTGCGCAATAGATTAAGAGCGAGGTGCGGGAGTCTCATAAGACATCTGGATGGATCAGAGCCTTCTCTTTAACCGACCCCAAATTAACCGAAAAGACCAAACGTGAGCAGATTGAGCCAAGACTTTTCTCCCTTATCAACGGCATCTCTTTTGATAAATTTGCCATTGTCATCGAAGTAGCCGATGTCGGGATAGTTGGCGTTAAGTACATCAAGCGCGTTGTTAGCGAGTTGATCCTGGCCCAATAGGCGGTAAGCCTCGACCATGATGGCAAGTGCGTCCGGGACGGCAATGGTCTCTTGAAAATTATCGACGACAAACTTGCCGCGATTGGCAGCGGCAATGTAGGCACCTCGATAGATGTAATATCTCGCAGCATGCAGCTCCGCCTCGGCAAGCAGGTTGCGTAGGTATCGCATCCGGCGCTGTGCGTCAGGGGCATATTCGCTTGCCGGGAATCGCTCAATCAGCCTTGAGAAATCCTCGAAGGAGGCGCGAGCGGCTCCTGGGTCACGCTTTGACGGATCCAAAGGAAAAATCCGCGTTAAGAAGTTTTCATCTTCCTCGAATGAAGCGAGGCCTCGGAGGTAGTAAGCGTAATCAACGTTCGGGTGATTGGGGTGGAGTCTAATGAATCGATCAGCCGCCGAGCGAGCCGCCTCAGCTTGACGGCTTCGGTAGTACGCAAAAATGATCTCAAGTTGGGCTTGCTCGGCGTAGCGCCCGAAAGGAAAGCGGGCCTCGAGCGTTTGTAAACGCGCTACAGCCTGTGAGTAGTTGCCAGCGGTGATGGCGCTTTGCGCTGATTCATACAGCGCAGCCTCTGACGCTTCTTCGCTCCAATCGTTGGCATCTTTTGCGCAAGCGCCGAGTAAAAGTAGCGAGGCAAGCGATAACCATTTCAATGAGACTGGCAGGGAGTGCAGCATGGGCAGCAATTGTCTAGGTTGAAGTTGGCGGTATTTAACCATAGCCTCCAAACTTCCCCAAGCACTGAGATCTACCCCCTTGGAAAATGAATGGGAAGTTCATTCGGTAACGGTGACACCTGAACTGTCAGGTGAGCGCCTGGATGTGGCTGCGACTGCGCTGCTTTCACAATTTTCCAGGGCCCTCGTGCAGCGTTGGATTGATGCTGATGAGTTGACACTCAATGAGCGCCCCGTTAGAGCCAAATCAAAAGTGCGTGTCGGCGATCTAATCGCCGTCAAAGCGAAAAAACTAACGCTTGATCACGAGCCCGAAGCAATCCCCCTTCAGGTCGAATGGGAGGACGAAGAACTTTTGATTGTGAATAAGCCTGCGGGATTAGTGGTGCATCCAGGCGCTGGTCAAGCCTCTGGAACACTGATGAATGGGCTCTTGCATTACATTCCAGAGGCTTCCCAGTTACCCCGTGCTGGCATTGTTCACCGCTTAGATAAGGATACTTCGGGCCTTCTCATTGTGGCTAAGACTGTGCAAACGCAGCTCGCGCTAATTCGCAAGTTGGCTAAGAGGGTGATCAAGCGAGAGTATCGAGCGTTAGTCATTGGGCGACCGGCTCCTCACGGAACCGTGGAAGCGACGATTGGAAGGCACCCTGTCCATCGAACGAAGATGGCAGTTGTCGATGGTGGCCGGTTCGCGGTTACGCATTTCGAACGGCTTCACGCGTGGGAAAGAATCTCACTGCTCGCTTGCCGGCTCGAGACAGGGCGAACCCATCAAATCCGGGTGCATATGCAGCATCTCGGGCATCCCATCCTGGGCGACACTACATACATGGGCACGCGAGCCGTAAAGGCGAGTGAGACTAGCTGGATCGATAGGCAAGCATTGCATGCTCGCCGTTTAACGTTTGATCATCCGGTGACCAACAAGACAATTGTGGTCGAGGCGGCCATGCCAGATGATATGAGCAGCGTGATCGACCGTCTCCGAGTTTCGGAGTCGTCGTGACAGTTCGCAACGAATGCTTCTCGGAAGGTCGGCTCAGAGTGTGGTGTACGACGCGTCATGGTGGGGTGAGCGAGGCGCCGTTCGATAGCCTGAATTTGGGCGATCATGTTGGCGATGACCCAAACAAGGTGGCAAGTAATCGTTCACTCGTACAGCACCAGTGTGATTTACCAGGAGAAGTCAATTGGTTAGTGCAAACCCATGGCACTGCGATCGTTACCGATGATAGCCGGGCGCGCACAGGGGCCGTTAATCGTGCGCAAGCTGGCGATGCTGCGGTCACCAGCAAAAGTCAGGACGTGCTTGGCATACTCACTGCAGACTGCTTTCCCGTCGTTCTTTACTCTGAGGCCGATCATTCGGTTGCTGCGCTGCATGTAGGGTGGCGAGGCCTTGCAGGTGGCATTATAGAAAAATCCGTCGCACATCTTTCGGCCGTAACAACGGTGTGGGTTGGGCCTGGAATCCGGAGTTGTCACTTTGAGGTAGGTGCAGAACTAAAGTCCTATTTCGACGACGGCTCTTTTATCGAGCGAAGCGAAACCAGCTCACTAATGCTCGACCTGCCTGCTGAAATACGCAGGCGAATTGAGCGAGTCGCGGACGCGACCATTATCGATCATGGGGCGTGCACTTATTGTGAAGAGTCGCGTTTTTTCTCCTACCGCAGAGATGGACAGTGCGGACGGTTTGCAACACTAGCTTGGGTCGAGCCCTAGTTTTCGTCTCATTAGATTAACCAGGGTGAATCAACCGGGGTACTCGCTTTCCGCCAACCCGAACAAACGGGGTGTGATGAACTTATACTCGCCAAAGCAATCCAACGGATCCCGCTATTGCGGCGGCGCTCAGTCCTACCCTTTGCAGTAGGCAGCAATATCAGCTTCTAGATTCTCAATGTAAGTAGCTTTTTCGTCTCTCGAAAGAGTCACGAGACGCCCATCATCTGCCTGTACAGTCGCCCGAGGACGGCGCTTCAAAACGCCCAGGGTTCGATAGGCTTGGGCACAGCGCTTTGTTAGTTCGGTCCCGGTGACGGGTGCCATGACAACGCGTTGAATGGGCGGCTCGATAAGGGGTACTGCAGAGTCAGGGCGAACTGGAACGCGAGCGCTTTCATTCTCGGGAATTGCCGACTGATCAGCCTCTCTTACTTCGATGCCCAGTCCGAGATTGAGTTGCTGCCTCGCGAGATCGCTAAACGATCTGGCTGGCCCTAATCGATTAGAGAAGCCGTCACGTCTCGGCCGATCCGAGAAGTGAGGCACACCCTGGGCGTCTTGCCATTGATAGATGGGTTCCGCTTGTACACCGATGTGGATGGCGAGTAGTCCGACCAATTGAAGAAAAGTAACGTAGATAGTGGACCTAGGCGGCGATGTGATGTGGTCATTGTTAGATCGCGATGAATCAATCATTTGCCTAGGCCTGAGGAAATTAGACCCTGTTATGGATAAGGGCTTGGTTTGACTAGTGCAAGGGTATAGTAAAAAATGCCCGGCCCTAAGCCAATGGCCAAGCGTAAAGGTAGACCCGTGGACCGCGAATTGAGTGATTCAGCCACTGCAGATTGTCTCCAGTTATCTGGAGCAGAAATGCTCATCAGATCATTGCAAGAAGAAGGCGTAGAGCAAGTATTCGGATACCCGGGCGGTGCCGTGCTGCACATTTATGATGCCCTGTTTAAGCAGGAAAAGGTCAAGCACTACCTCGTGCGTCACGAGCAAGCGGCTACGCATATGGCCGATGGATACGCGAGAGCAACGGGGAAAACAGGGGTGGTTTTGGTGACCTCGGGCCCAGGGGCAACGAATGCCATCACCGGCATTGCAACCGCCTATATGGATTCCATCCCAATGGTCGTGATCTCAGGCCAGGTTCAATCTCATTTGATTGGGACTGATTCTTTCCAGGAAACAGACATGGTGGGTATTTCAAGACCCATCGTGAAGCACAGTTTTTTGGTTAAAACAGCAGAAGACATTCCGTTGGTGATCAAAAAAGCCTTTTACATCGCGGCCTCAGGACGGCCTGGTCCAGTGGTTGTAGATATCCCTAAAGATATTACTAACCCGCAGGATCTCTACCCCTTTCAGTATCCAGAAGAGGTGTCTATCCGGTCCTATAATCCGGCGCAGCGCGGACACTCCGGGCAGATTAAGAAAGCGTGCGGCATGTTGGTTAGGGCTGAAAGACCGGTGATTTACACGGGTGGCGGTGTCGTGCAGGGGAATGCATCTGATCAGCTGATCGAGTTGGCGAGGCAATTGAATTTCCCGCTTACAAGTACCCTCATGGGGCTTGGCGCCTTTCCGGGGGAAGATCGTCAGTTCCTCGGAATGCTGGGGATGCATGGGACGCTTGAAGCGAACAACGCGATGCATAACGCGGATGTGATTTTAGCCATCGGGGCAAGGTTTGATGATCGAGTGACGAACACGATTAGTAAATTTTGCCCCTATGCAGAATTTATCCATGTGGATATCGATCCAGCTAGCATCTCAAAGAACGTGGTCGTCGACGTGCCTATTGTAGGGCCTGTTCAGGCGGTGCTCGAAGAAATGATCGAGACGCTTAAAGAATCGCCTCAGCCCACAGCGGAAGTTGCAGCCGCCCGAGAAGATTGGTGGGCGCAAATAGAGGGTTGGCGGGACCAGCAATGTCTTGCGGTTGAATCAGTGAAGGGGGTGATCAAACCCCAAGAGGCGGTCAAGGCACTTTATGAAGTGACAAAGGGTCAATCGATCATCACGTCCGATGTTGGCCAGCACCAAATGTTTGCAGCGCTCTACTACCCTTATGCTGAGCCAAGGCAATGGATCAATTCTGGAGGGCTCGGAACCATGGGCTTTGGTTTGCCATCTGCCATGGGCGCGCTTGTGGGCCTCCCCGATGCATCAGTTGTGTGCATCACAGGCGAAGGCAGTATTCAGATGAATATCCAAGAGCTTTCGACCTGCAAGCAATATGGGTTGCCCGTCAAAATCATCAATCTCAACAATCAATCGCTTGGAATGGTTAAGCAGTGGCAGGACATGCAGTACGAGGGAAGGCATTCCCACAGTTACATGGATTCGCTGCCTGATTTTGTGAAGCTTGCCGAGAGTTATGGGCATGCGGGTATCAAAATTTCGAAACCGAGTGAGCTGAAGTCAGGATTAGAAAAGGCCTTCGCGATGAAGGACGAACTCGTTTTCGTAGATATTGAGGTTGACCCTGAAGAGCACGTCTATCCGATGCAGATCGCGCCGAATGGGTCGATGCGTGATATGTGGCTGAAAAAAGGAGTGCGAACGTGAAGCGCCGGATTGTTTCAGCACTGTTAGAAAATGAGGCAGGTGCGCTATCCCGAGTGGTCGGGCTCTTTGCTCAACGAAACTATAACATTGAGTCATTGACCGTCGCGCCAACAGAAGACAGTAGTTTGTCGCGATTGACGTTGACCACGAGCGCATCGGATGCCGAGATTGAGCAAATCACGAAGCAGCTCAATAAGCTCGTTGAGGTTGTCAAATTAGCAGACATTACGGAAAGCGCCCATGTCGAGCGAGAGCTGATGCTTGTCAAGGTGAAGGCCGGAGGCGCAGGACGCGCCGAGGTAAAACGACTCGCCGATATTTTCAGGGCGCAGATCGTTGACGTCACATCGCACCTCTTCACAATTCAAGTCATTGGCACGACCGACAAACTTGACGCATTTATAGAGGCGTTGTCGGAAGGGCAAGTCGTTGAGGTTGTTAGAACGGGCGTGACCGGTCTTAGCCGTGGGGATAAAACGCTGTCGCTGTAGACGCGTTACTGTTCTCTTCCCTAGCACGTAGGCTCAAGCCTAGAGCGGTGGCCGCCGAGTTCCTTGCTATCAATTAATCGAAAACCTAGGATGGTTGATTCACGATTTAGCGCCGAACGATGAATCTATAGTGGGTGCGGAATCCTAGGGACAGGGATGACAAGAGGGTGAGGAGATGGCAGTAGAGGACAATGTTAGGCCTTTGCCTAAGCGAGAGGGCTTGCGTCGCGGTATCTACTTGTTGCCTAACTTGATTACTACCGGAGCGCTATTTGCTGGGTTTTATTCGATCATCGCGGCGATGAGCGGGGACCTAGAACTCGCCGCGATTGCGATTGTGATCGCGGGGTTTTTAGATTCCCTAGACGGCAGAATTGCTCGTCTAACGAATACGCAAAGTGAGTTTGGCGTGCAGTACGACAGCCTGTCCGATTTGGTGGCTTTCGGCGTCGCGCCTGCGGTGCTCATGTTCAGTTGGATTTTGTCTGATTTAGGTAAGGTCGGCTGGTTAGTCGCGTTTCTCTATATGGCCTGTGCAGCGCTTCGACTTGCTCGATTCAATACAGCGCCCGATGCCAAAGTTTTTTATGGTCTAGCGAGCCCCGCGGCTGCAGGAACCATGGCGACGACCGTTTGGACATGGTCAGACAATATGGGTCAGGCTGTTGGTTTAGAGCTTGCAGTACCGCTCGCCATCGTCACGTCGCTGATTGCACTTTTGATGGTGAGTAATGTGCGGTACTACTCACCCAAGCACATTGACCTGAATGGCAGGGTGCCTTTCTTTTACATGTTTGTGATTGTAGTGCTGTTTGGAGTGGTCACCGTCTATCCGCCTGGAATGCTGCTTCTCATTGGGATCGTGTATACCGTCTCGGGTCCCCTCACGCTCCTGATACGGCGCAAGTATCCGCAACCGAGTCCATCGTAAACATAGCATTAGACCGTCGTCCGCATCGGTTTGTTTTTAGGTTGCAGGGTTAGGCGCTAAGCTTATCGGCGCTGTGTGCGGCTTCTCTTCATTCAAAAGAAGAGCTTTCTCGCTAATCAAGGCGTAAACCCATAAGCAAACCAAAGTAGGGGAGTCGCTATGCCAAGCTGGAATAAGATCCGTGAACACGAGGTAACAGATGAGCGGTGGTTTTGGTCTCGCAGGAGTGTGATTCAGTCAGCGTTAGCGCTTGGGTTAGCCCCCAATGCGATCGCAGCAGATATTCTTCGAAGCGAAGGAGGTCAAGGAAAAGAGGATGCCCCTTCTTGGCTGACTGAGAAAATCAAACGAGCAATCCCTGAGACTGATCCGCTGAGACAATCAGAGGAGCCCGCTCCTTTTGAGATCGTATCGGGCTACAACAACTTCTACGAATTTGGAACCGATAAACGTGATCCAGCGACTGAAAGCGGGTCGTTCGAGCCTTGGCCTTGGTCCATTCAGGTGGAGGGTGAGGTGGAAAAGCCGGGCGTCTTTGCGCTTGAAGACTTGATTCGACCTCATCAGATTGAAGAGCGCATTTATCGCTTGCGCTGCGTTGAAGCCTGGTCAATGGTGATCCCCTGGCTGGGTATACCGCTTCGTTCCCTTATTGATCAATTGCAGCCAACGAGTCAGGCGAAATTTGTTAGGTTTGAGACGGTACTGCGCCCCAGCGAGATGCCTGGCCAGCGGGCACTCTTTCCCTCGATTGATTACCCGTATGTTGAAGGGCTCAGAATGGACGAAGCCATGCATCCGCTAACTTTTTTGGCGGTGGGAGTGTACGGTCGGTCCTTGCCAAAACAGAACGGAGCACCCATTCGGCTGGTGGTGCCTTGGAAATACGGCTTCAAAAGTATCAAGTCCATAGCAAAAATTTCTTTTGTTCGGGATCAGCCTAAGACCACGTGGGAGCTTTCGAACTCGAGGGAGTACGGGTTTTACGCTAACGTTAACCCAAGCGTTGATCACCCCCGCTGGAGTCAAGCAAGCGAAAGGCGGTTACCGGGAGGGTTCTTTGGAGCTACTCGTCAGCCTACCAAGATGTTCAATGGCTACGCAGCGGAAGTGGCCAACTTGTACCAGGGAATGGATCTGCGCAAGTTTTACTAGCGTTGCGACCCATTAAAGCCAGAGAGCAATCAATAAGTGGCGAAGCGGCTAGTCATTTCGAGCGTTGCCCTATCGACGCCAGTTCTCGTGCTTACAGGCTGCCTTTGGTCTGACGCTACTCGTTACACCTATTATCTTGGCGCAGACCCAGTGGAATATAGCCTTCACACCCTAGGCGTTATTGCAGCACTATTACTGCTCGCGGCATTGTCTTTTAGTCCTTTGCGGCGCTTGGGCTGGCTTGCGCCATCGATGATGCGATATCGAAGACCGGTGGGGGTCGCCTGCTTTTTTTATGCCTTCTTGCACGCACTCCTTTTTGCGCAGTTTTATGTGGGGTGGAGTGCTGAGGCGCTAGCGACCGAGTTTGCCAGTCGCCCTTATATCCTAATGGGTGGCGGAGCGGTGATGCTTTTGGGACTGCTAGCGGCGACCTCAAACAATGTTTCGGTGCGCCGCCTCGGTGCTAAGTGGCGAGTGCTTCATCAACTAGTCTACCCTGCGTCTGGGTTATTTTTGGTGCACCACTTATGGCAGGTTCGGGCGGACTACTTTGAGTTCGTGCTTTTCTTGTGCGGGTTTTCGCTGTTGTTCGCGGAGAGGCTTTGGCATCGTGCCCGTAGGTGGTTGTTGGCACGATAGTGCCTTGCAGCCCGGACCTTCTGTGGTTGATATTCGTGAAATCGAACTCAGTGTTTTCCGACGGATTAGGACGATAGCGGATAGATCAATTGTGGGCAGGCCCATGTTGTGCTCAGATCGCACCCCATCGGTTTGTCAGTGGCAACTCGGAATTTTGGCAGCGCCGGGTTGCCAATTGCCGATGGCTACGAAGTAGCCGAAAGCCCCGGTAATACTGGTTTTTTTGCAGAAAAGCTTTGCGTATCTGATGGGTCTTGGGTATAGTGCGCAGCCCTGCCGGGAACAAGTAAAAAATTTGTTTCCAAAGGGGTTGTAAAGGGACAAAGCACGCGTATAATACGCGACCTCGGCCGGGAGGCCGATCTCTTCACGAGACAGGCAGCGATCATTGGGGATCAACGCCTTCAAAGCCAAACGCACTGAAATTCGGCTAACAATTTGTCGGCCACAGGATTCTTCGCGATAGGGTTTTGAAAACGCTATTTAACAATTAGGAACACAAGCAATAGGTGTGGGTACTTGTTAGCTGAATGCAACATTTATCAGCAACAAGTTACCGACAATTTATTGAGTGATACTTACTTAATACACGGTAATTTTGCGTTGCTGAGCCAGTACTAGATTTTCTAGTCGGCAATCAGATTTGCGAACTTAATTCGCAGCTGCACACTGAGGGAGCCTCAAAAGGGTGTAACAAGGTGGTGCAGATATTCTTCATTTAATTGAAGAGTTTGATCATGGCTCAGATTGAACGTTGGCGGCAGGCCTTAAACATGCAAGTCGAACGGTAACAGCGGAGCTTGCTCCGGCTGACGAGTG
>Ga0255760_10002255_pt1 | contig 17942 bp, 14 predicted proteins | sample 071ome_25_FD_179960 | JGI IMG/M metagenome (GOLD analysis project Ga0255760, IMG submission 179960) | Coastal salt marsh microbial communities from the Groves Creek Marsh, Skidaway Island, Georgia - 071410BT metaG (version 2) | ecosystem: Environmental > Aquatic > Marine > Intertidal zone >... | reverse complement strand
TGGACATGTACGTCTATGAGCCCACCGAGTGGTTTGGTGGATGGACCATCTTTTACTGGGGCTGGTGGATCAGCTGGGCACCTTTTGTGGGCGTGTTTGTGGCGCGCATCTCCAAGGGGAGGACGATTCGGGAGTTTCTGGTGGGTGTGACTGTCGTGCCTACTTTGTTTATTTGTTTGTGGATGGGGGTATTGGGCGGCAGCGCACTGGATGTCATTACCAACCAGGGCATTGTCGAGTTGGGTACGGCAGTGCAAGAAAACCCCGCGGTGGGGCTGTTTCGGTTCCTGGAGTTTTTACCTGCCACCGAGCTGCTCAGCGTGATATCCCTGATCATGATTGTGATTTTCTTTGTCACTTCGGCAGACAGTGGCGCCATGGTGCTCAACATGCTGAGCGCCAACGGCGTCGATAACACCCCCGCATTACAGCGCACCATTTGGACCTTTGTTATCGCGCTGGCGGCTTCTCTTTTACTGCTGGGAGGGGGGCTACAGGCCCTGCAAACCGCGACCATTGCCAGCGCGCTCCCTTTTGCTGTGGCGACGCTCGGTGCGATGTGGGGGTTTGGTCGTGCTTTGTTGGTCGATGGTGCCAAGCGGCAGGCGCACTCCATTCATACCCCTCCCGCGATGGCCGCCGAGGGATGGCGGGATCGCCTCAATCTGCTGCTGGATTATCCAGATCAATCGGCAGTGCAGGCGTTTCAGCGCGATTCTGTGCTGCCGGCCATGCAGTCGTTTGCTGACGCACTAGCCGGGAAGGGTGTCGCGGCAAGTGTCACGGTAGATGAGCCAGAGTTGATTGTGCGGCTGATCGCATCCCATGGTGAGGAGGTGAACTTCGTCTATGAAGTGCGCGCGCGAAGCTTGCCTTTGCCCGACGCCTCTCTAGGTGCCATTGAGCACCATGGCGGGCGTCAGGATCGGTTCTTCAGGGCCGAGGTGCATCTCGCAGAAGGTGGGCAGGACTACGATGTGATGGGCTGGACCAAAGATCAGCTCATTGTCGACATCCTCAATCAGTACGAGGATCACCTGCATTTCCTACACATGGTCCGCCACTGACCAGCGGCTTCACTGCTCAATTTTGACGGGATGAATGGCAGCTTTGGTCCGGTTGGGATTCAATTCAAGCATTTGCGGAATCATGGTGTTGAGCGCCGCCTGCCGATTCTCCGGTGCGGGGTGCGTGCTTAAAAACTCCGGTGGCCTGTCCTCGCTGAGATCCCCCATCTTTTGCCACAGCGTTACGGCTGCTTCGGGGTCATAGCCGGCCTGGGTTGCCAGCACCATCCCCATGACGTCGGCCTCAGTTTCAGCCTCGCGGCTATTGGGTAGCGTTAGCGCGACATTAGCCGCTACCGCGGCACCTGCCATGGCCGTACTGCTGTCTGAAGCCGCGCCAATAACGACAATGCCCAGCGTAGTCGCCATCGCGCGGGACATGCGTTCCGCCGTATGATTTGCCAAGGCATGAGAAATTTCATGGCCCATAATTTGTGCAAACTCGTCGTCGGTCAGTTCGAGTTGGTCAAAGAGGCCTGTGTATACCGCCATGCGTCCACCCGCCATACACCAGGCATTAACGGTCTCGGTGTCATCGACAATCGCAACACTCCACTTCCAGTCCACGCTCTCGGGAAACTCCTCAACCGCGATGGAAACTAATCTGCCGGTAATTCGTGCTACCCGCGCCACAGTCAGGGGATCGCTGACCAGCTTATCCTCGTCATCGAGTTGTCGAACCGTATCCAAATAGGCCGCCTCGGACTCGATAATGGCGGCATCGGGTGAGATCAAAATAAATTGAGTCCGCCCCGTGGGGCTGGTCGCGCAACCGCTCAGAGTAAAGAGTACCGCTGGGAGCGCGAGGATGGCGGCTAGGGATTTGAGGGCTTTTATCTGAATGCTTGGGGGCATATCTGCGATTCTCTCAAGTCGCGTTGACTGCATTGAGCGTAGTCAAAATGAACTCTAGCCGCCACGGTATTTTTTGAGAAACGCATTGGTAAAAAGGCGGTATTTACCCCGCGGGGAGTTGTGCCCATCTAGTTAGCCGGGTTCGGACTCTGCCCCTGCGGTGACGCGGAGCAGACCCCGATAGACGCCGCGTGCATTGGACTCGCCAATGATGACCCGGTACACGTCTTCACTGATCGGCAGGCTGATGCCTTTCTCGCGAGCCAGCTCGATCACCGTGGGTGCGCTTTTTACACCCTCGGCGACCATATGCATGCTGTCGATGATGTCTCCGATGCGCCGACCCTTGGCGAGCTCCATGCCGACATGGCGGTTGCGACTTTGCGGACTGGTGCAGGTGGCAATCATGTCGCCCATACCGGCAAGCCCGGCAAACGTCGTGGCTTGGCCTCCCAAGGCGCTCCCAAGCCGGCTCATTTCAGCGAGTCCGCGTGTGATCAATGCCGCCCGGGTGTTGTCGCCGGCGCCTAATCCGTCACCCATGCCTACAGCAATCGCAATAATATTCTTCAGCACGCCACCTAGTTCACAGCCGATCACGTCCCGGTTGGTATAGACCCGAAATAGCCCCGAATTAATTATGGGCTGCAGGGCCAACGCCGCCTCATGTTGCTCCAAAGCGAGCACGCTCGCCGCCGCCTGCCCCGCGACAATTTCTCGTGCCAGGTTAGGCCCGGTGAGTACGCCGGGGATCCGGTCGGGGGCGACCTCGCGAATGATCTCAGTCATGCGCATGCGGGAGCCCCGCTCCAGGCCCTTACTGAGACTGATGATCGGGATTTTTTTAGGAATGCCCGGCAGCGCGTTGACCAGCACTTCACGAAAATGGCTGCTGGGCACCCCAATCAACACCGCGTCCGCTCCAGAAACGGCCTCGATAATGTCCTCGGTCGCAGTGAGCTTGTTGTGGAGCGGGAGGTCGCCAAGATAGCGGCTGTTGCGTCGCTCGGTATTAATTTCTTGGACAATCTGCTCGTCGCGTGCCCAAAGCACTGACTCGCAATTGCGGCTGATGACCGAGGCAGTGGTCGTGCCCCAGGAGCCACCGCCGAGAACCGCTATCTTAGACTGCGCCACGTGCGGCATCCCTCAGCGTGCTGGCGCCTCTTGCAGCGATACTCAGCGCACGTATGACCTCCAGTCGCCGGATTAGCTGATTCAGCGCTTCCGCCTGCTCAAGCCGGCCGGATTCGCTATCGATGAGTTGACGACTGGCTAGCATCTTCCAGGCGTTAGCAAAGAGCAGCTTTCCAACGGAGGCCTCGCTACTGATTCGACGCTGCAAGTATGCCTGCTTGCCGTAACTCATGCACCGTTCAACAAACGTGCCCTCATCGAGCGGTTGTCCAGCTTGCTGGTGCAGCAATATGTCGGCGCCTATGCTGTAGGCCTCGGCGAATACGGAAAGCGCAATGTGCCCGAGTTTCGGCGAGAGTGAGTTCAGGATGCTGCGGGCATTGTCGCGATGTTCGGTGAGCTGTTGCTGCCAATCGGGCGCGTCGCGGCGCAGCTCTTTACTGATCTGCGCTTCAAAAGTAGCGCTGTCCGGGTAGAAAAATTCAAACTTGAACAGATCCCGCAGTTCGCGCACCTCGCTCCAGAATTGATCCAGTGCATTGTCCTTTGGCGCGTCTTCGGCCACGGCTAAGAGCGCGAGCTCTGCCATCGCACGATGCAGGAAAAAGTGCACGATGGTGTTACGGTAAAAGCTTGCAATTGGCGCCTGCCCGTCCGCAATGCCGTACACCGTCTCGGGCCCGCCATCGAATCGGGTGATGATCCCTTCCTGGATCATATTACCTAGTAGGCCGGCCATGTCCGCCGCAAAATTCAGATTAAAGTCAGGGGATAACCTGACACCTCTACGAGTCGCCCATTGCGTCATGTCCGTGACTTCACGAACGATCTCGGCTTCAGTGAGCGCCCGAGGGAAAGCGCCCAGCAACGTGGCCGATACCACTGCCGGGAAAGTGGCCGGAGTGACCCGGTTCGCTTCTACTGCCACTTGAAACGCTATTTTGGAGATGGTCAGTTGATCCTCAGGATCGGGTGCGGTGGTTAGCCGGACCGGCTCACCGAAATCGACATGAATACGACCCATCGGTCGCGCCAATCCCTTCAGATAGCGCACGAGCCACCCCACCGACTCGGGCGCCTTGGGCGTGCCGGACTGTTCTCGTGCGTACTCCTCGGCATCCCGCACCAGATCATAGGAAACGGACACCGGAATAATGTGGATATCTTGAGACCCCGCGTGGTACGCACCCTCGAGGACGTACTTAAGCAGCCCATATTTCGGGGGCATTAATTTGCCCAGTCGCGACCGCGTCCCCTCGAATGACCAAGTCATTGGAAAGCGCTTTTCCATCAGGTAGCCGATGTATTGCTTCAAACTGAGTTTATAAACGTCGTTATCCTGAAAGCTCCGCCGAATAAAAATGGCGCCCGCGCGTCGCAGAAAAAAACCCAAAATGGGTATGTTGAGGTTAGCGCCACCAAAAAAGTGCGGCATCGGAAAATCGTTATCAAAAAGAATTTTTGGGACCACAAATCCATCAATATAGGTTTTGTGTGTCCAAAGAAGCGCCGAGGGATAATGTCTGACGATGTGCCGAATGCGCTCCAAATCCTCTCGGTCGTACTGCAACGATTTGTCGTAGCCCAGTCCTAGGCAGACCTCGCATAGCTTGGCCCAGACGTCGAGCCAGAAGCGAGTCGGGACAGATATCATTTCCTTCAGATATTCACTGGCTTCTGCGCGTACTGCTTTCGAGGGCGTTCCGGATGCATTGGCAATGGCCATCAGCCCCACTTTGAATGCCCGGTTGTTGCGAATACTTTGATGCACATACCGCGGTACTTTGTAGCGGCCCCCCATGAGCCTGCGTTCCGCAATATCAAGTACCACCGCTGCCTGGCGTGCGACAAAAATGGCGAACTCTTCTTGGCCGGAAAGTGCCGCAAGCCCCGTTTTCGATTCGAAGCGGCTCGCGAGCTCCGCGACGGTGCCGGGCTCTCCCTGGGTCAAATGGAGACGGGTCGGATTGACCCGTAACGCTCGGCCGGCAAGCCATGCAGGCGGGCGACGATCTCCGCCGCGGATGATGTCGCCGATGCGCGGGCCCGAGCCCGGGGCTCGCTCGCGTCGAAGCCAGGAGGCTCTTAGGGGTGCGACTGTTGCGCCGGCGTGCTCCTGTAGCGCGGCTTCCAGCGGATACACATTCAGCGGCTTATGATCGTCACCTAGGTCGAGATAGATGATGCTGCATGAACCGCCTGCTGCGGCATGATCATCCACCCACTGGTGTAGCAGGCGTCGCTCAAAGCCGCGTGACGTATCCAACAAAAAGATGACATGTGACGCCCCACCGGGCCAGGGGCTAATCGCCAGTTGCGTCGGCAACGGGGTCGGCGGGCTCACTCAGTGCCTCGTAGCCGGAGCCTCTTGCTCACGTTGGGGCTGCGCCTTTATCTGCCGGGTTTTGATTTCGCTGGTCCGCCGCCGATTACCACGTGACGCGGTGGCACTTTGCCCGTTATCAGAGGGGGTGGCGGCCTGCTCTCTGGCGACCTTTGCGCGCCCTTTACCGCGAACCTCGGGCTTCAGGTCATCCGGTGTCATTTTATGAAGGTTCGCGGTCTCCGCAACCGACAGCTCCGGCTGGCCCAGCGCGCGCGCAAATTGATTTCTGACCTCGGCAATGTGTTCGTCGATCTGTTGAACTGACCACTCAGCGGTCTCAATGGGTGGCAGCACGTCTACTTTTACCGTGCCGCTGCGGAAGATCTTGTCGCCTTTGGGAGAAATATCGCCTGAGTTATGTATGACGACCGGAACAATAGGGGCCCCCGATTGGATCGCGACATGGAAGCCGCCTTTCTTGAAAGCGCCGAGCTTGCGAGTAGGTGCGCGGGTGCCCTCCGGGGCGATCACCAGGCTCTTGCGCTCGTTCTTCATGGCGCTGACCAAGGGCTTCATTGTCTCAATCGCTGCCTTCCGGTCGCTGCGATCGATAAACACGACACCGGAAGCGCCCATCAGGGGTCCTATTAATGGCAGATTCTTGAGCTCCCGCTTGCCGACTCCGACAATGTCACGGCGAACCAAGCTCGCCATGATCAGCATGTCGGCATTGCTTTGATGGTTGAACATAAAAATTGCCGGGCGGCGATTCCATAGATGCTCTCGACCCTTAACGTCCAGATCAAGTCCGATGAGCGCGCTAGCGGTGTCGGCGAAGAGCGCGATTGAAAAGTTAATAGAGTCGCGCCTCGAGCCGCTGAGCGCATATAGCGGTAGTGCCATCATTGCGCTACCGACAATAGAGCCCGTGGCAGCCAGTGAGCGAATGACCTGCCCTCCCGACGGATTCCCGCGGCTGGTGAATTGCGCCGTGGTCCAATCGCGCTCGCGGGCGATGGCGCGCAATTGTCGACTTCCATTCAGTACCACCGGCCGTCCAACCGCTTCCAAAAGCTCGATATCGTCAGTGCTGTCGCTGTAGAAAAAACAATTATCGAGAGAGCCGTTGTGTGCTTCGGTAAATTCCTCGGCTGCCAGCACCTTGCCTTCACCGAAGCACGTCGGCCTCTCCACTGCCCCCGTGAATTGGCCATCAACCACCTCTAGGTTGGTCGTGTAGACATGATCAATGCCAAGATCTTTTGCAGCGGGGCGCACTTGATACGGGGTGGCGGAACTTACAATCGCGATACTGTGGCCCTTGGATTGATGGGCTTCGATCAGTTGGCGAGCCTCGGGGTAAATCAACTTTGCGATCGCGCGGCGGAAAAGCCGCTCGCTATTGGCAATGTAGTCCGCCTCCGAGCGTCCCGCCAGATACTGAGCATGCACTGTCATCAACGCGGAAAATCCCAGCGAGCCGAGGCCGAAGCGGGTCGCCGCCTGGGTCAGTTGTACGAGGTCTGCCGGCGATATTTCGCCCCTCGCAATTTGATCCTTTAGGAAAGCGGTCGCGGAATAACCCGAGATGATGGTCCCATCGAAGTCAAATACCGCGCAGGTGCTCGGGCCCGACGGCGAGTCAGCAATGTCCTGCAATAACGCATCAATAGCCATTGAGCGAATGCCTGCCCCAGTATTGTGAGAAAACCCTGAACATTACACTTGGGATCGCGGCATTACCAAGTGTAAAAACGCCAAAACTGCCGCTCTGAGCGCTCGTTTTGGTGCACTATTAGTGCGCTAATCGATCGCCGATTTCGGGGTGGGTTTGCGGTGTACAACCCGGGAATTACCCTTCGGCAATCGCGCGCGGGAGGTGATATCCGCGGCCCTCAGCCGGTGTGCGAGGCTGGTTTTGGAGAGATAACTTGATGGATTACGGCTTAATGACCCTGATGCCTACACTACTGGTGTTGGGCCTCGCTATCTGGAGTCACCGCACCTTGGAGTCGGTGCTCGCCGGCGCGCTATTCGCGTTTTTCATGATGGAAGGCGCCGGATTTCTCGATGCCATGGCGGGGGCGACGCTGGAGGTCTTGATGACCGAAGACGTCGCCTGGGTCATGCTCGTCTGCGGTTTGTACGGCGGCTTCATTGGTTTATTAGTGAAAGGCGGCGGGTCTTACGCATTTGGTAGGGCGCTGATAAATCGGATCGAGACCAAGCGTGGGGGATTGTTGGCTACCTGGGGACTAGGCCTGGTGATTTTCCTTGACGATTATTTGAACTCGCTCACTGTCGGCGCCACCATGAAGGCGGTCACGGACCGCTTCCGCACGTCGCGCGCCATGCTGGCATACGTGGTCGATTCGACGGCGGCCCCTCTCTGCCTGCTTATTCCACTCTCCAGCTGGGGTGCCTACTTTTCCAGTTTGCTGGAACAAAATGGCGTCGCGGCTGAAGGACAAGGCTTAGCGGTTTTCGTCGAGACCATTCCTTACATGTTCTACCCAATCGTGGCGCTGTTAATCGTGCCTTTGGTTGCGATGGGCGTGATCCCACTGGTGGGAGCTATGCGTCGAGCAGAGATCAAAGCCGAGACTACCGGTGATCTGGGTATTTTCGAGGATGAGGCGCTCGCGGTAGAACAGAGCGAGCGCGGCGGTATGTCAGTATTCTTTCTCCCGATTCTGGCGCTTATTTTCTTTACCGTATTTCCTAGCGTCGATCTATTACGTGGCGTGATTGCCGGGGTTTTGTTCACGCTGGCGCACTACGCGCTCGGGCGCGTGATGCCCTTGGGTGAACTCTTTGACACCTGCACCGAGGGCATCAAATCCATGGTGCCGGTGCTGACGATGTTGCTCACGCTTTTCGTTTTTGTCGAGGCAAATGACCGGCTGGGGCTCACTCCCTATGTTATCGAGGCGGTTTCCCCCTTTATGACTGCAGCACTGTTGCCCGTTGTGGTGTTCGTGACTGTATCGCTGCTCTCCTTCACCACGGGATCAAATTGGGGGGTGATAGCGATAACCATGCCGATCGCGTTTCCGCTGGCGCAGACCTTCGACGTCAGCATACCTCTGGTGATGGGCGCGTTATTCTCGGCCAGTGGTTTTGGCTCCCACGCCTGCTTTTATTCGGACTCGACCGTGCTCTCTGCCCAGGGGGCGGGTTGCCGCACCTTTGACCATGCGATTACACAGTTGCCTTATGCCCTGCTGGGCGCCGTGGTCACCGCCTTACTATTTTTCGCAGTGGCATGACCCTGACGAGGCGGGCTTCCGAAAGGGGGCCGGTTGGAGAGATACCGAAGATGGGTTCATAATCGACCGGCGGAAAGAGTCACTCATATGAAGCATTTAAAGCGGCATTTGATGTCCCAGCAGGTAAAGCCCTTTGTGGCCTGGCGCGCGATGCGTCGGTTGCTGCGCGACCCAGACGACACCACGCAGGTGTTCAACATTATTGAAGCGCTGAAGGGGGACAGCCTGGGCGCCGCAGTGCGTCGTCTCCGCATGACCGATTCTGGCCGCGCATTGTTGTCGACAAAGCCCGATATCGTGACACGGTTAAATGACCGCGAGTGGCTCTTGAGCTTGCCCGATGGCAGTCTTGGCCGCGCCTATTACGATTTCGTTCACGGCGAAAACCTCTCGGCAGACGGGTTAATCGCGTCGAGCGAGACGGCCACGCGCGCGGAAATTTACCGCGGGTTATCTGAAGACGAAATATGGCTCGCTGACCGCTTGCGGGACATCCACGATTTACAGCATGTCATGACAGGCTACGGGCGTGACCCGGTGGGCGAACTGAGCCTACTGTCTTTCATGACGACCCAAACCCCCAATCGGGGCATAAACTTTATTGTCTGGATTGCCTCGAAAAAATATCGGCGAGACGTACCGCAGTTCGATATCCGCGCGATGGTTCGTGAGGGGGCCGCGATTGCCCGGGACGCGCATTGGATGGCAGCTATCGCCTGGGAGACGAAGCTGGCAGAGCCACTCGAGGCTGTCCGTGCTGAGCTGGGTTTCCGCCCCCCGGCGATGTATCAGAAGCTGCGAGCCCAAGCGCCACATTTGTTAGCTGCCGCCTGATCCTACCCACACAGTTCTGCTAACCTACCGCGATGACGGTTGTCGGGTTATGGCAATGAATTTCGAGTTTTCTGAAGAACAGCAGCTGTTGCGCGATCAAGCGCGCGGCTTTTTGTCAGAGCGGTGTCCCACCTCTGTCGTGAGAGCGGTACTTGATGGTGATGCAGACTGGGACGCAACTTTATGGCGACAGGTCGCCGACATGGGGTGGACTGCTACGGTGATCCCTGAGGCCTACGGTGGTTTGGGGCTCAGTTATTACGAGCTGGCAGTTATCGCCGAGGAGATGGGTCGCGCGGTCGTGCCGCTTCCTTTCAGCAGTTCGGTTTATTTGGCGAGCGAAGCGATTCTCCGCTTCGGCACTGAGCGGCAGAAAACCGAATGGCTGCCGAAGCTTGCCAGCGGCGAATGCGTGGCCACGGTAGCGATGTCCGAACGCGCGGGAAATCTCTCCTTAGACGGGCTGACTACCTGCCGCGGCACGGGCGGCGTTAATGGCGAAAAATCACCCGTGCCGGATGCAGCCATTGCCGATGTGGCGATTGTCTTGGGCAGAACGGATTCGCAGCTCGAAGCTTATCTGGTGCCGCTTAAGCAATCCGGCGTGACCTTAGAATCGGTAAGAACCTTCGACACCAGCCGCGGACACAGTAGGGTCACTTTTGTGGACGCGGAAGCCGAGGTGTTGGGTGAGCGGGCGCTCGAAGAAGATGAATGGCAGCGATTGATGGATGGTGCCGCGGTGCTACTGGCCTGGGAGCAGCTGGGCGTTGCCGAGTCGGCCTTAATTCAGGCGCGTGATTACGCGCTGCAGCGATTCGCTTTTGGTCGTGCGATTGGCTCCTATCAGGCGATCAAGCACAAGCTCGCAAATATCTACGTCAAGAACACCCTCGCGAGGAGCAACGCTTACTACGGAGTTTGGGCTTTGGCAGAGGGTAGTAGCGAGCTGCCGCTGGCAGCGGCAACCGCGCGGGTAGCGGCCATTCAGGCAGCGACCTTCGCGGCGGAGGAAAACATTCAGACCCACGGTGGCATGGGCTTCACGTGGGAGTTCGACTGCCATTTTTATTACCGCCGCGCCAAGTTGCTGAGTTTGGTGATCGGCAGTGAAGCAGTGTGGCAAGACCGATTAGTGACTGCGCTGGCAGCGCAATCGTCTGCAGCGGCCTGAGGTAGCCAACCATGGATTTTAACGATACCCCGGAAGAAGCCCGTTTCCGTCGCGAGGCCGCGACTTGGCTCGCGGAAAACGTGCCCTCCGAAGACGAGTTTCGCGGCCTATCGCCGCTGCAACAGGCAAAGTTATGGCAGAAGCGAAAATATGATGGCGGCTGGGCGTGCATTGGCTGGGCGCCTGAATTTGGCGGCCGCGGCGCGTCACCGATTGAAGAGGTGATCTGGCGGCAGGAAGAGACGCGATACGAGTTGCCCGCGACGTTCTTTTTGATTGGCCAGGGCATGATTGCACCGACCTTAATGGCGTGGGCCAGCGAAGCAGACAAAGCCCGATACTTGCCACCGCTGGCCAGTGGCGAGGAAGTCTGGTGTCAGCTGTTTTCAGAGCCTGCTGGAGGCTCCGATCTTGCCGCACTGCGCACGCGAGCTGAAAGAGACGGCGATGATTGGGTCATCAATGGCCAGAAAATATGGACCTCGGGCGCGCATTTCTCGGATTACGGCGTCATTGTTGTGCGCACTGATCCGTCAGTGCCCAAGCACAAGGGGTTGAGCTACTTTTATGTAGACATGAAGGCGCCGGGTGTAGAGGTAAAGCCCATCAAACAACTGACCGGCGACTCGGATTTCAACGAGGTCTATTTCACGGATGTGCGGGTGTCAGATGCCCAGCGTTTGGGAGAGGTCGGGCAGGGGTGGCAGGTCGCATTAACCACACTGATGAATGAGCGTGCGGCGATTGGTGGCGGCTTTGGTCAGATGGATGTTTCGCTCGCACTGTCTGTTGCACAAGAGGTTGAGCTCGATGGCAAGCCGGCGTTGGAAAATGCCGCGGTCAGGGCGCGACTGGCAGATTGGTATGTGCAGGAGTCGGGATTGAAATACACCGGTTATCGATCGCTCACCGCACTTTCCCGCGGCTCGTTGCCGGGGCCCGAGAATTCAATCGGTAAGTTAGTCGGTGCGCCGAAAATGCAGGCGATGGCGTCCTATCTCATGGATTTATTGGGTGCTAGCGGCGCGATCGCTGATGAAAATCTTGCCGCCAAGGCGGGTATCATTCAGCGGGCCTATATGGGGGCACCGGGACTCCGCATCGCTGGCGGTACCGATGAGATCATGGCCAATATTATTGCCGAGCGAGTGCTGGGGCTTCCTCAGGAGCCGAGGCTTGATAAGGGCATACCATTCACTGACGTGCCCACCGGGTAAGCATTAATCCGGTTGAGGATCTCTCCACAGGCGCGCACACTTACCGCATGAGCCGGGAGACTACCACCCAGCTTCTTGCCATGCCGACCGAGTACGTTGCGCCGGGTGCAGAGGCGAGGGCTTTCAGCGCTGCCGAAGTCGATCAGCGATCGGCTTCGCGCATGCTGCGGATTCTCATTGTATTTGCATGGGCGTTGGCGGCCGCGGTGATGGTCTCCGCTGCGCTGGGGTATGGGACGACCTTCTCCAACACACTGGCAGCCGTTTGGTTCGTCGTTTTCTCCATCATTTTAGTCGCCTGGCCAAAAATGAATTTGGCCTGGCACCGCGGCATCGCCGTCGCCATCCTGGCCTTACTGGTCATTCGTTGGTGTATCTCTTGGCTGCTGGCAGAGCCTGCCGACGCAATGATCGGAATTCTGATCGGGCTGCTGTATACGCCGGTTCTGGTGATTATCACGACATTGCTCTGGGGTCGGCTCAGCGCTTACCTCGGTGCGTTGACGGGACTAATTATGGGTGCTGTGGCGGTGGTGGGGAGCTCGCGAGACGCGCTTGCTGACGCTTACCTCAATGATTGGCGAATAGGGCCGCTTGTATTCTGCGTTTATGGGCTTTTCTCCTGGTTGCTCGGAATATGGGTTCGGGAGCGGGACGAGCTGCGAGAGACTGCCGAGCGGGTGGAGCGATTACGTAAAGCAGCCAATACCGACACTTTGACGGGAATCGCTAACCGCCGTGTCGCCGAGCGCGCGCTGAACCTTTTTGCGGCGGGTCAGCGGCGTTACGCGGTAATGATGATCGATATCGACCATTTCAAAGTGATTAATGATGAGCACGGGCACGATACAGGCGACCGGATACTCCAGAGAATCGCCGATATTTTAAAGAGCCGAATGCGAGTTCAGGACACCGTTGCTCGCTGGGGGGGCGAGGAGTTTGTTGTGGTGGTTGAGAGTGTCACGCGCGAAGAGGCGGCCTCGATCGCAGAGTCGCTTCGGCAGATGGTCGAGCAGGGCACATCAGATATTTTGTCGACAACGATCAGTGTGGGTGTCGCCCATAGCAATACAGGCCAGAGCGTTGACCAAATCCTGAAGCGCGCGGACGAAGGTCTATATGCGGCGAAAAATTCCGGCCGTAACAAGGTGATTACGGTTTAAGGAGCTCCTTGCGCGGGTGCCGCGAGCGCCAGGCTGTACTTAAGGAACACGTTATCCCGTTCATATCCGAGACTGGTGTAAAGCGCCTGTGCGTCGATATTGTCATGGGCGGTTTCTAGATCGAGCCGGGACGCTCCGGCTGCCTTCGCCCACTGAGCCGCATGGTTCATTAATGCCCGCGCGACACCTTGTCGCCGAAATGATTTCTCGACAAACAGATCATAGAGTACGAAGTAAGGCGCTAGCTCTACCGAGCAGAGTGCTGGGTATAGTTGCGTGAAGCCCGCGATGCGGCCCTGGAGATCGGCGACGAAAATGGTCGATCGCTGACCTTTGAGATTCTCGCGCAGCCAATTGAAAGCGGCTCGTTGATCCGGAGTGCACTGATAGAACTGCCGATAAAGATCAAACAGATTCGTCAGCTCGTCCAGATCATCGGGCGTTGCGACCCGACATTGCAACGGGAGTGCCATCCTGAAGTATCCTTTGTTGTTTGAGCTTGTCCTCGCCTCGCAGGCTTTGTTGTGTCGCTAATCACAATGTACCGTTGCGGGGTTTTAAATCAATTGAGAAGCGCTTCGTGCTCGGCAATCAGCAAAATGTGACAGTGAGCGCGACGTGTCACCTATTGCACCTAGCACGTTGTGCCGATGCGATAGGCTTTTGGCTTAGGTTGGGCGGTGTGTTGACGCGCTGAGGAAGTGACATGGTGACTGACGAGAGACAAGCGCAGCAGGTGGTGATTGCCCACATTGGCGGGTTTGCCTGGCCAACGTGTCTGTTGCTCATAGTGACGGTGGGGATTTATCTCACGTGCGTTGGTTACCTCGTCACAAATCCGGATTTTTCTTGGTGGGTTGTTGCGGGCGTCGCATTTTGTGCCTACGCGGCTTATACCCCTGTTCATGATGCCGTGCACGGTGCGGTGACTGGTATGAGCGTATCGTTACGCCCGGTGAATGAATGGGTGGGCTACATCGCTTCGCACCTGCTGGGCGTTTCGTTTATGGCGCATCGTCGCGGCCATCTCAAACATCACCGCGCGACAAATCATCCGGAGGATGATCCCGACTTGGCGTTTGCGGCGGAAACGTTGCCGCAGCTGGTGCTGGTATGGTTTAAGGGCATCCCAAAAGAATGGCTGTTTGCTTTGACGTTTGAGCACTTCACCGCTTCAGAGAGGCGCATTGTGCTCCTCGAATACGCCGCGATTGGCCTGACACGAATTGTACTGTTGATTTATTGCGCAGACGTCGCCGTCACCTTAGGCACACTGATACTGGGGCATGTGATAGGCAATGCAGTGCTGACGACCTTGTTCGCGTGGGCAGTCCATCATCCGCATGGTGAGCAGGAGCGCATGAAAACAACAACGGTTTACCAAGCAAGACCCGGTTTGGATACCTTGCTGACGCTGGGGTGGATCTTTCAGAACTATCACGCCATGCACCACCTTTACCCCAAGGTGCCCTTTTTCAGATACCGCAGGCTCTATCGTGCGCTTGAGCCGTATCTGCGTGCCAATGGCGTCCCCGTCAAGCGAGTGATCTAGCGGTGAGCGCATTATCAAAATCGGCAGTGGGCGTTGTATTAACGTGCCGCCTTAATACCGATTATCGTCGCGTCCAAACATGGAGTCTTTGTATGCGGCCGCAGTGCGCCTGATTTATTGAATAACTCGAGTATCTGCCATCGCCGCTAGTTTTCGTGTGGTAGGGTTTCCAAAGGAGCCGAAAGGGTTTCGTTTTCAGTAAAAACAAAGGGAGAGTCGAAATGAAGCAAGTGATACAGTTTTTAATGGCCTGCTGTCTGGCCGCCATGGCCAATACCGTAGCCGCTGAGCGGCTTGAAGTTTTTCGTTGGCAAGCCAATTCCTCCTCTCCGGAGGGGTTAGTGCAGGGCATGATGGCGGCCGCCAAAATCCATGAAAAATACGGCGCGACCGTGGGTATTTTCCGCATGGATGTCGGTAGCGCAGGATACCCTACCTTTGATTATGTGCTGCGCTGGGATTCTGGCGAGGCCTGGGCGAAGACAAAAGAAACCAATTTTAACGAGGAATGGCAGGCTTTTTGGGCGCAGGCCTCAGAGTCACCCTCGGGCAACCTGCTTTGGTCGATCGAGGCTGCGAATTGGAATAACGCAGTCAAAGCCGCTGACTTTGCGCAAGATGGTCCTTACCGCGTTTATGTATGGCAGCCTAATGCAGGAAAAGCCGCTGCTGTCTATGCGGCGTTCAACCGAGCAGCTGAAATGCATACCGCCATGGGCGCCAAAGTCAATATTTATCAAGAGGGCGTCGGGGGCAACGGCAAGGTGCACTACGTACTCTCGTTTGAAGATTGGGGTTCGATGGCTGATTTTGCTGACAAAGTCGCGGCCAGCGAAGAGTTCCGTTTTCTGCAGGCGGCTTTTTCTGACGCCGCGACGCCAGTGGGTTCGATACAAGGTGAACCGCTTTATTACACGGGGCGCTGATATTGAGCGGCGCTTGCCCTTGGCGAGCGCCTCTTCTCAATCCTATTGAAGGAGAAACGGATGAAACTCTTCGTAATGCTTTTTGTGATGACGCTTGCACCTTGGGTTGTAGCCGAGGATGACTTGCGCGAAGTCAAAACCGCTAACCCGTTTATTTTGTTGCATCCGGAATCGCAGCAGGCGGCCGCAGAGGCCTACTATGCCGCGGTAGAAAAGAACGTATTTAACGGCGCAATCCCATTGAAACATGCCCAGCTTGCCGCCATTTCCGCATCGGTGGCCATGAAGTGCGTGTATTGCATTCCTGCTCACGTCGCTTTCGCGCGCGATGCCGGTGCAACCGAGGAAGAGATTAAAACTGCAGTAGCGATTGCCGCGGATGTCGCGCTCAACAGCTCAATGTTGTATGGCAATCAGTTTGATATGGATACCTTCATGAAGATGTTCGAGTGATGCTGTTGCACCGCATCTCAATCAACATTGCCGACCCTTAAATTTTGACTGTTTTAATGAGGCTTGGCTCAACATATGACTGAGAGTGTCTCACGGCGCTAGTATCTGTTCGACTAGGTGCTCTAAGGCTTCAAGATTCCCCTCGCAGCCGCGGAGCATTTCTCGGTTAATTAGCGGCGTGACGCGGTCTTTCTCTACGACGACGATGCAGGGTAATCGGTCACGGACTTTTTCGAGAATACCTTCCGGTACTTCGTCGCGGTGCAGCCATTGAATGGATGCCATCGTGCCTTTGCGTTTCCGCCAAGCGGGTTTACCCAGGGGGTTCCAGCCATGGGACAAGTCGCACAGCGCGCAACTAGATTGCCCGCGGCATTTATCCCACAAATAGCGCATTTCGCCCAGCACTGAGCCATTCGCATCATAAATTGCATATATTATTTGGCTCACCGGCAAGGCATTACTTTTCACACCCATATCTGCCGGTGTTATAACGAACTTTCATTGTGGTTAACGAGCGAAAACAGTGGTTACACAAGGATACATGGCGGCTGCTTTTTTTGTGGCTCTAGCAGCCGCGGCCGGAATCATAAACCCCGCTGCCCAAGCGGCAGAGACCGTGACCCTTGAATTATCGCGTCGTGGAGAATCATCCAAAACCCTTGTCTCGCTCGAACAGCTTTATACGCAAGCGGGTGACGAGATTACCGTAAGGTCGGAATACGGTGAGACGTACTCCTTTCGGGTGGAGTCAGCCACGCGATCCTTGTCTGGTAATAAAATCATCGTCGGGTTTGACGATAATGGAGCGCGCCTAAATTTGGTGGCCAGCCCTGACGGTGCAGTCGAGGGGGCTATTCGCGACGGGTTTGCGTCCTATCGGCTTAATGCGGTTGGTGGAGAGTTGCTTTGGAGTCGAGGCGATCCGGCGTTGGCGCGCCGAGCAGATGGTGGTGCCATTCGCAAACGGCGGCCACCGGGTCAGTTATGGCCTGCTGAAATGATGCTCAGAGAGTCGGCCCAGCAGTCGCGAGTACAGAAAAGTACCCATTCCTCAGAAATCACCTACCCACAATTTGCCTCGGGTAAGGCCGTGATAGACGTGCTCTTTTATTACGAGGCTGGGATGGCAACTCCCGATGTGGTTATCGACGCAGTCACTCTTGCGGCAAATCAGGCGATGGTTGATAGCGGTATTGATCTTCAGATCAATACCGTGGGGTTAAGGCCATTGGATATCGACCCCGATGTCCTACAGGAAGATCTTTTGGACCACATGTTTGAGGCAGAAGCGCCCTTTGATGATATCGCGCGCGACCGCGCTTTCTATGAGGCTGATCTGGTCATCGCGCTACGAGAAAATATTCCGGATGACGACGATGCTTGCGGGGTCGCGTATGTCGGAGTTTATGAGGGCGCGCCTTGGCGAGATCTTTACATGGCGACGGTGCAATGGTTGCCGATTGAGGCGCCAGGCAACACTTACTGCTCGGATACGACCACCGCCCACGAAATTGGCCATATTCTGGGCTCTCAGCATGAGAGGCGCATTGCGGAAGAGGGGGATGTTGGCGCCTATACGTATAGCTTTGGGCACTATGAGGACGGTGTATTTCACACCATCATGAGCTACGGCGAAGAGGCGGAAGCGCCTTTTTTTTCCAACCCTAATATCCGTGACTGCGGGGGAGACCCTTGTGGCGTTCCTGCGGGTGATCCTCGGTCGGCTGACAATGCAAGAGGGTTTACTCAGACCAGATTCATGCTCGCGGGATATGAGAGCACTAGTCTCGCCAGCGAGCTGATCAGGGACTTTGTTATCGATGAAACTTGCGAGCTGGACGAAGGGGGAGAGGGTCGCCGCAAGGGTCACGGTATTTCTAATGACACGCCCCACAGTATCTACGTTCAATCGCTGTCTGTCTTGACTGCGGCGGGTCAAGTATTAACAAACACCTTTTCCGAGGAG
>Ga0255760_10002244_pt1 | contig 17990 bp, 9 predicted proteins | sample 071ome_25_FD_179960 | JGI IMG/M metagenome (GOLD analysis project Ga0255760, IMG submission 179960) | Coastal salt marsh microbial communities from the Groves Creek Marsh, Skidaway Island, Georgia - 071410BT metaG (version 2) | ecosystem: Environmental > Aquatic > Marine > Intertidal zone > Salt... | reverse complement strand
ATTACTCCCAAGTCAAGCACTCGCTGAAACTGTGGGTGGTGTTAGCGCCACAGCTGCTCCTGTTGCTAACTCTTCAGGTAGTGTTACTAATCAAGCAATACAAGTTCTACAGGGTCCATACATCACAAACACTTATGGTGGTGGGATCCAGTGTCAGGGACCTACTCTAAACATCACACCATATGTAACTGGTTCTGCTTCTAAGCAATCACCATACGAACCATATTATTATGATCCTGTCTACGATATGAGAGACATGGACGAGGACGGAGCACCTGACAATCCTGGTTCTGTTCTCTACACTGTTCCTGTAAGAACAGGACAGAAAGATAACTACAACTTAGGTGTTGGTTTCTCTATGACATGGAGCAAACCATTAGATCAGAAACTACAGGACCAATGTAAAGAAGCAGCTGCTGCTAACATCGAACTGATGAAGCAAACAACTGCTAACAAGAGATTAGATTTTGAGATCGCTAGGTTAAAGAATTGTGGTGAGTTGATCAAGCAAGGTATTAGTTTCCACCCACGATCACCATACTATAAAGTGTGTGCTGATGTGGTTGTGAATAATGTTACTTACATCAAACCACACGTTCATTCTATCCCTTCGGTTTCAAAACCCTCCTCAACTCCCGAATCGCGTGTGAGCGCTCGCGCTGAAGATCTTGGCGGTCCCTTACAGACAACACAGGGACAGACTTCCCCCTGATAGCAGCAATCTTTTTCATAACTTTTTTGACCGTTGGTTTGATAACCTTTAGTAGGATATCTGCCAGCGGTTTTGCCATAAGTGCTGATGCTGTAGCCACTACAGCAATACCACCAGTGGTTACAACAGATCCAGCACTAGGAAGACCAGCAATGATCTGCTCTGGTAGAGGCACAGGTTCTGTAATCTGAATACACTGATTGCCAACTAACTGATAGTCAGTAACCTTCTTTCTAAATCCTTCAATGTATGTGCCGACAGGTTCCTTTGCCTGCTGTGCTGCTGTAGGACAATCCACCTTGGCAGTAGCAGGGGGAGTTTTAGGTATCGGTAGATCAGGTGCTTCGGGAGCTTTAGGTTGCCTTGTATCTACTTTTGGTTTCCCAGTAGGAAGCATCTGATTAGGTTCAAAGTTAGGTGGATTGTATGAGGGAACCTGACCATCACAGAAGGTCATGTTTCCCCTAGGGTCAACCTCCCTGAGGTCATCAGTCTCTCTTGTCTCTACACACCCAGGGATATCCACCACAGGCATTCCTATATCCACAGTAACTGGAATAGGATAACCAGTAAAGACTTGGGGTATAGAATTGTCAAAGATGTTCACTTCAGGAATTTCATTTCCCCGTATCTTTATTGGTTTGATTTCCATTAGCAATCATTAAATACTTGTCCTACTTCAGATCCAATCTCAGATCCTGCTTTCTGTCCTAGGAGCAATGCCCAACCACCTACCAACCATCCAACGTAAGGGATGTTGACAACAGCAGGAACGATAGCACCAGCAGCTATAGCACTACCTGCCATCGCACCTTGTGATCGTGCGCCAGCGTCCGCCCTGATGCACTCTTCGCTTTTGGCAAGGGACTTTCCCTCGCTGTCTACTGCAGCGCCTCCTAGGTTCCTTGTGCCGTCCATGGTGTATTCGTCAATGCGATACTCCCTACGCTTCTCAGTGGTAGGTCCAAACCATCCACGCTTATCTTTATCTACTTGAAGTGATCTTTCTGAGCGTAGGATGGCAGGATCATTTGCTTTATATTCAATCTCATAACCATCTCTTCCTGCCTTGATCCTGTAGGATGAATAATCTCCTCTGGGAATATTGATGACAGGAACATCATGTCTACGTGGTTGATGTATAACATATCCAAGCAGACCTACATGAGATACAGCAAACAAAGCGCCAACAGTGGCAGCTACAATCTTGAACTTAGACGGTTTTTCTTTCTTAGGTTCAGGGAAGTAGTCGCCAGGTTGTTCTTTGTTGCTGTTGAAGAGGTTCATGGTTAGAAGGGCATAGCGGGTCCAGTCGTCGTTGGAAGGGACGCACCACCTTGAGGAATTGCACCGCCAGTTACCTCAGGCATCTTAGGCATAGCGGCATCCAACATACCAGGGAGAGCAGCAGTGACTGCTTCCGTTGCTGCCTTAGTAGCAGCACCTTTTGCTTGATCGATCAGGGCATCCTTATTCAGGAGGACATAACCAGCACCACCGATGAGGGCAGCACTGGTAAGACCTGACAGCAAAGCGATAACATTAATCAGTTTTTGCATCTTTTCTTGGCTCCACAGCAGAAACAACTTCAGGTTCTTTTTTCGCTGCTGATTTACCATTTCCATTTCCACCACCTGCTTTAGCAGGAGACAATCCAAAGGCAGCTAGCGATCCAGAGAAGACCGAAGCGATGAACGTAGGGTCAAAGTCTAAGATCTTTTGACCGTTTGGTAGTCTTACGTAGCTAAACGTTAGGAGAGATGCGGACCAAATAAGTACAACAACTTTCACTAAATTACCAAGAACTTCACTCTTATCTTCATCGTGGTCCTTATGCTCTTCTACTTTAGCTTTGGATTTTCCAAGCATGAGTATAGAGTAAGGCAGCTCTATTTATGCCTGAGCCTCCGTCCAAGAGAAACGTGCGTCAACTGACTTGTTACCACCAGCAATGTTTGTAACACGAACTGCTAGAACTTCAGGACCATCTGGGAAGATACCTGTTGGGTTTGGTGCAGTTGAGTTAGCGTAGTTAGATGTTCCACCACCTAGAATACAGTTAGAAATTTCTTTAACTGCTGACAAGTCATACGCCTTAACATCATTATCAGCATAGAAACCGTAGATAACTTCGCCACCAAGTAGATCTGTGCTTGTGCTAAGAACAGAATACTGTGCTAGAGATGTTCCACCAACATCCAACCAAGTGTTGTTAGAATCTGGAACTGGATTCAATACTAGTTCTACAAAGAACTTACCAGTAGCAGAGATGTCAACCTGACGTAGAACCAACTGCATTCTATTAATAAGTTCTCTAGTTCCAAAGTCTCCAGTAATACCATTATCAACAGAAGGTGCTAGGCGAAGAGCAAGAATTGCTCGTGTAGCACCAGCGGTAATGTTACGCTGGGTCTTAGTTCCAACCGTGTAAACATATGCTCGGTCATCATCTAGTCTGCCTTCCATGATAACAGAAGAACCCCAGTGTGAAATCTGTGGAACTGATGTTGCTTGTAGAAGTTCAACACCTGTTGGTTGAACAGCACTGTATGTAAATGTATTTCCTGCTCCACTCGTTCCCATCTGAATAAACTTAACTCCAGTTGGGTTAGCAGAATAAACTGCTTTACTGAGGATAACATTTGTTCCAGAGATTGAATGAACAAAAGTATCAGAAGGAACACCATCTCCAACTACACGCTGACCTTTTTGAATACCAGTTGCAGAGGCAACTGTTCCACTAGAAGATCCAATAGGAATTGTGATATCTGTAGATGCACCTGCTTGCTCTCTTGTAACTCCAGTAAATGCACCAGCTTCTGCTACAGAGATTGGAGACAATGCAGATCCAGTTTGAGTTGTGAGGTTAAGAGCAGTCGAACTTCCAGGAGTATCTGTAATTGTAAACTTGGTTCCACTCAATCTCGATGCAACATAATAAGTTTTACCCGAAACAATGTTAGAGAATGGTCTATCAAAAACAATACTCTGAACACCAGCACCTGGGAGTGCTGTTCCATCAGTATAATTAGTTGTCGCAACAGTAATGCTGTCGTCTGTAGTATCAACAGAAATTACGTCTTGCTTATACTCCTTTTTGTCAGTGTAGTTGATATACTCATATGTTCCTGTAGTGTTTGCCGTCTGCTTCTTCAGTCTAAGAGTTCCTGATGGAGGGAAACTTAGTGGTGCTTTGTCAACGTAAACAGTTGTGTCAGAACTAGAGACTGTCTTGGTAGTAATTAGTGCAGGTGGAATTGTATTAACTTCATAGCGAGCAGGTAGGTTACCCGACCTCATGTATGCTTCTGTATTGAAGTTGTTATTAGGAACTTTGTGTGCATAGATAACGTTTCCATCTGTTCCACGGAAACCCCAACGGATGAAACCAGCACCATACCAAGAGTAGTCCATGTAGAACATCTGCATCTTGGTTAGGTCAAGATTATATCCAGACTTACCAGTGCCATCACAGCGATCAATGTTCCACTCTGCCTGCTTCCATTCAATCTCAGATGTCTTAGAAACAGGAACATTGATAGCAGAAGGTCCACGGTAGTCGGGGAAAATAACCATCTGTGTATCAGAAATGATACCATCAACACGATAAGAAGAACCACGAATGACAACAAAGTCTCCTGGTTTCAACTGCTTCGCAAAACTGGTTCCAGCACCGTTAACACCAGTATAACTAGAAACCAAAGTGCTTCCTTGAGTAACCGTCACCCTACCAGAAATTTGGTAGGTAGAAGATCTACGAACAACACTCAAATGTCCATCAGCATAACGGAAGAAAACACCATTCTGCTGATCCATCATACCAATTTCCAACTTAGTTCCATAAGAATTAATTGGAGTGATCGTATACTCTCCAGAGCCTGTAGTTTCTACTGGAGTATTATCAGCAATATATTCAAATGTGAATGCATCGATTACATTTGAAACTTGATACTGACCATTGTAGTTGTTGTCATTAACACCTCTAACATCAATAATAGTATCTCTAGTGACATTATGTGCTACAGCAGAAATGACACGGACAGTATCATTTGCTCCAGTGTATGCAATGCTATCAATATTTTCAATAGCAGGAGCAAGAATAGAACCAGTAGAGAATGCTACACCCTTACCAGACTGATAACGGAAGTAACGTTTTGTCTGCCTAATTGCCTGTTGGTTCTTCGAGAATGAATTAGTAGAGAACTTAACACCACCATCAAATGCTCTGTGAACTGAGTTTCCTTGTGGTCTTGGATATACTTTTGCAGTTCCAGTTCCAACTGATCCAGTTGGTGCTGCGTCTGGATAGTAGTAGAAAATTGTAGGACTTTCCACTCTAGCAATAGTCCAAGATCCATTTACGTTGTCTCCACCATCGCCAGTAACAGCAATTTCATTACCAATTTCCAATCCATGAGCAACAGAAGTGGTAATCTTTACTGCTCCACCACCAGGAGCAGAGACTGTAATATTTCCACCAATAGAAGATCCAGTGTAATGAACACCTAAGTAAACAGCAGTTCTTGCAGAGTTCCAAATAGTTCCAGGTCCTTGTGTCCACTCATATGCAGCAGTATAGTTGAAGTCATTTGAGTTCTGTGTTGAATGACTATCTACAATGAAGACACCATTAGCACCAGGGAATTCAGTATCCTGAACAAAGATTGCTGAACCAACTGCTGGTCTAGTGTCAGTTGTTGTAGCAGTAATAGTCTTACTATTCTGTGTTGCCTGAACATCAGTAATAGTTAAAGGTGTCTCACCCTTGTATGCAAATGGGTTGTTGTTAATTGTAGATAGACTTTCCCACTTGGTGCTCTGTGTGCCATATTCAAAGTCAGTATCAATCTGCGACTGGGGTGTTGATACCCTCATCTTGTTTACAGCATCATGATATGTTTCTGCTGGTTGAATAGTTTCCTCAAATTCATCATAAACAATCTGCAGTTTATCTGCAGCGTTCATGGTGGAGGTATCATAAGCAAGAGTAACTCTAGTGGTAGTTACGTTTCTAATATCAGTCTCAATTGAGTATGCGTCAGCAGTTAGTTCTGGATCTGAAAAATTATAGATTACTACATTATCAGTAACGTTAGTAATCAGAATTAGTTTCTCCCTGGGAATACCACCAGGGATGACCACCTGCTTATTCGCTGGATCAAAAATGTAATAGGTGTTCAGGATAGACTTTCTCGCCATTACAGACTGCCTCTAATTAGATATTCTTGCTCTATCTATTTATCAGACACCATACTTACTACGGGTGGCGTTGAAGTTTTGGGATACTTCTGTGGCGCTTAGTGCTCTGTTGTAAATACGAACCTCCCCAAACTTTCCATCAAAGAAACTTGTAGCGCCAGAATTAGTATCAGTTCCAATTCTAATGTTTGTTCCTCCAGCAAAATTGATAGCAGAAGTATTATTAGATAAAGCAACATCCTGCTGGACGCCATCAACATATAAGATCATTCTACCCTGATTGCTTCCAGCTCCACCACTTTGATCATAAGTTCCAATATAATGCTTCCATCCAGTATCACTTGTAAAGAACTCAGTTTCATCTAAGAAAGTTCCAGTATAAAATCTCCAGTCAATACTATCGCCACCAGAAGTACCACGCCCAAGATAACACTGACCTGTGCTAGTAGCAGTATCTCCAATAGAAATTCCAGCACCATCATTAGTATAAGTATCAACCCTCAACCATGCTTCTACAGTTAGTTCGGTAACTGACCCAGCATTTAATTGAGTATCAATGTATCCATCCACTCCATCAAAATCAAAGTATCCACTACTATTGAATGTAGTTCCTCCGTTGATCGTGCCAGTATAAGCAGAACTTGAGAGGTTCTTTACTGTGGTTGGTGCTGTGATGGCAGTTCCAGATGTTTTGATGTATCTAGAAACTTCTATTCCTCTCTCATATTGTGCTCCCCAAACATAAATGCCAGAATTTCCATCACCCTGATAATTGGTTACTGATCCATTTACAGGACCAACTCTAACATCATTATACATGTCAGCGGCACCATCATTCTTTACGATACACCTATACCATCCACCACCGACATCCTGAATTTCAGCTGTATTACCAGCACCAAAAACAGAAGCAATAGTTCCAGTATCTAAATTAAAGATAGCGCCATTATTTCCACCTTGTGTCAAAAGTAAAGAACCTTGTGTTCTTTCGGCCGCTTTTAGGTAACAACTCCACACCACTGGTTCTGCTCCAATTCCTTCATTATTGGAGACGAAATGGAATGCATTATTAGTATCTTCAACAATTTTGTCTGCTGTCATAGTTCCATCAGGAGCAATAGCAACGTTGGGAACTACACTAACAAATGTATTTCCCCAACCAATTCCAGTAAAGTCTTCACTGCTTTCAATTAGATTGTGTGCTTTATCATAAGTCCCTATGTTCCCAAAGTCATAGTTCAATAGCAAGTTGCTACCATATACAATACTATCATTAGAAATCTTAGGTGCATACGGAGTAGAAACAACATCACCAACTAAAGTAAATTGAGTGATACCCCAGTGATCCCATGTAGTTCCATTGTGATCATCTTGCTGAACTCTCAATATAGTAGAGTTTGTTTTTGCAGCATTAGGAAGAAATACAGTGTTTATATACAATGCATTTCCTACTTGAGTTGAATTATATGTTCTAATATTATTAACAAAAGCGAATGTATTTCCGCCATCAATACTATAGTAAAGTCTTAAATTTTCATTAGTATTATCTGGATCTTCTCCGCCATTCGTATCAGTTCCTCGGATAGTCTCAAAAGAAACACTTGCAACTTGTCGCAAATCAATAGGAAAAGTATCAAATTTTCTGGAAATTGATAGACTTTCTTGAGTTCCATCATATCCAGCAGACTGGTGTTCAGCAAGGTTAAGAGAACCAAATCTCAAATGGTATGTCCCACCCAAATCAAATCCACCAACCTGTCCGAATCCAGTTCCACCTGTTGTTCCATGAATATACACAAAAGAACTTGTGTCAATAATACTAGTATTATCAGCAAGAACTGTAATATCATCTGCTGTTAGCATATTATCATTAACAATGTCATGGTCAGATCCATCATAAACTGGTTGCTTTGGTTGATAGATCATGGTCAAATCATCAAATAAAATTTTAGTAGCACTATGAGGATAGGTAACAAAATCACTATTGTCATTTCTAATACTACCATCAAATAATGTTCCCGTTTTAATAGGTATAGTTGTGACCACATAGTCTTGATCTAATACACCATCAGCATATGCAAACGTGCCCAAACCATTACCAGTGATACTCAACTTACCATACAAGAAACTTTCTGGGTCAGATGCTTGTTGAGTTTCATCTGCATAAGTAATGTAATAGTAAGATGGATCTGATGTGATATTTACAAAGGCACTTCTAGCGTTAGTGCTAGATAACTTTCTAGTCCACGACAACTTACCAGCAGCATTAAATCTTTGAATGACAGTAAAACCTTCAGAACCTGTCCAAACATCACCTGCTACAATAGTTTGTCCTGTTAAAGTATCAGCAGAAACACTAGTGTAAGTAATGCTATCAGAATAATTTGTTTTGTTTTGCCAGACAAGATTTCCTTCTGGACTTAATCTAAGAACTACACCCCTATATTCAGAGGTAATTGCATCCTCACTATATCCAGCACAATAAATGTATCCATTACCATCAACATGGGTACTATTAAAGACCACTTGACGGTAAGAACTATTAGATGCTAGTTCTTTATCTTCAAAAGTTTTTAACCAAATCTGATTACCATTCAGATCGTACTTAGCAACAAAACCTTTCTCTCTAGTAATACCCTCAAGAGATCCAGCAACTACCAATTCATTTCTATTATTAACAGAAATACTAGATCCTCTGATGTCAACAAATCCATCAGAACCTATGTCTTGTATTTTTTTAGACCAGATAACTGCACCATCTGGAGTATATCTAGAAATGATTGTGCCATCATCTCCATTTTTGCTGTCATATCCAACAACAAAAATGTTGTCATTAGCATCAATAGCAATATCAGTGTATTCAATATCCCAATTAACAGAACTTTCAGTTGTACTAGCATACCAAAGATTGTTTCCATTTAAATCAAACTTACCAACATAAGGTGATCCGCCATTCTGGAAAAGACGGATGTCAAAGCGACCACAAATAATAATATTTTCATTACTATCCTGTGCTATAGAACGAATGGTAGTTCCACGATCAACTGCAGATACCGTAGATTGAATTTTTAAATCAAAATCTCTAGTATCATTCTCAGTGGTCTTGACAAGATAACCTTCTGGCAATTGATCGTCTTGTCCATCAGATTGAGTTCCTGAAACCAGATACTTTTGATCACTTTCTACATACTCAATTCTCGCTGGTTCATATCCAAATGTATCGGATGAACTGGGTGTAATAATTCTTTTAATAAACGCTGTGATCTCTTGCTGACCCGTAGATGCCAGAAGGAAAAAGTTTCTGGCAGGACTGTTATAACTTACTGGCATTTATCTATCCTCAGCTAAAGTCTGTGTTGCCTTGTCCAAATACTTTGGTTGTACCAGAACTATCTTTAGCGATAATAAATGTCAGAATGTCTGTGTTGGATGATGGCAGTGGTGGAGAACCACCAGACCACTGAATACCATTAGCGATTGCTGTTCCATCAACTTCACAAGCATCACCATATGTAGCAGCAGTATTAGCAGCAAGGATTAATGTAATTGTAACTGACTGATTGGGATCTAGATTTACGTTAGTAAAGTCCCAAGTATTGATTGGAGTTGCTGGAGTTGTTCCAAAGAATGTATTAATACCAGCAACACTAATTGTATACACATTAGATGGAACGCTAACTGTTGTAGCAAAACCACCCAAAGTTCCTTCAGTAATTCTTCCAGCGAAAGTAACATTACCAGAAACGCTTAATGATCCTAGTGTTCCAACACTTGTTAGTGAAGAATTGACAACAGTAGATCCAAGAGTTGTTGCGTCTAGCAAGAGAGCGTTGTTGAGAACAATCTTCTTACCTGCAGGGAACTTGAGGTTTTCTGAAAGTGCCCAGAACTTATCAACACCAGTTCCTTCATACAAGATGGTATGATCGGTAGATCCTTTAACGATCAATCCACCTCCCTCAGCTCCAAGTTCTGTCGGACCAGTTGCAACAAACACTGCACCTGTTTGAACTGAGTTACCAGTGGTTGTGATTGTTTGACTGACATCAATTACGCCAGAACCAATGCTTGTAATATAGGTTCCTGGGTTAACAATAACATCACCAGTTCCACTGGTCAATTCCATACCAACATCAAGTCCAACAATAGAACTGACATTAGTAATTTGAGTTCCTGTTACAATATCACCATTGAATACAGCAGAGGTTGTCGCTGCCAATTCAATGTTGCGATCATCGACGCTCAGCGTGGTCGTGTTCAGAGTGGTGGTCGTTCCGTTAACAGTAAGATTACCTTGAATTGTGGCGTCTCCACCAACAGTTAATGCTTGAGGAAGAATAACATTACCACTAGATTGACCAGTAATCCAAGCAAGTGTTCCAGAACCAATAACTAATTGTCTGTCTGCACTAGGATTAGTTGGTTGATAGGTAACGCTAGTATCATTCTCTGTATCTGCTGGACCGATAAGAACGTTTCCAGTTCCAGTAACATTATATCCAGCAAAATATCCCAAACAAACGTTATGTGTTCCAGCTACGTTTGAATATAGAGATTGTGCTCCAACAGCAGTATTTCCATCAGCATCAGTTGCTGTTGCTGCGTTCATACCAACAGCAACGTTATCATTACCAAGCACATTTGCTTTCAGTGCTCTATATCCATATCCAACGTTGTCTGCTCCACCCTCATTCAAGGCAAGAACTTCATGACCCATGGCAGTATTTCTACCACCAGTTGTAACAGCGTTAAGAACTAAATGTCCAAAGCAAGTGTTATTGAATACCGCTCCATTACCTCTACCAATTCTTTGTGGAGAAGTATCTGTATTTCTGATGAAGATATCACTAGCATCAAAGTTAGGAACACCATTTACAGTAAACAAATCACCCGCAGTAGATCCAAAAGTAGCTTCTGTCTCTACTTCTAGGTTTCCATTAATTGTTGTTGTTCCAGACGAGTTTCCAAGACTGATTACTGTTGCGTTACCAAAAGCATTAATAGTTGTTGGACCAGAATTAAGTAAAGCAAAAGTTCCCGATGTTGATTGCAATGCTGTAGTAATTACGGGAGAAGCATTGAACATCAACTTACCACCAACACCAGTAGCGTCGGTCATAATACCCTGCAACTGAGAAGAGTTTGTTGGAGCAAATGCACCTAAAGTATCACCAGTATATGCTACACGATAACCAGCTCCAGGTCCATTACCAAAGTCAACATTTACACCATCAGTTCCCCTCAAAGTAATAGTGTTATTACAAGTAAAGGTCTTAGCATTTGCAATGGTGAGGATACCACCAGTAGTTGCAGAAATTGTTAGACCATTAATGGTTGTAGCAGTTGCGGTTCCAAGAACTGGAGTTCCAGTAAATGTTGGAGAGTTAAGAGTTTTCTGGGTGAGAACTTGAGGGTCTGTCGTTGTTACTAATGGTTTTGCAATTGATCCATCAAAGACGCGCCAGTAATTACCAGTATGGTAGAACTGCAATTGAGAATATGTAACTGGAGTTCCATTAGCATCAGTGGTTCTATTGACTTGAATGCCGCCAGATCCATCTACAATACTTACACCTGTTCTAAGTTCAATGGTAGGGTCCGCAACCGTTAATGTTTGAGTATCAATAACAGTATTAGTTCCACTGACGACTAGGTTTCCACTAATAGTTACTGTCGATCCATCATCTTCAATAATACTATTAAGAAGTTGACCATTAGTTCCATCCCACTTCATCAATACAGCATCAGTTAAGTTTCCAGCATTCTTCAACTGGAAATCAGAACTACTAAGAACAATACCATTAGATGCAGTTAGTCCAGCACCAGTATCTGTATTAACAAATCCAATATCAATACTAGTTACACCAGCATTTGATGTTGTCGTAAGTGTAGCATCACCAGAAGCAGTAATTCTAAAGTCTCCTGCTGCTAGTGCGTTTGATGCTCCTCCAGCAAGTCTAGTAATAGTATCATCGTTTGGACTATCAATCGAAATAGTCAGACCATCTGGAGATGATGAAACAGTAGTGTTTCCACCCTGACTTGTTCCACCAACAATGGTAATGTCTCCACTCTTGAATGTTCCTGTTGATCCACCTTTAACTCTCGTGATAGTATCAGTAGAACCAAAAGTAAATGTAGGATCTCCATTGCCATCCTGACCTTGAACAATAGTAACTGGAGAAGTTGCTAATAATGTAACATCGCCATTTACAAGATTACCACCATCACCTTTTAAATTAGTAATAGTATCTTGATCATTGACAGTAACCGTTACTGTCTTTGATGCGTCATCCATTGTAACATTACATCCAGATCCAGCAAAATTTACAGTTCCTGTTTGAGGAGATCCACCCGTAGCAGTAATGCTGGTTACTGTATTGTTATCTACTACCGTTCCATAAAGACTTATCGTATCATCAACTCTAGATAAAGATAAATTAAGTCCGTTTTGACCAGAAGGAATACTAGGAGGAGATGCTACTTCAAATATGATATCATCATCAACTCCACCACCAGAGTTACCACCAGAAGTAAGTCTAATAATTTTTTGACTAGCGGAAGTTCCATCAGCAGCCGAAATAGAATATGTCGTATTATTATCTGGAGTTGTTACTGTTCCACCCAAAGAAATAGTCGTGCCGTTAATATTAATACCAGGATTAATAAGAGCACTGTTTGGAATATTCGTAAGAGTATTCAACGAACCAGAGATAACACAAGTCTCTAGTGTTTTATTGAGTATGGTTTGTGTTTGATTTAAGTAAACATCACCAGGATTGTCCCAGAATACTGTTGATCCATCACTGCTTAGATACTTTCCAGCACCACTGTCTCCACCGATAACGATACCGTTACCAGTTAATTCCAATTTGTCACCTGCTACAATTTCTTCGATCTTTTTAGAAATTGCATTAACAATCAACGGAAAACGATCAGCCATTTAACTTTCCAATGGATACTAGTGCTCTGGATTTATTTATGCCTCATGAAATAACGATCTGTCCACGCATGTTGGAGTGGTTTGAACAAACATACCAATATGTTCCAGGATTAACCCCTGTTGTATCCCATATTACAGTATTGCCTAGAGATGCACCATTGCCAGTGATTGTTCCTGTAGTTACTTGATCACCTGTTCCTGTAGTTGGAGCTGTCTTAATGTAGAACGGATGAATAGAACCAGCATTGTTAGTAATCTCCATTGTGTCTCCAACATTAAAGTTCAAAGTCCAATCATCATAGGTTGCAGTATCATCAAAAGTAACACCAGATCTATCAGTTCCACTTGTCCATCTCCAATCAGAAGAGGAATCATTTCTAACGACAAGTGCATAAGTTTGTGATTGTGCTGAAGGAGCAGGAGCATACAAACTTCTTCTCCTAGGAAACGTCATATAGGATGTTCCGATGTTGGGAGAAGATCCATATTGAATTCCATCTACAGATCTATACCCAATCTGTTCATCTATATGTCCAGCAATTGGTCTTGGATTTACTGCATGTAAATACTTATTAGGACTACCCTGTCTACAAGTATTATCCTCCAAACCTCCGCCAGCAAGATCGAATGTCATATCACCATCAATGCTAAACTGACGTAGATATCCTAAAGCATCAGACTGAGTAAATCTTTCTTTTCCACTAGCAAGACACGCAATAATTCCACAAACTTGAGGTGATGCCATGCTTGTTCCATTGATTGGATAAAAATAGTTACCAGATCCTTGAGTGTACTTACTGTCATTCAATCCAGTGTTTCCATACGCTGAAAGAATGTTTACACCAGGAGCAAAAACATCAACGGCAGGACCGAAATTACTAAAACTAGCTCTTCTAAAATCTTTTCTTTTATCTAAAGCACCAACGTTGATAGAACTACTGTCTGCACAATTTGGAGCAGCGCCTCTGTTGTAGTATAGGGTTGGAAGTCCAGAAACGGTTGCGCGGTTATTCCAATCGTCACCATCAACCTCATCCATTAAAAGGTTATCATTACCAGCAGCACCAATAATTACAACACCGTCATCAATTGCATCTTGGACATCAGCAGCAGTAAAAGCATTGTGAGCTGGATAATACTGCATAAATCTAAATCCAAAGTCTGCTTCAATTCCTGCTTCAGTCCATCCAGATGGTCCAGGATTAGCAGCACTGTATGCCGTATTTCTGTATACAATTTGTGATATATCAGCAAGAGTAACTACACTACCTTTATTGTATGCAGATCCATAACTATGATTAGTAATGGTGGGATTTCGTTTTCCAGTAGCGGGATTGATTGGTTTACTCAAATGAAATGCTCTAAGATAATCAAAAATCAATAAACCACCCAACTGCTGACCAGATGGCCATGGATCAGTTACCGCAATGTTATAGATGTTCGCTTCTCGTGCCCATCCATAATGCTGACCACAAGCAGTTCCACATACATGATTACCGTGATACTGTGGTGTGGAAACATTAGTTCCGTATGTAATTGTTCCAGTTGGAAGTGTCTGTCCGTCGTCATCTCCGTCTGGACCAGAAACAAAACTATTCAATTCATTAAACCATTGATACTGAACAAATCTTGTTTGATTACTTGTAGGACTATACCATTCTTCACTATCGTATGAAATAGGATCATCGCAAATAACAACATCAACATGTCTACCGTTGTTAAATACTTCTACAGCATCAATGACTTGTTCATAAGTTGCGCCAAGATTTACAGATCCAAATTGAGTTTTACCTCTTTGTGCTTGATTTCCAGCACAGTGAATATGTCCCCACTGAAAATCATTAGAACTTACATTTAATGATGCGGAATCTTTCCAAAAATTTCCAGTTACTGCATAAGGTTCTCTATTAACCTGTCTTCTAAATTCGATCTTACTGACATCAGCAACTCCCCAAACTCTAGGATCTTGGCGTAGTCTTTCCGCCTGTTCCTCAGTCATCATATAATGAGTGTTCCTACTAAGAGGACGCTTCTTGACTAAAGGAAAATTAGACAGTTGCATTTCATTGTAAAACTGCTCCAGGTCTTCTTTTCTGTGGAGCGTTACAATATATTCCTTATCCATATCAAGCCTCTAGTTGAACAAAGGTGAGAGTTACAGTGACGTTTGTAGTAAAACCAGCCTTATTTACAATCTTAGCGTAGGTTGCATTAGTAGAAGAAGAATTGAAACAAATAGTTCCAGGAGTAATTAACTGTGTCGTAGAACCTGTGGTGATAACTTCTGCAAGAACACCAGAACCAGGAGTAGGATCAGTTGTCTCAGATCTGCTAGCATCGTTCGTTCTGCTTGCAGTATCACTGTAGAGTGTTACCCATGCAGCAACGTTTGTTTGGATACTCATCAATGCGTATGCTTTAGGAGTAGTAAACGTGACGTTTGATGCTGCTCCATTAGCAATAGAAACAGTTAACTGTGCAGTCGTTCTGGATTGTAGTCCTGTTGTCGCTACGCTACCCCAGTTGACATTGCCAGCCCCATCACTGATCAGTGCTTGACCACTAGTTCCATTGCTAGTTGGATAAGTCAAACCACCAGCAGTAAGAGCACCAGTGATTGTTACACCAGTAGTTGTGGTTTCTAATTTTAATAATGATGATTTGTATAGTTTTACAGCGCAACTAGAATCAACTTGAAGACCTAAATTACCAGTGTCTTGCCATAATGCTACTCCAGTGCGACCTTGAATGTTAATCCCAGTAGCAGACGTTCCGATATCATTATCTCGGTTCCTGATATATGTTGATCCACTTGATGTTCCAAATACTTTTAGATAATTGCCACCTTCTAGTGAAACACGAAATTCACCAGCATTAGAGGCATCACCAAAAACAACAGTATCATTTGTAGTAGCGCCTCTGCCAGTTACAGTAGCAAGAGTATCTGCCTCTGCTGTTAGATAACTAGAAAGATCGGGAGGAGTGTAACTAAAAACACCAGTGTTACTGTTGTAAGAAAGAGCTGCAGTTCCAGCAGCATTCTGTGTGACACTGAACAGAGTTTTGTCAGTTGCACTAGCACCAGCACCTGCTGCTCGCCAAGACGATCCATCCCACGAATAAGTAATACCTGCTACTGTATAAGTATATGAACCGTCAGTTGCCTGCCCTGCTGTTGAGGGAAAATTGATTGCCATTTCTTAGTTGCTCCTTCCGTGTTATTTATTTCAAAGACCCATAATGGCATTCTTGAAATCCTCAAAGGACGTTGCCGTTGCCATCATATCTTTAAGATCTTGTAGCATGATTACATCATCTCCACCCCAAGTTAGATTACCATCATAGAACGAAAGATTATTTCCACTTGGTGTATGGATAGAACCACTGTCTAGATATAGATCACGGATCTTATACTCAGCAGATCCAATGTCATAAGCAGCGTTAGTATCAGGAATGATAGATGCTCTCATAGCAACAGTGCCAGATCCACCGATGCTGGTTGCATCTGCTAATGGTGGATTAGTATCAACCCACTGAGCACTGTCAACATCCTGATAGTAAATCTTGAGGCGACCAGTGTCACTCTCCCACCAGAGATCACCAGCACTAGGAGTGCCAGCAGGAAGTGTATCACTGATAGTTACTTGAGAGTTAGCAGCACCCCACACTACATTACCTGCACCATCACTGGTAAGAACCTCACCACTTGTGCCGTTAGTGGTTGGATAAGTCAGACCACCAGCAGTAAGAGCACCTGTAATTGTCGCTCCATTAGTAGTTGTCTCAAACTTCTTGGCGTTGTCAAAGTAAAGATCAACTGATCCATTATTGTGAAACTCAGCAAAAGTTTCTTCGTTATTTCTGCGGAACTTAATATCACTTCCAGCAGTCATAATTATGAGATCAGTGCCACCAACTTCCTGAATGACACTAGCAGATCCGTCAGCAGCATGATAAATTCTTAGATCTCCTTCACCAGTTCCATTTAGAGTTCCAAATCTCGCTTGAACTCCATCATTAAAAACAATATTATTAGATGTAGTATAACCTCTACCAGTTACAGTATCAAGAGTATCAGTTTCTGTATAACTTGTTAGATATCCTTGAGCACTGTGATCTCCCCAACTGTAAGCAGAGTTCCAGTTATTGATCTGAGCAGTAGAAATACTAGCAGCAGGAGAGATTGAGAATACAGGGTCAGTCTCTGTGTAAGATGTTAAATAACCAGAAAGATCAGGTGGTGTATATGTAAATACGCCACTGATATTATTGTATGAAAGTGCAGCAGTTCCAGCAGCATTAGTAGTAACAGAAAGATCAGTTAGTGCAATTCCAGCACCACCACTAGATGATCCCCATACTACATTACCAGCACCATCACTGGTAAGGATCTGACCAGCAGTTCCAGTAACTTCTGGATAACTTAAACCACCAGCAGTCAGTCCACCAATTACTAAAGCGTCACCATCCACCTGAAGGTTGTTGACACCATTGTTTCCAGTGATTGTTACACCCTCGTTTGTAGTCTGTAACTTTACAGCACCACCATAATATAATTGAACCGAACTTCCATTAAATGTTGCTTTATACGCCGTCTTTGATGCATTTGCGATATAAAGACTGTCAGTATTTAAAAATAGATCTGCTCCTCCAGCGGTATTAAACCACATATTGAGGTCACTATTTTGCAGATTTGCTCCAATGTTAAATTTATTGGCAATGTCAATCTGATATCTACATTCTACAGTTCCATATGTAGTAATTGCATTGTTGAAAGTTGCATGAGTAGAAGTTGTTGCTCCCCTTGCAAGAACAGTATCTAAAGTATCTGCTTCTGCTGTTAGATAACCTGCCGTAGAATGATCTCCCCAACCGTATGCCGTATCGTAATTCGAAAGATCTGGTGGAGTATATGTAAACTGACCGTTGACTGAGTTATATGATAGAGCAGCAGTTCCAGCAGCGTTTGTAGTTACGCTAGGGAGAGGAGGAATTACTGGTTTGTTTAAAATTCTTGATACGCCACTGGTAGCATTCCAATCAGAATTTACCTGAGCAGCAGGAATTGTTGGAAGGTTTGATAGTGAGTTATAGTCTCCATCAAAAGGAGTTGTCCAACTAATAGTTGATCCAGTT
>Ga0255760_10002242_pt1 | contig 18000 bp, 17 predicted proteins | sample 071ome_25_FD_179960 | JGI IMG/M metagenome (GOLD analysis project Ga0255760, IMG submission 179960) | Coastal salt marsh microbial communities from the Groves Creek Marsh, Skidaway Island, Georgia - 071410BT metaG (version 2) | ecosystem: Environmental > Aquatic > Marine > Intertidal zone >... | reverse complement strand
CTCGGAGACGAGTGCCGATTCGAGCAGCATGAGTTCAAGTGCTGCCAGCCATCGTCCAAAGTAGCCGTGGTCAAAGTAATAGGCGGGAGGGATTCGTTCAATGGCGTGACGAAATTGATCGGTGTTTTGGTATGCGCCGCTGCGACCCGCGGCATTGATCATGGCAAACACACGACCTTCCCATGGGTGTTCAAAGGGATGTGTCGTCAAGCTGCGATCGACCGGTCCGAAGGAGGGTTTTCCGCCCAGATCATGAATCCCATCCATAGTTTGAGTGCCCTCAGCCGCAGCGATAGCTAACTTGCGGGCTGTTCTTTGGAAAAAAGAGCTGCAAGGTGCGCTTCGGGCAGTGGTTGTGTGAATCTCGAAACCACAAGGGTTAGCGAGACCGAGATAATTTCACCCATGACGGCACAGGAATAGGGGTTCGGGCCCTCTTTGTAAAGCCATACCGAGGCGCTGTGGAGCAGGCCAGTGTTGAACCACTCAGGATTAATAAGTTGTGCGTGTAGGATCACGAAGGTGGTAATGCCGCCGATGAGGCCCGCATAAGCGCCCGATCGAGTCACGCCTTGCCACAATGCCCCGATGATCAGAGGCCCTGAGAGCGCGGCCATCATGCCGCCGACACCAACCCAAACAATGAGCGCGACATTGATATCTCGAAGGCCCCAGGCCATCGCCATGGTTACGAGTAGCACGCCCACCGTCGCGTAGCGTGAGATGATCAGGACGCGCCGATCGAGAGCTTCCTCGCTGAGATGCGCGTGAAACACCGGTGCAAGTGATCGTCGATAAAGATCATTGGCAATGATTTGGCTTGAAGACACCACCAAGCCATCTGCCGTGCTCATCACTGCAGACAAGACGCCCACGCCGATGAGTGCGGCGAGCCAGGTCGGAAATATTTCCACAAATAGAAGCGGTAGTGATTGGTTGGGGTGACTGCCCTCGGCGTATAACGCGTCTCCGAAGTAAGCCCGAGCAAGAAGGCCGCCGAGGCCCAGCATGCCCAGCGTCACGCCAAAGAGCGCGGCCAGCTTGACGAACTGCATGCGCTGAGATTGGTCTTTGAGGGCCCAAAGTTTGTTGCCGAGATGGGGCAGTAGTCCCAGCGGCATATGCGCAAACGCGATGACGAAAATTGACCACCAAGAATGATAGAGCGGTGTTTTGGTATTTAATGCGGTGGCGAGTTCTGGATCTTGTCGATCGAGATTCTCGATCATGCCTGAAAAGCCTCCCTCGACCCCGTATCCAACGAGGGTGAGCACGATCACGATGACGGCGAGAACGAGCATCAATGCACCTTGCGCGCCGTCCGTCAGAATATCTGCGTGGGCGCCTCCGAGGACCACGTAGGTCAGCAACACGAAGGTGGTGATGATCAAAGCCCAATCCGAGTCGAGTCCCAACATGATCTCGAACATGACAACGCCTGAAACCAACTGGCCTGCGAGGTAGAAAAAGAGCACGAGAGACAGGAGCGACACCATGATGCGGATGGCCTCTGACTGGTATCGATCGCCCAAATATTCTGGGATTGAGCGATTACCGAATCGATTGCCAGCGGTCGCGATAAGGCGCATAGAAATCAGAATGCCGCAGTACACGCCCAGTGGATACAAAAAGTTGCCCCAGTTCGCAGCAAGTCCCCATTCGTAGGAGAGCGCCGGACTGCCCAAGAAAGTGGCACCGCTGGCGGTCGACGCAGCGAAAGCCAATGCTAGAAAAAAAGGCCCATAGCTACCGCGAGCGGTCGCAAAGTCATCAGCATGCTGAATCTTTCGCTGCGCGAAGAGCCCTATGCCAACCATTGCGCCGATGTAAAGACACAAAAAAATCCATGACCAAGTTATCAGCGACATAAGGGCTCCAAATCGGTGATCACGCCGGACCTTGCGTGATGCCTGTCGCCTTAGAGATTAACCCAACTCTCTCAAGAATGCTGGGCTTGAGAGTTCCGAGAGCATCGAGCTCCATTCAAGCCATTGATGGGGCTGGATTAATATCCGTTAAAGGCAGATCATCCGATGCGGGAGGATCTTTATGCCGATCAGACAATTTTTTTCAGTTCTCGTGGTCCTGGGCGCATGGTCACTTGGTGCTCACGCGGAGGTCGGCGAGCAGGTACTTAAGGGCATGCTGGGTGCTATCCCAATGCACCGCTTCGATATCCAAACGACAACGCACAGCGAAGCAGATATTAAGGTCGACGGGCGAGTCGATGAGGCCATTTGGGCGACGCTTCCCTATTACGACAACATGATCGTTTCGGTGCCGGGTACCGGGGAGCCTGCAGAATACAAAACGGAGATGCGGATTTTTGCCACCGAAAGGGGGCTTTATGCTTCAGCCGTCATGAATCAGCCGCTGGATTCATTGACCAAACGGCTCACGCCGAGAGATCAGTTCATCGATCGGGACACCTTTGGAATTACGGTAGATCCCTCAGGTCAGGGTCTTTTCGCTTACTGGTTCATTGTGGCGCTGGGGGATGCTGTCATGGATGGCAAAGTGCTCCCGGAGCGTCGGTACTCGAACGACTGGGATGGGCCCTGGCTTGGTAAATCAGCAGTCACTGAAGATGGTTGGTCGGTTGAGTTTTACCTCCCGTGGTCCATGCTCAATTTGCCAGCTGCAGAGGCGACCCGAACCGTTGGCTTTGCCGCTAGTCGCCAAGTGTCGAGTCGCAACCAGCGCTATCAATGGCCCGGCCACAGTTATGCATCGCCGCAATTCGTAACGGCCCTGAACGATATGCGCGTAAGTGACGTCTCCCCGAGGCGGCAATGGAGTGTGATCCCCTATGCCTCGATGACCGAGAACTTTGCCGCGGACGATCGAGAGACTCGAGCTGGTCTGGACCTGAATTGGCAATTGAGTAGTCGCCTCGGACTCACGTTGAGTGTTGAGCCTGACTTTGGCGCGGTTGAAGCCGATGATGTGGTGTTGAACCTTACCGCGCTCGAGACATTCTTTCCCGAGAAACGTCTTTTCTTTCTTGAAGGTAATGAGCTCTATGAAACGACGCCCAGAGCGAACCTGGGTAACGGTCTAAGAGAAACGACCAACGAAAATTTCGCTACAACTTCTCGGCGGGTTTTCTTAAAGGATCACCTAGCGGCACCCATCAGTCTTATCAACACGCGTCGAATCGGTGGAACCGCCAATCAGGTCACCGTGCCTGCGGGCATTCAGCTCGAGCGGGGTGAGCGTGACCAGCCTACGGATCTGCTGGGCGCGATCAAACTCTCTGGCAGCGCAGGTGGGTTGCGCTACGGCATGCTTTCAGCGTTCGAGGACGATGTTAGCTGGCGGGGCCGAGATGCTGCGGGCGATATGCTGAATGTCAGTGCGGATGGTCGAAGTTTCAGCGCGTTTCGACTCCTTTACGAGCAATCAGGTGTTGATCGATTCGGCTTAGGCTACCTAGGGACCTGGGTGGATGGCCCGTCATTTGATGCCAATGTTCATGGGATCGACTTGCATTACGGGAAGGGCTCCGGGCTCTGGAACGTAGACGTGCAACTGATGCGCAGTGACAAGCGAGAGGTGTCAGGCAACGGCGCAATTTTGGATGTGCGGTATGCCCCCACGTCCACTTACCAGCACAAGTTCGAGCTCGAATACTTTGACGATCAGATTGATATCAATGACATGGGGTTTTTGCGCCGAAACAACTATCGTGGGACCCAATATATCTTCAGCTATGCATTTCCCAAACCATCGAGTTGGTATCGTGCAACTCGAGGCACAGTTGTCTTAAGGCATCATCAAAATTTAGAGGGAGAGACGGTTGATAGCGGCGTATTTTGGCGCAACACGCTAGAGGTCAAGGGTCGAAACACCATACGAACTGGGGTTGGCTGGCTTGCGCCGCGAACAGAGGATCGAAACAGTCGAGGCAACGGGCGCTACGATGCCAAGGCTCGCCCGTGGTGGCAGGTGCTTTGGTCCACCAATGCCAGCAAGTTACTGACCTATTCCTTTGGCGTGGGCGGGATCGGAGAGGACCTTGGCGGTTACACGTCGAATCTTAGCGCGGGCGTTACGGCGCGAATGTCAGATAGCCTCTACTTTGATTTAGATTTGGCCTTTAAGCGTCGCGATGATTGGATCGTCTATCGAGGTGGCAGACGGTTTGGAGCCTTTGATGCTTACGATGTGCAGCCCACGTTTGATTTGAATTGGTTCATCCGTGCCAACCACCAAATAAAATTTCGTCTTCAGTGGGCCGGCGTTAAGGCATATGAGGATGGGTACTATCAAACGCCAACACAGAGCGGTGCGCTGCAAGCCTTAGACCGATTGGATGAGCGGGATAACTTTACGGTGAGCCTTTTGACTGCGCAGCTGAGATATCGCTGGGAAATCGCCCCGCTGACCGATCTCTATGTGGTTTACAACCGAGGGAATCAATTGCCAGGTACTCACGAAGATGAGTTCACATCGCTCTTCACGGACAGTTTCGTGGACCCTGTGGTCAACAGTTTGATTGTGAAACTAAGGTATCGGTTCGGCAGTTAGTGGGTTTGAAAAGCGTTCTGGTTTAGCTTTCGACCCGTATTCAGCGGTCAAAACACTCCAAGAAGTCGATCACAGGAAAGGTCTTTGTATCCTGCTTCGCTGCGCGCAGGGTCATGATGGCGCGGTCTCCCAATTCGTCAGAATCTCGGTAACCCATCACCCAGTTAGGGAAGTGGCGCTCAGTGATGATTTCATCATAGAGGATGCTGGCAATCTCGTGTCTGGGATCCTGCTCTATGGTGCTGAATACGGTATTGACTGCCGCTTCAGGCCCCTCCAAGAGTTGGAGGAAATAGCCTTGGACGTGCATCATCGCCCCAGTAATGCCTCGGTCGCCGTTTCTCGAGCGGCTCTGTTCCAAAAGCGTTTCCAGCTCAGACTGAGTCCACGATACGAGCGAACGGCTTAAATACGTTTTGGCAATGAGATGGTCATTCATAGGGTTTAAGTCTGACGTGGGATGAGGAACTTGTCGATCATCCATCCCGTCCTTGTGCTTGGTGGGTTGGGGGCTTTAGCTACGTGTGCTCGCGAGGTGGCCAGCATGATGGAGGGTTAGGGTTGCAAATCGATCAAAGATCGATAGTGCCACCACTGTGGTATGGTTCGAGCCAGCATTGAACGGGTGAGGACATAGATCATGAGCACAGGGGAATATATTCGTTACGAGGGCGTGACCAATGGTGTTGCGCGGGTGGTGCTCGCGCGCCCAGAGAAACGCAATGCGCAGAATAAGGCCATGCTGTACGAGATGAATGAGGCGCTCGACACCGCATGCCAGGACAACGATTGCAAGGTGATTGTCATAGCCGCGGATGGGCCTGATTTCTCCTCGGGTCATGATTTGAAAGACAGAGAGCCTTTGACGCAAAAGCCAGTCGGCACCTGGGGCGGGTTTAGGCAGCCGGGTATTGAGGGCCACTGGTCCTATGAGGAAGAGGTCTATTTGGGGTTTTGTTGGCGTTGGCGCAACATTCCAAAACCCACGATGGTGCAGGTTCAAGGTCGTGTGATCGCTGGTGGCTTGATGCTGGTTTGGCCATTCGATCTAGTGATTGCTAGCGAGGACGCTCGATTCTCTGATCCCGTGGTGGCTTTTGGCGTCAACGGAGTTGAGTATTTTGCGCATCCGTGGGAAGTCGGCGTGAGGAAAGCAAAAGAGATGCTGTTCACGGGTGAAGCCATCACGGCGGAGGAAGCGAAGTCTCTTGGCATGGTGAACCATGTGGTGCCCTTAGAGGAGCTCGAGACTTTTACCACCAACATGGCTGAGCATATTGCAAAGCAGCCCATGGTTGGACTGAAGCTCGCCAAGCAATCCGTCAATCAGATGCAGGATGCTCAGGGGCTTTGGCCGGCGCTTCAAGCGGCGATGTCCTTGCAGCATATGGGTCATGCGCATGAGCGGCTCATTCACCAGCGAGCGATTGAACCCCAAGGCGAGGCAACCATTCGCGACCAGGCAAAGAAAGAAAAATCCAACGATTTTTGATCACGCGCTAGGGTATGGATCCCGCAGCGATGGTGGCTGTGAAAAGCGTCGAAAAGCTGCTAATTTCATGGGTCGTTCGCTTTATTGGGAGGCCGAAGTGGCGCAGGTATCAATCAACGAGAATGTGATGACATTGACGGAAGATGGACCCAGATTGAAAGGGGTTCGCTGCCGGCAGTGTGATAATCACGTCTTTCCATTTCAGAAGGGTTGCCCCAAGTGCACGTCAGATGACGTGGAGCCCGTAGAGTTGGGCACTCGAGGCACGCTCTGGGCTTGGACCATTCAGGGATTCCCACCCAAGTCGCCGCCCTATCTTGGCGAAGCAGATCCGGCCAAGTTCAAGCCCTACGGTGTGGGCTACATTGAACTGCCAGGGCAACTTAAGGTTGAGTCGCGATTAACAATTGCCGATCCCACGGCGCTGAAGTCTGGGATGGAAATGGCGCTCGTCGGCGAAGTCATTGGACAGGATGCGGACGGGAATGACCTGGTGACGTTTGCTTTTGCCCCGGCATAGCATTCGGCACAAAGAAGGAGAGAGAGATGAGTAACGATGTTGCGATAGTAGGGATAGGGATCCATCCATTTGGCCGTCATGACGGTGTGACCGGCATGGAGCAAGGGGCAGTTGCGATCAGAAACGCGTGCGCCGATGCGGGGATTGAGTGGAGTGATTTGCAGTTTGCATTTGGTGGCAGCACGGCAGCGGGCGCAGCCGACACCATCGTCTCCCAGATGGGTCTAACGGGGCTCCAATTTATTAATGTGGTAAATGGCTGTGCCACCGGTGGTTCAGCGTTGATCTCTGCCTACAACACGATTCGATCAGGCGCCTTCGACTTAGGGATCGCCATTGGTTTCGATAAGCACGAACGAGGCGCCTTCCGAATTCAATCAGGTAAGGCAGGCGAGAGGGATTGGTACGGCGGCAGTGGTATGGCGCTGACCACGCAATTCTTCGGCATGAAAATTAATCGCTATATGGAGCAGTACGGTATTACCCAATCTGCACTGGCAAAGGTTGCATCGAAAGCATTCAGAAATGGCTCGATGAACGAGAACGCCTGGCGGCGTCAGGCGTTCAGCGAGGAAGAGGTTTTGCAATCTGCGATGCTGTCTTACCCCTTAACGCAGTATATGTTTTGCTCCCCGGGTGAAGGCGGCGTGGCATTGATCCTGGCTCGAGCCGATCAGGCGCATAAATACACGAAGAAGCCCATCTTCCTAAAATCTGCGGTTGTTCGATCCAGGCGTTACGGCAGTTTTGAAGTGCTCGCGCCATCGCTTGCGCTCGATTTCAGTGATGGTCCAACGGTAGATGCCTCTAAGGCAGCATTCGAAATGGCTGGGATCGGACCAAAAGACGTAGATGTCGCGCAGTTGCAGGACACGGAATCAGGTGCAGAGATCATGCACATGGCCGAGAACGGGTTCTGTGAACATGGCGAACAAGAGGGCATGCTTGCGAGAGGGGAAACCGAAATTGGCGGGCGTCTGCCGGTTAACACGGACGGTGGTTGCCTCGCGAACGGTGAGCCGGTTGGTGCCTCAGGTCTGCGCCAGGTTTATGAGAATGTGCTTCAGCTGCGAGGTGATGCGGGTGCAAGACAGGTCCCCAATGATCCGAAGGTGGCTTACACCCATGTCTATGGGGCGCCGGGAATCTCTGGGGTGACTATCCTTTCAACCTAGCGAGATAGGGCGGTTGGCTTTCACGCGCTAAGTGGAACGCTCAAGATGCTTTGTTTGCGGGGGGTGTCAGTCAGCTGAACCTTTTCGTTAGCAAAACCTTTTTGTTAGCTGAACCTTTCTATTAGCTGAACCTTTCTATTAGCTGAAGGCTCTTGTTTCACATCACGTGGTACCGGTAGTTATGGTAAAAAAAGCGGTGGTTACCGCTTTTTTTATTTACACAATTGCTTGCCTTCGCCCACTTTCAGAATACCGGGTCCAGCACCCATTCATGGCTGGCCAGATGCTATGTTTTGACTCCGAAATGCGAAAGGTGTAGCAGGACCCGTTAGCTGCTAAAACGGGCATACATGCGCTGGAGTGAGTCCGACATACTGGTGGGATGCTCGGTATTGGCAAAGTCTGTGATCTTGGCCCAATAGCTCGCAATCGTGTCGACCGTGACTGGTGTCTCTTCTGGGAAAAGGTTGAGTCCCTCGGTTCTCTCCCATCGCAGTTTTCGAAAACTACCAGCGGAGGCCTCAAAGAAGCTGCCAGACTCTTCACAGCCCGCGTGGGCGAGGTAAGCCACAAGCGGTGCAACATATTCTGCTTTTCGAATACGCTTATCCTCGTCCGACCAATGCGCGCTATTCATAGTTGTTGCCCCAACGGGCGCGACGCAGTTGCATGTGATATTAGATTTTGCGCCCTCAAGCGTAATGGAACGCGCCAATCCATACATCCCCATTTTCGCGGCAGCATAATTCGCTTGGCCAAAGTTACCGTAGAGCCCAGAAGCGGAGCTGATCAAGACGACGCGTCCTCGACCGGCCGCCTCAAAGTGAGGCCAAGCCGCTCGGGTGAGCTGGAATGCAGCTTTGAGGTGGACGCCCATCACATCGTCCCACTGCTCATCAGTCATCTTTCTTAGGGTTTTGTCACGAACGAATCCCGCATTGTGAACAATGGCGTCGAGTCGACCGCATTGCTCGACGACCTTTTCGATCAATGCATTGGCATTCTCCACTAGGCCAGGAATATGAATGGCTCGTCCACCCTGACGCTCGATAGCAGAGAGGACCCCGCCGTCATCATCTGACGTGCTATTCACTACGACTGTGGCGCCGCTGGATGCTAGACACTCTGAGAATGCTCTGCCGAGACCGCGCGTGCCACCTGTTACTAACACTACTTGGTCATCGAAACGTATGGTCATGTTGTTTTCCTTTCTAACGAGCGAGACCGTCTAACCAGGCGGTCGAAGTCGGGAACCTTTTGATGCCCCTCGTTCGATGACTTAATCCTCTCCGGTCTGAGTTCGGTAGTCACCGAATTTGCCATCTCGCTTGGACAGCGCATCAGTAAGACCCGCCGCTAATTCTTTGAAGTGCGCTCGGGTGGATTCTGTGTGGAATGCTAAAGCTTGGATCTCGGTGCCTGAACGGATGGCTGCGCGGACCCCCATCAACTCCATTTGCCTGTGCACCGCACGCTTATTCATTTGCTGAAGATCAGTCGGGACTTTGGCAATTCGTTCTGCAATTTCAAGGACGTTGTCCTCTAGGGTTTCGATCGGATAGGCACGATTGGCGAATCCTTGCTCAGCCGCCTCAACTCCGCTTATGGCATCGCCAGTGAGCATCATCTCCATGGCATTGCGGAGCCCCAGCAGGTGGGGAAAAAACTGATTATCCGGTGGGCTCATTGATCGAACGACTGGGTAACCAATCTTGGCATCTTCAGCGCAATAAACGAGATCACATGACGTCGCGAGCTCAGTACCGCCAGCCAGGCAGTAGCCATGCACCTGGGCAATTACTGGTTTGGCGAGATCCCAGACTCTGAAAAAACCGTCGACGACATGGCGAGCCCAGTTGCCGTCGCCTGGCGCGGTATGAAAGGGCTGATTGTCTCGATTGTTGGCTTTGAGGTCGTAGCCCGCACAAAACGCTTTACCCGCGCCACGCAAGATCGTGACGCGAACCTCGGGATCGCGATCGTTCGCCTCCAATGTGCTGTAAATCTCCCGACGAATGACATTATTAAGCGCGTTCCTTGATTCAGGTCGGTTGAGCGTAATTCTTGAGACGAAGGGCCGAGGCGAATCGACGATGATGTGTTGATAATCAGTCATTGTTGAGTCCCCTTCGCTTTTTCTCTGCCTCCAGCCGCACAGTGTCCGCCTCAAGCGGTTTTGCAAGTTGCGTTTCATCGATGGTGCCCAGTGTATGTGCTCGCATTTTGGCGCCATCGTAGGTAATCCACTTCTCTGGCACGACCTCAATCACAATCCGCAATGGAGAATCGAGCATCTCTTCGAAGGCTTTGACTTCATCTGGGGTCGATCGAAGCGCGCCAGCCAGCTCTGGATAAAACCAAATCTTTAAGTCTCTATCCTCGTGGATTTTGGCGCGTCCCTTAACAGTAATTGATTTACCTGCATCAAAAGAGGTTCCCTTTGATGTAATGATCACCGACGTTTTTGGATTTCGGCGCAGCGCTGAGACGCGGTGCCGGTGTGCCGCGGCGGTAATCCAGATGCTGCCACGGCGCCAGATATAGGAATGAATGACGCCCATGGGCCACTCATCTTGTGTGCACCAATTTAAGACGCACTCTTTTTGCTCAAGCAAGATCGCTTCTCGGAGCTCATCATCGAGCGAGTAAATCGATACCACTTCGTGGTTTTCTGCCTTGTTCACGTCAGGTTCTCCTTATTCTGACAAGAGAGGGTCGACGGGGTTTTTGAACAGTGCACCAAGTTCTTGGTCTGGTGTCTGCAGCAATAAATCGACCCAAGCATGGAAACGGCTGCCGCCGCCTTCGTTCTTACCGAATGTCACCACTTTCTTCGCACCCGAGGCAAGTGCTACCTGCTGCTTTAGGCCGGTGGCGTAGTCTTCCTCCTCGACGACATAGCGCAGGAACTTAAATTGCTCTCGGGCGCCCTTTTCGCCTTCTTCATCGGGTTTGTTTTGAAGCAAGTAGTGTTGAACCGTGATGGATTCACCAACGGTCTCTCCTGGGAAAAGCTGCGATAGCAACACGCCCCGTCCGCCGCCATCAAAACTCGCTATTGAGATGTGAGGAAAAATCGTCCAAACACCTCCCATCGCGGCCTCTAGCGGCCACTCCTCATCGGGCAGATGCTCGAATTCAATGAGTCCAGGGTTGGGACCCGAAACCCGTTGGTGAGGTCCCCATGGGTAGTAATTCGCTCGGTGAGGGAAGTCTGAACCAAAGGTTGCCTTATGAAGTATGGGTAAGTGGTAGATGTCGAGATAGCCGTCATAAGCAATCTTCCAGTTGGGTCCGCGGACGACCTGGCAATCGAAATAGTGCCAGTTCTCAAAGTTAAACCCCGCCAATGCCTCGTCGTACTGACAGAGGAAATCCCCGATGGGTAGCTTCGGCTCAGGGTCTAAATGGACCCAAATGAGGCCGGCTCGCTCGAGGCACGTCATGGGCGTGAGCTGATAGCAAGATCGATCAACGGGGCCGAAATCCTTCTCAGCGAAGACGCCAGTAAGCTGGCCGCTTAAATTGTAAGTCCATGCGTGGTACGGGCAAGTGAATCGATGTGTGTTCCCGCGTCCCTCGGGCATGATCTGAGCGCCTCGGTGGCTGCAAACATTAAAGAAGGCACGGACTTCCCTGTGCTCATCGCGACTGATGATGAGCGGTATGCCGAGTACGGTCATGGCTTTGTAATCGTTGATCTCGGGAATTTCAGCGCTGGTGGCTAGCATGAGAGGCACGCGCTTGAAGATCTGTTTGATCTCCTGTTGCCAACGGGTCTCATCAATATAGTGATCCGCTGGCACTTCCACGTGGGTTGGGGTTTGCTGGATAGTTCCAGCCTTGGCGTGAGCCAGGTCCTCGCGAGCGGTTTGAATCAGACGCTGTCGATCCATGAGTGATCCTTTCCAAGGGTTAGCTAATGTCCAGAGATGATGAATCGGTGCGCGACGCGCGCATCAGCTTGGAGCTGCTTGACCGATCTGTCATTAAACCGGCAAGCTTGATTGTTTTCAACGGCGATATTGGAGTGGACTGGGATGAGTTTCTTTGACTTGAGGGGTGAGACAGCTGTCGTAACGGGCGCTGGACGCGGCATTGGTGAGGGCATTGCCAAGGTGCTCGCCAAAGCAGGTGCCAATGTGGTGTGCGCCGCGAGACGAGCACACGAAATCGAGCGCGTGGCGGAAGAGATCAACGAGGCCGGTGGCCAGGCAAAAGCGTGTGCCACAGATGTGACGGACCTTGCCGCCGTTGAGCACCTCGCGGATTTTGCGCTAAGTGAATTCGGGTCGCTTAACATGTGGGTCAACAATGCTGGAGGTTCAGCTGTTCAGGCGCCGCTGGTGGACCTCGATCCTGCCGAGTGGGAGCGAACGCTGTTGCTAAATCTCACGGCTGTCTGGCATTGCACGCGAGTGGCATCTCAAAAGATGAACGAAGGGCGAATCCTAAATATCTCGTCCCTTGCTGCGGAAGATGTGATACCAGGGAGCGGTCATTATTCGGCTGCGAAAGCAGGGGTCAATATGCTCACTAAGACCTTTGCCAAGGAGCTGGGACCTAGGATCAGAGTCAATTGCATTATGCCGGGCGCAGTGCCCACGGAGATTATGATGGAGGCGCTCAGTCTGAAGGAGGACGATTTGCCTGGCTTGGAGAAAATGTTGCGGTTACCTGCGGGGCGTTTAGGAACGCCTGAAGATTTGGGGTTGGCAGCGCTTTATCTGCTCTCAAAGGAAGCAGCCTGGGTCACTGGGCAGAATATCCGCGTATCGGGAGGTCATTGATGGAATTGAAACGGGTTGTCTTAAAGCGCTATCCAGAGGGTACGCTGCAGAAAGAGGACATGGAGATCATCAGTGAACCTTTACCAGAGCTGGCTGCTGATCAAGTGCTTTTGCAAGTCGAACATCTCTCGATCGACGCGTTCATTCGTACCACCTTCAACCAGGGGGCCTTTCACGGGACGGCGGATTTGAATCAACCCATTGTGGCACTGGGTATTGGTCGCGTGGTGGACTCGAGGTTTGATGGTCTCAATCAAGGTGACGCGGTGTTCGGCCCGATGGGTGCCCAAACGCACGCAGTGTTACCGGGCGCCATGCTCCAGAAAGTAGACGAGTCTAATTTGCCTGCTCGGGCCCATCTTGGCGTACTGGGTGTGACCACAGGGCTGACAGCTTATTCGGGCGTGGTCCGAGTGGGTCAGGTACAACCGGGTGACACGGTGGTGGTATCGGCAGCGGCAGGTGCCGTTGGCTCATGCGCGTGTCAAATCGCCAAGAACTGTGGTGCGCGGGTGATCGGTATTGCCGGCGGTGCCGAAAAGTGCCGATTCTTAATCGATGAGATTGGTTGTGATGAGGCCATTGATTATAAGAACGAGTCGGTGAGTGATCGCCTGGCTGAGCTGGTGCCGGATGGCCTCGACGTGTTTTTCGATAATGTGGGAGGCGAGGTTCTCGATGCGGCGCTTTTGAATTTGAAGGAGGGCGCGCGGGTCGTGATTTGTGGTGCGATCTCTCAATATGAGCGCTCAGGGGATGTGAAGGGCCCGATTAATTACCTGAAAATTCCTGAGCGGAACGCCAGTATGCTGGGCTATACGGTGTTCCGATTCGCTGAGGAGTACGACCAGATCCGAGAGGCGCTTGAAGATTGGGTGCTGTCTGGCCAACTGAAATTGCCCGAGCAAATCGAACAAGGGATCGACAGTTTTCCCGACGCGCTTATAAAACTGTTTACCGGAGGTCACAAAGGGAAGTTGCTGGTTGCTCCGTAAGGTGCAGACACTCTCATATGCCTGAGAGGATCCTCCATATTTGGCAACACATCTCATCTCGTGATGCTCGCGACCTTTGCCTCATTGAACGAGGAAGTGGGGGCCTCCCGAGTTCAAATCTGATCCTCGGCGCTTGAGGGCGCTGAGTCTCGGGTGGGCGCATGGTTGAGCGCGAGGTCAGCGCTTTTCATTGTGCGGTGGGCCCATCTTCAGTGAATTTTTTGAGCCGCGCCCAACGAGTGGAAGTCGCATTGCGAAGCCACTTGATTCGTTTCCCCGCTAATTCGACAGACAGTTAAACGAAATCGATTACTGACCACAGGTATCGAACGTCTCTACAAGCCATTTAGGGGTGAGAAGCGGTGTCGGAGGGCTCAAGATGAATCACGCATCCTAAGCGGCGCTCTAACCAGGCTCAGACTGTGGATAAAACCTAATCCAGGCTGATTAAAACCTTGCATTGATTTGAAGGCGTCTTCAGCGCCTCAAACGCTTCTGGTACGGCATCCAAATCGATGACGTCAGTCACCATGGGTCTAGGGTCAATGCGACCTTGCTCCATCATTTCGATACAAAACTCAAAATCGGTTTTGTCGTAGCCCACTGCCCATTGAATGGTAAGTTCCTTGCCAAAAGCCATCAGCGGAACGATGGTGTCGGGATGATCGCAAACGCCGATACCCATGATCAACCCTCGTTTGGGCGCGCGTTCGATGCAGGATTGCATGATGCCCGGTGCACCGACGCATTCGAACTGAACGTCGGGTGCCGCCCCAGTGATTGTTTCAAACTGCGCGCCAACGTCCCCTTTGGGGTCAACAAAGGCCGTAAAGCCAAAGGTTTTGGCCATGTCGAGTCTCGCGGGCGCCATCTCACTGATCACGACGTGTCGTGCCCCGAAAAAGCGAGCCCAAAGCGCACACGTGAGCCCGATGGGACCAGCGCCAATGATGAGCACATTCTTCTCGCGCATATCGCCAGCCATCTTGACCGAATGGAGGCCCACCGCGAGTGGTTCAACCAGTGCACCATCTCGACTCGACAAGGTTTCGGGCAACTTGACGACGAGGTCATACCCCACTTTGACGTATTCAGAGTAAGCGCCGCTGATCGCGCCAAGCCCGATGGTTTTGTCCTCGATGAATGGAAGTGACGTGACTCGATCGCCCACCGAAAACTCGCCGCCGACCAGGGCATCGCCAATGGACACGATTTCACCAGTGAATTCGTGTCCGAAAATGGTTTCTGGCGGCGCCATAAATGGACCTTCCTTAGACGCGTGGATATCCGTGCCACAGATGCCACAATGACTCACCTTAACGAGCATTTCCGTGCGGGAAATAGTGGGTTCGGGCACCTCTTCGATGGTCAATGGCTGTCCAGGCTGATGAAAAACGGCGGCTTTCATGATCGAACTCCTTTTGTTCGGCGGTGTGACCGAATCGCTCAGTCACTCGTTTATTCTTTCTTGGGTCGCTAAAGGTGCTTACCTTGACTCAAAGCGAATCGATAACTTTGCCGGTGGATGGAGCAACAAACTGGGCAAGAATTCTAATTGCTCCTCACCTTCAGGCAGACTGAAGCGGGTCATTCGTTCCAAAATAACTTTGAAACCCACGGTGAGTTCTTGTCTCGCGAGAGGCGCGCCCAGGCAATGGTGTACGCCCTGGCCAAAAGCAATCTGAGATTTAAGGTTGGTGCGATCAACCTTAAAAGCATCAGGGTCGGCAAAAACGTCTTGATCTCGATTGGCTGAGTGGAACTTCACCATCATGGTTGCGCCCTTTGGAATGGCAACACCGCCGACCTCGCAATCTTCCTTGGCGATTCGCCACATCTGAGCCGTTGGTGTGGACAAACGCAGCATCTCTTCCACCATATTGGGGACGAGGCTCGGGTCCTTTTGCACCTTTGCGAGTTCTTCAGGGTGGGTCGCGAGCAGGTGCATCCCTTCGGCGAAGGTGCTGGTCGTGGTTTCGTTCCCAGCAACCAGGAGTTGCGAAATCACAGATAAGCATTCTTCGATATTCATGGGCGTCTCGCCATCAGCAGAGGCATTGACGATATCGGACAGCACGTCATCGGTGGGTGATTGCTTTCGTGCTTCGATTTTTTCAGCGAAATAGTGTTGAAAATCAACGACGAGGCGCGCGGCATTGAGCGCGCCCTCTCGCGTTTGCCCAGCTGAAAAAGAATAAACGTTGGCGTCTGACCATTCTTTAAAAAGGTCCATGTCAGACAGCGGGACACCAAGTATGTAGGCGATCATCCTGACAGGCATAGGCACCGCGAACGCCGACATCCAATCGCATTCTCCTCGGTCGATGAACTGATCAATCAATTCGTGTGCAAGGGTCTCAATGTATGGCTGAAGTTTTGCCACATTGCTCGCCGAGAATGGTTTCTGACAGAGCGAACGATATCGTCGCTGCCGGGGTGGATCAGCCGTCAGCATGGTGTTCACGCTCCTAAATCCACGCTTCATGATCGCTTCCATCTCAGGGTCCCGCTGCTGCGTATTGCCTGCTTGAATCATCGAGAATTCATTAGAAAACAACTTTTCATTCTTGGTGACTTCAACGACCAAGTCATAATTTGAAATGAAATAGACCCCGGTATTCGGGCAGTGATAGACCGGCGCTTCTTCTCGTAATCGCTGATTGAATGCGTAAGGGCAGGCTAGGACCTCGGGATCCAGAGGATTAATGTCGCTGAGTGATTGGGCCATCGCTATGCCTCTTTGTGAAATTTGAGTTTGAACCAGGTGGTAATTTTAAAAATAGGAATCAGGAGCGGGAGGATTTTGAGTATCTTCTCCACATCCCAATCCTCGAGCGCGGCCTCCAGCCTTGAGTACATCGCATGAAAAAGTGGCGCCGCTCGATCGGAGGATTGGTCGATTTCATCCATGCTCATTGAGAACATTAAAAGTGTTACCACGAGATTGAGCTGATACTCGCTCATCATGGCTTTGTAGGAATAGCCTTTGACACCGCGCTCGAGCAGGCGTTCGTGGTAAATCGACAGCAGCATTTCCTCCCCATCGCGGCGGGTTTCAATGTCGATACTTTGCGTGAGCCATCGGGCAATATCCGTCATGGGCTGACCCATGCCGCAGGTTTGCCAATCGATAATGATGGGCTCGGGCTCACCCTCGGGAAAAAAAATATTGTCTGACCTTAGATCCCCATGGACCAGCGTGTAAGGAAAGGGCGGCGGGGGTTCGATCTTGCACAGGTTGGGTAATCGTGGCAGCAGCCGTTTCATGTTGGGATAGGCGTCAAATCGCCCAGTCACCTCGGCGTCAAGGATGCTGGCCTCGAGTAGAGCCAAGCTTTCTGAAACAGGTTGGACATGAGTAATTGGGCTTGGCCAGGAAAGCGACTTGAGCTTGGGCGAGTTCCACCAATGCGCGTGGAGATCGGCAAAGGCACGCATCACTTTTGCTGACTCATCAAAGGAACACCCTTGGACCTGATCCACAGGGACTGCAGGCGCTAAGTCCTCTAGCAGCATCGAAAAGCGATTATCGAGAGTTTCAGCCTGCCAGCTATAGCACCGCGGCACTCTAACGCCGCAATCTGACGCGCAATCTTGATAAAAGCCAATCTCTCTCCCGTAATAGTTCATTCGAGTCGCCAGGTCTCGCGTGGCCTGCATAGGCGAGGAGAGTTTGACAATGACTGACTCGGGCAGAGGGCCGCTGACTGATTGTCCTTCGAGGTCCACTCGTCCTAGGGTGGCCATGAACCCCTCGCCTTGCCCAATTTGAGTCACGGAAAAATTGTTGACCTTTGCCCCTTCAAAGTCGCGAGCCAGTTGGCTTGATAGCCAATCGGCACTGACGTCATCGAGCTCGAGTGGGAAATTAGGCTTGCTGGGCATTGTCGGGCCGGTTGGATTGATTCTTCAGATGGTGTGGCAAGTGGGCGTATTCATTGAGTGTCAAGATTGTGGGTTCCTGTTCAAAGGTTAACTCGGTGATTGCAGCGTTGTGCATGAGGTACTTGGGGCCAAACCGTGGTCCCGAACCCAACAGCGCGGATAAGCCATTGGCAAACGCACCGCCGTGGCCCACCAAAATCAAATTTTGACCAGGGTGCTCACCAAGCAATCGGAGCATAGCCAATTTGACGCGTTCTGAGATATCAAAGGGTGACTCTCCACCATGCTCTCGAAAATGATCGTCTTGTATGGATTTTACGGCGTAGCCCCGTTCGTGCATCTCGAGGTAAGTGATGCCCTCCCATTCACCTAAATCGCATTCGACGAGGTCGGCTTCAATTGAAATAGGAAGCTGAAGAGTATCAGCAATAAGGTTAGCGGTTTCCAATGCTCGACCAAGGGGTGAGCTTACGATGTGATGGTAATCGGTCCCTCTCGTCTTGAGGGCCTGGGCGGTCGCCTGTACTTGAGCGATGCCTCGATCATTCAGTGGGGACTCCAGACGGCCGTAGGCAAGTTGGGCCTCGTTCGCGACGGTCTCACCATGGCGAAT
>Ga0255760_10002239_pt1 | contig 18012 bp, 17 predicted proteins | sample 071ome_25_FD_179960 | JGI IMG/M metagenome (GOLD analysis project Ga0255760, IMG submission 179960) | Coastal salt marsh microbial communities from the Groves Creek Marsh, Skidaway Island, Georgia - 071410BT metaG (version 2) | ecosystem: Environmental > Aquatic > Marine > Intertidal zone >... | reverse complement strand
GGTGCGCCAGGCGGCATCACCAAGAAGATAGCGGGTCGCGACATTGTCCGAACAGTCGATGACAAGATCATGCGATGACAGAAGCTCATCCACATTGTCGACATCAAGACGTTCTCGGCGCGGCGTGATCTCGATGCCGGGGTTCAGCGCGGCGGCGGCGGCGGCGGCGCGCGCGACCTTCGGGGTGCCGATGCTTGCCGTTATGTGCAGGATCTGCCGGTTCAGGTTGGTCAGTTCGACCGTCTCGTCATCCATAATGGTGATGTGACCGACCCCGGCCGCGGCAAGGTAGAAAATCACCGGCGAGCCAAGCCCGCCCGCACCGACAACCAGCATGCGGGCCGCCAGCAACCGTTCCTGACCGTCCTCGCCGACATCCGGCATGATGACCTGACGGGCATAGCGTTCGAGATCCGCATCATTCAGCATCGGCTCATACCCCCGTCGATCCAAATCCGCCATCGCCGCGGTCGGTGGCATCCAGCCTGTCAACGCGCGCAAGCCTTGCCTGAATGACCGGTGCCACAACCATCTGCGCAATCCGCATGCCGCGGCTGACGGTGAAAGGCGACTCGCCAAGATTGATCAGGATGATCTTGACCTCGCCGCGATAGTCACTGTCGATGGTCCCCGGCGCATTGGCAACTGTGACCCCGTGCCGCAAGGCCAGGCCGGAGCGCGGCCTGATCTGTACCTCATGGCCGTCCGGCACCGCCATGGCAAGCCCGGTCGGCACGGCATGCCGTGCCCCGGGCGCGATCACGATATCGGAGTCGATGGCGGCGGCGATATCCATGCCGGCGGCGCCGGGGCTTTCATAGGCGGGAAGTTTCAGATCGCCGAAATGCGGCAGGGTCTGGACGGACAGGGTGACACTCATGCGAACTGCGCCTCGATCCGTGTGACCAGCCTGTCGGCAAGCGCCACTTTTGACATCTGCGGCCACATTTCGGATTCATTGCCGGTGATGAGAGTGGCGCTGTTGTCATCGCTGCCGAAGACCGGTTTGCCGTCGGCGTCGGAAATCATGTTGGCGACAATCCAGTCACATCCCTTGCGCGCCAGCTTCGCCATCGCGGTTTCCTGCAGGTCCGCCGCCTCGGCAGCGAAGCCGACAACAAGCCGTGGCCGGCTGGCATGGGTGGCGAGATGGCGCAGAATGTCCGGGTTTTCGGCAAGCGACAATATTGGCGGCTGGCCATCCCCGGTTTTCTTGATCTTGCCTTCCGGTATGCCGGTGACACGCCAGTCGGCGACAGCAGCAGCGCAGACGGCAAGATCGGCCGGCAGGGCGGCCTCGCAGGCTGACAGCATGTCACGCGCCGTTTCGACCGGCACCAGTTCGACATCCTGCGGCGCCGGAATCGCCACTGGCCCGCTGACAAGCGTCACCCGTGCGCCGCGGCTGGCCAGCGCGGCGGCAATGGCGTGGCCCTGCTTGCCGGATGACCGGTTGGCGATGAAGCGGACGGCATCGATCGGCTCGACAGTCGGGCCCGAGGTCACGATGGCGTGGCGGCCGGCAAGCGGGCTGCTTGCTGGCCTGCCGGCGGCAAGGTCAAGATGGTGCAGGGCGGCACTGACAATGGCGTCCGGTTCACTCAGCCTGCCGGTGCCCTCCTCGCCGCAGGCCATATCGCCGGCGGCCGGGCCAACAAACTGCACGTCGCGACCGCGAAGCCGGTTCAGATTGTCCTGCGTCGCCGGATGGGCCCACATCGCCGGGTTCATCGCCGGCGCCATCAGCACCGGCGCGTCGGTCGCCAGCAGGATGGTTGTGGCCAGATCGTCCGCCAGCCCGTTCGCCGCCCGCGCCATCAGATTGGCTGTCGCCGGTGCGACCAGTACGAGATCGGCCTCGCGGGCCAGCCGGATATGGCCCATCTCGGCCTCGTCGGTCAGCGAGAACAGATCGGTGAAGGTCTTGTTCGCTGTCAGGGCGGACAGGCTGAGCGGGGTGACGAATTCCCGGGCGCCGCGGGTCATCACACCGGTGACCGTCACATCGTGATCCTGCAGGCGGCGCGCCACTTCGAGCGCCTTGTAGGCGGCGATGCCGCCGCCCACGACCAGCAGCACGCGGCGGCGAGCTGTGATGTCGGTCTCCTCCGGATCGGCAAGCACAAGGCTTCCCGGGTCGATCTGCCAGCCGCGCGCGCGCAGGGCTTCGCAGACAGGCGCGTGGGCGCGCTGTGGCAGCGCTCCCCTCGCAAGGTAATTGCTGATGGCGCTGGGGCCGACCCCGAGAAGGTCCTGCAACGCCTGCCGCCCGCCAAGCGCGGTGATGATGGCGGAAAGCTCACGGTTTTTCATATTTATTCTCAATTTGTGAATTTATATGAATTTATGTGAAAACAGCGACAAAGGCAACCGCAAGTGCCAGCATTGCTGTCACAAAGGGCCATGCGCTTTTGCTGGGCATCGGGGCCGGTTCGTGGCGCGTCTCGAATGCGTTCAGGATGCGCGGCAGCCGTGCCATCAGCATCATCGCCTCCTCGAACAGATCCTCGGCCCGTTTGGCCAGGCTTGCCTGGTCCTGCATCCACTGGCTGGCAAGCGGGCGTGCCAGCATCCACATATTGGCCTCTGGGTTCAGCTGGCGCGCCACGCCTTCGGCCATCATCATGGTTTTCTGCAGCAGGTTGAATTGTGGCTGCACGTCGATGGCAAAGCGGCTCGACAGCTGAAAGATCTGCCCGAGAACGGTGCCAAGCGATACATCGCCAAGCGGTTTGCCCATAACCGGCTCGGCGACGGCGCGGATCGATTGCGCGAAGGGCGCCAGCGGCACATTCTCGCCCAGCATGCCGGCATCGGCATGCAGCCGCGCCACCGCGTCATAATCGCGGTCGATCATCGCTGTCAGAAGCCGAGCCAGAAACAGCCGGTCGGCGAAATCCAGATGCCCCATGATGCCGAAATCGATCGGCACCAGCGTGCCATTGGCGGCAATGAAGATATTGCCTGGATGCATGTCGGCATGAAAGAATCCGTCGCGGAACACCTGGTTGAAGAAACAGCGCGCCGCGGTTTCGGTGATCCGTTCGATATCATGACCGGCCGCCGTCAGGGCATCGACATCGTCAATCCGGATTCCCTCGATCCATTCGATCACCAGCATCGCGGTGGTCGTATGTTCGAGATCGACCTGCGGGACATGGATGCCCTCATCCTCCGCCATGTTGTCGGCAAGCTTGCCGGCCGCCGCTGCCTCAAGCCGAAGATCGAGCTCGATATCCGAAATCTGCGTGAACTGGTCCACCGCGGTGACAAGTTTCAGTCGCTGCAGGTTTGGCGCCAGCCATTCAAGAATGCGCGCCAGTGAATAGAACAGCGTGGTGTCGGACTGCATGCGCCGCCTGATCCCGGGCCGCAGCAGTTTCACCGCCACCTGCCGACCATCGACAAGTTCGGCATAATGCACCTGCGCGATCGAGGCCGCCGCCACCGGCACATCGTCAAAGCGGCGGAAGATCTCGGCAAGTGGCCGGCCTGCCTCGCTGGCCACCTGGCGGCGCGCCAGATCGGGCCCGAAGGCTGGCAGGCGATCCTGAAGAAGGCTCAGCGAATGCGCCATCTGTGGCCCGATGAGATCGGCCCGCGTCGACAATGCCTGGCCGAATTTGATGAAGCCGGGGCCAAGCCTGATCAGCGCCTCGGCAAGCGCACTGCCAGCATCAAGCCGCGCGCCGCGCGACCGGATCAACCTGTCGACAAGCGAACAGAGCCGCCGCATCCAGCCCGGCAGCAGCGTGATTTGTGCCATATGACCAAGCGTGCCGGCCCGGCCAAGATGCCAGGCAATCACCGGCAGGCGCAGCATGGCCAGAATGATCTGCCATCCGGACGCGCGCATCAGTCGAGCTTCCATCCTGAATGGATGCAGGCAATGCCGGCCGACATCCGCCGCACCCGCACCTGTGCAAAGCCGGCCCCGGCGAACATGTCGGCCAGAACCTCCGGTGTCGGGAAGGTGCGGATCGATTCCACCAGATAGCGATAGCTGTCGCCATCGCCGGCGACAATCTGACCAAGCCGCGGCAGGACATTGAATGACCAGGAATCATAGGCCCGCGCCAGCATCTCGTTGCTCACCTGCGAGAATTCAAGGCACAGGAAGCGTCCCCCCGGCCGCAGAATCCGATGCGCCTCAGCCAGTGCCGCCTCGCGATTGGTGACATTGCGGAGCCCGAAGGCGATGGTCACGACATCGGCGCTGGCGGCCGCGAAGGGCAATGCCTCCGCATTGCCCACACACCAGGTCAGCCGGTCGGCAAGCTTGCCAAGATCGCGCCGCCCGCGCCCGGCCGCCAGCATCGATTCATTGATGTCGGTGACCGCCGCGCTTCCGCCACCGGCTTTCAGGAATCGCAGGCTGATATCGCCGGTACCGCCGGCCAGATCGACAAGATGCTGATAGGGCTGCGGGGCCATCCAGTCGACCATTGCGGCCTTCCACAGCCGGTGCACGCCACCGCTCATCAGATCATTCATGATGTCATAGCGGGTCGCCACCGAATCGAATACATCGCGGACCAGCCCGGCCTTTTCCGTACGGCGTACCGTGCGAAATCCGAAATCGATATTCTCGTCCCCGAAATCAGATGCCGGGGGCGTTTGACGCTGGCTCATGCTGACCGGTCCATAATCTGTCGCGACGGCTCTTCCGTCAGGGGGTTTTCCGGCTATGCTGGCGCCGGATAGAGTTTCGCTTCATGTGATACACGAAAATACGTCTGAAGGACCGAATATAATGTCGCGACCCGCCATCAACCAGACCGACGCCGTAACGGTGCGCCATGCCTGAGCTTCCCGAGGTCGAGACCGTGCGCCGGGCGCTGGTGCCGGCAATGGAGGGGCGCCGTATCAGCAACGCCTATATTGGGCGGCCGGATCTGCGCTGGCCGTTGCCGGACAATCTGGCGGCGCGGCTGACCGGCCGCATGGTGGGGCCACTTTCCAGACGTGGCAAGTTCCTGCTGGTGTCGCTTGACGGTGACGAGACGATGCTGATGCATCTCGGCATGTCGGGGTCGGTGCGGATTCATCACAAAAGGCCCGCCATCGGCAGGCATGATCATATGGTTCTGGAAATGGCAGGGGCGGCCGCGCCGGCCTGGATTGTCTTCAACGACCCGCGCCGGTTTGGCTGGATCGATTTGTTCGGCGACGGCACCCACCCGATGCTGGCCGGCATGGGGCCGGAACCGCTTGGCAATGAATTCTCGGCGGCAACGCTGATGGACGGGCTGGCGGCGCGGCGCGGTCCGGTGAAGACAGCGCTTCTTGATCAGCGACTTGTTGCAGGAATCGGCAATATCTATGCCTGCGAGGCGCTGTTCGGTGCCGGCATATCGCCGCGGCGGCGGAGCTATACCATTCGCCGGCAGCGCGCCGACCGGCTTGCCGCCGCGATCAGGGATGTCCTTATGCGGGCCATCGAGGATGGTGGCACCAGCCTTCGCGATCATGTCCAGCCCGGCGGTGAAATCGGTTATTTCGTACAGCGTCTGTCGGTCTATGGGCGTGCTGGCGCGCCCTGCCACAGCTGTGGCACCCCCATCCGCAGCCTTGTGCAGTCCGGGCGGAGCAGTTTTTACTGTCCCGGCTGCCAGCGCTGAGGTAGCCTGAGCCGATGTCATACCTGTCCTTGAAATCGATGCCGAATTCCCGCCGCTCGCTGTCAGCGCTGCTTTGCTCCGCACTACTTTTTGCCGCCATCACATTTGCCGCCATCGCATTTGGCGGCTCCGCCCTGCGCGCGCAAAGCCCGCAGCAGCAATGGGTTGGCGACCTGCCGATCATGGCCGGCATGACCATCGAACCGGAGCTCGGTTTCGCCTTTGATTCGCCCGGGGGCCGGATTGTCCTTGTCTTTGCGTCATCATCAACCGACACCGAGGGCGTGTTGGCCTATTATAATGACGCGCTGTCCAGCCTTGGCTGGGTTGGATCCGACGGCAGTTGGGAGCGGGGCGGTGAAAGCCTTGGCCTGGCACAGGTCGACACATCGGTGGGACGCCTATGGCGGATCCGGTTGAGCCCGCGCTGAGGTAGGGTAACAGCGCCTTTTCCGGTGCAAAACCGCTTGACGAAGCTGCGGAAATCAGCGATACACCGCTCCGCAACTGAAATTGACAGGATGGTCCGATGGCCAATCATATTTCTGCCAAGAAGCGGATCCGCCGCAACGCGCGTCGCGCAGCCATCAATGGCGCCCGCATGAGCCGTATCCGCACCTTCGTGAAAAAGGTCGAAGCGGCGATTGACGGTGGCGACGCCGAGGGTGCCCGCACGGCCCTGCGCATCGCGCAGCCGGAAATCCAGCGCGGTGTGACACGCGGCGTCTTGCACCGCAACACCGCCTCGCGCAAGATTTCCCGTCTTGCCGCCCGTGTAAAGGCTGTCGCTGCCTGACGCAGCCGCCCGAATCGCCTGAAATCCAACGCCCGTCCGCTTGCGGCCGGGCGTTTTTCGTTGGTGCCTGCGGTTGGTGCGGTGTCTGCGATGCGTGGCGTGGGCCGGGGTGACAGGTGAACTTGGCTGGTGATGTTGAGATGAAATGTCATGCAACACCGATTCGGGCACTGAAATTTTTCACTTTCATATCCTGTCGCCCGTGCTGAGCGCCGCTGGCTGTCAATAGAAATATCTGCAACAGGCATGGCTTTATTTGCTGTTTGGGCCTTCTGACCATCTTGCGCAGATCGATCGCCAGCAAGTAATGTCGAGCCAAGGTCGCTGACGTCGACCGGCTTGAATATTATTCATGCACAAATATGGTTCATGCATACGGGGGCACGCTGCATGTCAGGCAGACAATATCCAGAGCAGTCTGACAGCAAGCCGATCCAGCCGGACATGCCGGCCACCGATTCAACAGTGGCGACAACGGACAGCGCCGCGGCGGGCGGTGATGCCTGGGAACGGGTGACCATGCGCATGCGCCAGGACATCGGCGAGGCGGCGTGGCGGAACTGGATCAAGCCGCTGCGGGTCAGCCGGCTCGAGGATGGCACGCTGACTCTCGAGGCCAGCTCGATGTTGGCGCGCGAGCGGGTGACCAGCCAGTATGCCGACAGGCTGCGGGTGATTTCCGCGGCCGAGTACGGCACCGTTCGCAAGGTCGAGATCAGCCTTGCCAGCCATCAGGCACCACGTATGTCGCAGCAGAAGCGCGCGCCATCCACGGCCGGGGCGGCGGCCGGCGCGCCACTTGGTGCCGGGCTCGACCCGCGGTACACCTTTGCCAATTTTGTCGTCGGCAAGCCGAACGAGCTGGCCTTCGCGGTCGCCCGCCGGACGGCCGAATCCGCGACCGTCGCCTTCAACCCGCTGTTCCTCTATGGCGGTGTCGGGCTGGGCAAGACACATCTGATGCATGCCATCGCCTGGCATATCCGCGAACAGGATCCCAGCCGGAATGTCGTCTATCTGTCGGCCGAGAAATTCATGTACCGGTTCGTGCAGGCGCTGCGGTTCCGCGATACCATGTCGTTCAAGGAGCAGTTCCGTTCCGTCGACGTGCTGATGATCGACGATGTGCAGTTCATCAGCGGCAAGGATTCAACGCAGGAGGAGTTTTTCCACACCTTCAACGCGCTGGTCGAGGATGGCCGCCAGGTGATTGTGTCGGCCGACAAGTCACCGACCGATCTCGAGGGGCTCGAGGAGCGGCTTCGCTCACGCCTGGGATGGGGCATGGTGGCCGACATCCACCCCGCCGATTACGAATTGCGGCTTGGTATCCTGCAGGCCAAGGCCGAACGGGCCCGCATTGCCGTACCGGACAAGGTGCTGGAGTTCCTCGCGCACCGGATCTCGAGCAATGTACGCGAACTCGAGGGGGCGCTGACCCGAATCGCCGCGCATGCCAGCCTTGTTGGCCGCGAGATCACCATCGACAGCGCCGCCGAGCTGCTGTCCGACCTCCTGCGGGCCAGCAGCCGCCAGGTCAGCATCGACGAGATCCAGAAACGTGTCGCGGCGCATTATGATGTGCGGGTGGCCGAGATGTTTTCCGCCAGGCGGGCCCGCAATGTCGCCCGCCCACGGCAGGTTGCGATGTATCTGGCGAAGACCCTGACATCCTTTTCCTATCCGGAAATTGGCCGCCAGTTCGGAGGCCGCGACCACACCACGGTGATGCATGCCGTGCGGACAATCGAGGGTCTTGTCGGCAGTGACAATCGGATTGCCGAGGATGTCCAGCTGCTGCGCTCGCTAATTGCCAGCTAGGCTCTGATTTCTCCGCTTTTTTCAATCATTTGCCATCTGTCTTCCGGCGTTGGTCAACATGCCGCCAATGTCAATATTTTGGTGCTTGTTTGAATTTGTCATGCTATATTTTGTGGTCAATCGCACCTTGCGGGGCGCAAAAGGCTGCTGACAGGCGCGCTGGCGCTGGCGACAGGCGGCAAATCCCGCAGGGTCCGGTCAACAGAGAAGAGACAGCCCATGAAATTCACCATTGATCGCATCAGCCTTCTGCGGCCGCTCGGGCAGGTGCAATCCGTCGTCGAACGTCGCAACACAATTCCGATCCTTGCCAATGTCGTCCTGCAGGCGGCAGATGGCGCCCTGTCGATGACCGCCACCGACATGGATATGGATATTGCCACGCAGGTCGAATGCGCGGTGGCGACGGCCGGCACCACCACCGTTTCGGCGCATCTTCTCTATGATATTGTTCGCAAGCTTCCCGAGGGCGCCGAGGTCGAGGTGGCCGTCGCTGACGGGCATGCGATGATCAGCGCCGGCAGATCGAATTTCCGCCTGCCAACGCTGCCGGTCGAGGATTTTCCGGCGATCAGCGTCGGCGAGATGCCGGACGCGTTCATGCTGACCGCCGCCGACATGCGCGACATGATCGACGCCACCCGCTTTGCGATCTCCACCGAGGAGACAAGATATTACCTGAACGGTATCTATCTCCACAAATCGGACCAGGGCGATCTGTGCGCTGTCGCCACTGACGGCCACAGGCTGGCGCTGACGCGTCAGGGACTTCCTGCCGGCGCGACCGGCATGCCCTCGATCATCGTGCCGCGCAAGGCGGTGACCGAACTTCGCAAGCTGCTTGATGATTTCGAGGGTGAGGTCGGTGTGGCGCTGTCGGACACCCGCGCCGAATTCAGCATCGCGACGGTGAAGCTTCGGACCAAGCTTATCGACGGAACCTTCCCCGATTACACACGGGTGATCCCGCGCGGCAATGACCGTATCATGCAGGTGGATGCGGCCAGCTTCTCGGCCGCGGTTGACCGGGTGTCGACGATCTCGTCCGAAAAATCACGCTCGATCAAGATGCGGCTGCAACCCGGCATGCTGACCCTTTCGGCCAGCAGCACCGATGCCTCGAGCGCGGATGAGGACATCGAGGTCAGCTATGATGGTGCCGAAATGGAGATTGGCTTCAATGCGCGCTATCTCCTCGATATCGCGTCGCAGGTCGAGAGCGATACCATCGAATTCGCCCTTGCCGACCAGGGATCGCCAAGCCTGGTGCGCGCACCGGGTGACGAGGCGACCCTGTTCGTTCTGATGCCGATGCGGGTGTGAGCGGTTCTTGACGGTCCTGATGGAAAGACAGCAGGTGGCGCCGGGCCGGCAGGCCGAGGCCCAGCTGACGTCTCTGTCGCTGCAGGACTTCCGCAATTATGCCGACTGCCGGGTGATGATCGATGCGCCGAATGTGCTGCTCCTTGGTGAGAATGGCGCCGGCAAGACCAACCTGATGGAAGCAGTGTCATTGCTGGCCCCGGGCCGCGGTCTGCGCAGCGCCCGCGCTGAGCATCTGCCACGCCAGCGAAGCGGTGCTGACCAGTGGGCCGTCGCGGCCGACCTTCTTACGGCCGGTGAAAAGACCCGTGTCGGCACCGGCGTGCCGGCCGACAGTGACAGCGGCCGCCGGATCATGCGGCGAGACGGCGAGACGGTGTCGCAGACCGAGATTGGCAGGCTGTTTTCGGTATCGTGGCTGACACCGCGCATGGATGGCATCTTCATCGACAGCCCGGGCGCGCGCCGGCGCTTCCTCGACCGGCTGGTGATTGCCTTTGACGCGGCGCATATCTGGCGCACGAACCGCTATGAAAAGCTGCTTCGCGAACGTGGTGCGCTGCTTGCCGAGGGCCGTGCGGATGAGGCTTGGGTCAGCGCCATCGAGGCCAGTCTTGCCGAGTCCGCCATTGCCGTGACCGCGGCGCGGCAGGCCCTGATTGCCGATCTGAACGCCGAGGCGGCGGCAGGATGGTTTGATTTTCCCGGCGTCAGGCTGGCGCTTGATGGCACGGTCGAGAACTGGCTTGCCGAAGGTGCGGCATTGCAGGCCGAGGACAGGTTCATCGCCGTGGCGCGGACACGCCGGATGGCCGGTGATCCGGCGCTTGCTGGCCCCCATTCCAGTGATCTGACCGCAGTCAACAGCCATACAGACGCGCCGGCGCATCTGGCCTCGACCGGCCAGCAGAAGGCATTGCTGATTGCCGTGGTGCTGGCGCATGCACGCCTGCAGGCGCGCCGGCTTGGCCGCCCGCCATTGCTGCTGCTTGACGATGTTGTAGCGCATCTTGACGTGGCCCGCCGCGCCGCGCTGTTCGAGGCTGTTGGCGCGGTTGGCACGCAGGCCTGGTTCAGCGGCACCGACCGGGATGATTTTGAAGGACTTGACGCCCAGTCACTGTCGATATCGGCGGATGACGGGACGGCCAGCATAACGCAGTCGGAGGAATGAGTGATGACCGACAACGAGACACCTGAAGAGATGCCCGCAACCGACAATGGGGCGGTTGATTATGGCGCCGATTCTATCAAGGTCCTGAAGGGCCTGGACGCCGTTCGAAAGCGGCCGGGGATGTATATCGGCGACACCGATGATGGTTCCGGCCTGCATCATATGGTCTATGAGGTGGTCGACAATGCCATTGACGAGGCGCTGGCCGGCCATTGCGACCTTGTCGAGGTGATCCTGAATGGCGACGGGTCGGTGACGGTGACCGACAATGGACGCGGTATCCCGGTCGAGATCCATGCCGAGGAAGGCGTGTCGGCGGCCGAGGTGATCATGACGCAGCTTCATGCCGGCGGGAAGTTCGACAATAATTCCTACAAGGTGTCTGGCGGCCTTCATGGCGTCGGGGTGTCGGTTGTCAACGCGCTGTCGGAATGGCTGGAGCTGACGATCTATCGTGACGGCCGGCAGCACAAGGTGCGCTTCCGCCATGGTGAGGCTGACGGGCCGCTGGCCGATACCGGTGATGCTGATGGCCTGACGGGAACGCATGTCACCTTCATGCCCTCGACCGACACCTTTTCCACCATCCAGTTTGATTTCGCGACGCTCGAGCATCGGCTTCGCGAGCTGGCTTTCCTCAATTCGGGTGTGCGGATCCAGCTTGCCGACAACCGCGCTGGCGAGCCTGTCGTCTCGGAATTCTTCTTCGATGGCGGCCTGACAGCCTTTGTCGCATGGCTGAACCGGTCGCGCTCGCCGCTTCACGACACGGTGACGCTGACGACAACACGCGATGACATCACCGTCGAACTGGCCATGGCCTGGACCGATTCCTTCCATGAGAACACGTTGTGCTTCACCAACAACATTCCACAGCGCGATGGCGGCACGCATCTTGCCGGCTTCCGCGCCGCCATGACCCGCGTCGTGAACAGCTACGCGCAATCCTCGGGAATCGCCAAGCGCGAGAAGGTGGCGCTCACCGGTGAGGATTCGCGCGAGGGCCTGACGGCAATTGTCTCGGTGAAGGTGCCGGACCCGAAATTCTCGTCGCAGACCAAGGACAAGCTTGTTTCCTCGGAGGTGAAACCGGTGGTGGACTCGGCGGTGGCAAGCTGTCTCAACCAGTGGTTCGAAGAGCATCCGGCGGATGCCCGCAAGATCATCTCGAAAGCGTTCGAGGCGGCGGCGGCCCGTGAGGCGGCGCGCAAGGCCCGCGACCTGACGCGGCGCAAGGGCGTGATGGAAATCGCCAGCCTGCCCGGCAAGCTTGCCGACTGTCAGGAACGCGACCCGTCAAAGTCGGAACTGTTTCTTGTCGAGGGTGATTCGGCCGGCGGTTCGGCCAAGCAGGGCCGCGACCGCGCCAACCAGGCGATCCTGCCGCTACGAGGCAAGATCCTGAATGTCGAGCGGGCGCGGGCCGACAAAATGCTGTCCTCGGCCGAGATCGGCACCCTGATCACCGCCATCGGTGGTGGCGTCGGCAATGATGAAATGGACACCGAAAAGGCCCGCTATCACAAGATCGTCATCATGACCGACGCCGACGTCGATGGCAGCCATATCCGCACCCTGTTGCTGACATTCTTCTTCCGGCATATGCGCCCGCTGATCGAGGCCGGTTATCTCTATATCGCGCAGCCGCCGCTGTTCCGCGCCAAGCGTGGCCAGTCCGAGGTTTATCTGAAGGACCAGCGTGAGCTGGACACCTATCTGATGGAGGCCGGGCTGAAGGATGCCGTGCTGACATTGCAGGACGGCGCCCAGCTTGCCGGTGCCGATCTGCATGAAAGCGCGGCGCGCGCCACCATTGCCGGGCGGCTGATCGAACAGCTTGGCAGGCGGCTTGGCAACCGCGATGTGATCGAGCAGGCAGCTATCGCCGGCCTGCTGACCCCAAGCATGATTGGCAATGCAGAGGGCGTCGCATATCTGGCGCGGCGGCTGGAAGCGCAGGCGTCAGACCTGGAAAAGGGCTGGCAGGCTGCGGTCGAGGATACACCGAACGGTCCGGCGACGGTTGTCACACGCCAGCTGCGCGGAATCACCGAGCGTTATGTCATTGACATGCGCCTGCTGAAGGCACCGGAAGTGGCAGAACTTGACGACATGGCGGCGCATCTCCAGGAGCTCTATGTCAACCCGGCAACGCTGCGACTCGGCTCCAATGAATCGGTCATTACCGGGCCGCTTGGCCTGTCGCAGGCGATTTTCCAGACCGGCCGGAAGGGCGCGCAGATTTCACGCTATAAGGGGCTTGGCGAGATGAACCCCGAACAGCTGTGGGAAACCACCCTCGACCCGTCGCAGCGAACGCTTCTTCAGGTTTCAATCGAGCAGGAGGAAGAGGCCGACAACGCTTTTTCGACCCTCATGGGCGAGGCGGTGGACCAGCGCCGCGAATTCATCCAGAAGAATGCCTTGAGGGTTGCCAATCTTGATGTCTGAAGCCGGGTAGATGGCTATCGAGCCGCAATCCACCGAACGCAAATGGTCGGACACACCGGCCATACGTACATTCATGCAACCGCGTGAGCGGCGTGGCAGCCCCCCCGGCACGATGGATGCCCGCCTGATCCTGAACATCCGCTGGCTGGCACTGGCCGGTCAGCTTTTCGCCCTTCTTTTCACCTTTCTTGGTCTGGAAATCCAAATTCCGATCGGGCCGGCATTGTTCGTGATCGGCCTTTCGGTGGCGATGAATGTCTGGCAGACACGCCTCACGATGATCCTGGAGAGGGGCCGCAACCAGAGCTTTCCGGCGCTGATCTTCGACGTCATTCAGCTGTCGGCGCTTCTCTATTTCACCGGCGGCCTGTTGAACCCCTTTGCCGTGCTTCTGCTGTCGCCTGTCGTGGTGTCGGCAACATTGCTTCGCCGCCGCGAAACATTACAGCTGATCGCCCTTGTTGCGGGGTGCGTCAGCTTTCTGGTGTTCTTCAATTATCCGTTGCCGGTCGATGATTTGCGGGCGGCGAATCCTGATCTTTATCTCATCGGCTTGTGGATGGCGCTTGTTCTGTCAGCCACTTTCATCGGCATCTATACATGGTGGATCGCCTCGCGCGCGCGACGTCTTGATGAAGCGCTGTCCGAGGCGCGGCTGGCCCTCGCCGCAGAGCAACAGGCAGCGGCGCTTGGCACATTGGCAACGGCGGCGGCACACCGGCTGGGATCCCCGCTGAACACGATCACGGTGATTGGCCATGAATTGGCACGCGACATTACCGACGATGATCCGCTCTATGAGGATGTGATGCTGCTCCGCGCCGAGATCGAGCGTTGCCGGGTCATTCTTGGTGAACTTGATGATTACCAGTCGGCAGAATCGCTCGATCTTGAAACGCCGGTGCCCTTGTCGGGACTGATCGAGGAAATCCTCGACAGCCGGCTTGAGGATGGCGCCGCTTCCTTCACCATCGATTTCGACGAGAGATCGGCAGTGCCCATGCCGCTTGTCAGGCGTGGACCGGAATTGATGCACGCGCTGGAGGATCTGCTCAGCAATGCGCGTGATTTCGCCAGAACCAAGGTCAGCATCATGATCCGCTGCACGGTTCAGGATGTGATTGTGACGATAAATGATGACGGCCCGGGCTTTCCGGCCGGGGTGCTGGCACGGATCGGTGCGCCCTGGAACAGCTCGCGTCGCGGAGAGGGCGCGCATCGGGGTTTGGGTATTTTTATCGCCAGCACCTTGATTGAGTCACTTGGTGGCTCAATATTATACGGGAATGCGAAGACCGGTGGCGGTGAGGTGAAGGTTCACCTGCCACTCGATTCAGTGGCGGCAGACGGTCTGCCCGCGTAACCGACCGGTGTAGTGAGCCTTTTTAGCGAGCCTTTGTAGTGAGATAGTGCGTGACCGACAATTCGCTGTTGATCCTTGATGATGATGCGCCCCTTCGCACCCGCCTGCGCCGCGCCATGGAGTCCCGTGGGTTCGAGGTGATGGATGCCGGGTCTGTCGCGGAAGGCATCGATATCGTTCGCAAGACGCCGCCGGCCTATGCTGTTCTCGACATGAAACTGGAAGATGGCAGTGGTCTGAGCCTCGTGTCCGAATTGCGTGCCAAACGTGCGGAATGCCGGATCGTCATGCTGACCGGCTTCGGCAATATCGCGACGGCGGTGGCGGCTGTCAAAGCCGGTGCTCTTGATTATCTCCCAAAACCCGCCGACCCGGACAGTATCGCCGCGACCCTTCGCCATACCGGCGACGGCATGCCGCCACCACCACAGGACCCGATGAGCGCGGACCGCGTCCGTTGGGAACATATCCAGCGCGTTTATGAGCAATGCGGTCGCAACGTCTCCGAAACAGCACGGCGGCTTCGCATGCATCGCCGCACACTGCAGCGCATTCTCAGCAAGCACGCACCACGCGCCTGAAGGCCGGCGTCCCGCCGGTCTCCCGCCCTGCCTGACCCATCGCTCCCCGCGGTTTTTCGGCATCATACCTGTTGTGATCCGCATGGCGCTCATGATCAGATGATTTGATCGCGGACGCCCGAGGCAATCTCTCAAAATGCGCGAAAGGCGGGTTTACGTTTTATGTTGAATCACCCTAAAATCCGGCGCTTCGGGAATGTATGAGACGTTCCTGCCTGCATCAGGTTGTGGTTGGGGGTGCGAAACATGTCGCTTCGAATAACAGCGGTCGTCACAATCGGCCTGTATGGGCTGGTCCTGGCCGCCTGCATGCCGGACATTGGTGTGAAGCCGCAAACCGATACCGCCACGATTGATCCCGAACCGGAGCAGGCTGTTGCCGTACAACCTGCCGAAGCGACGGTTGAACAGATAGCACCGCCACCGCTTGTCTATTCCTGGGACACCGGCTTTTCCACTTTTTTGTCACCACCGATCGAGGTGCGTCGTCTGGCGCGTGATGACTGTATGGCCGCCGGGTATGAAATTGCCACGGTCGCAACAATGGCGCTTGATGGCAGCACGGCCACGGCGACCTTTATCTGTCGCGGCGATTTCGAGTAGAATTCCTGCACTGTGATTCTTTACATTGGAACCGGTGACGGTTCCGGGTTGCTGTTGCGCGACCCGAGCCTGTCTCCTCCGGCACCTTGCCCGGTGCTGACATTCGAACGCTGACATCTGATTGGATCTGACATGAAAACAAGACGACTTGGAACTTCCGGCCCGCTGATTTCCGCCATTGGCTATGGCGCCATGTCCTTTACCGATTTCTACGGGACGACAGACGAGTCGCAGTCGCATGCCGTTCTGGCGGCGGCGCTTGATGAAGGCATTACGCATATTGATACCTCGAATGCCTACGGCCCGCATCGGTCGGAAGCTGCCATTGGCAGTTTTCTCGCCAAACAGGGAAACCGGCGCCATGATCTTTTTTCCATCGCGACGAAGGCCGGTATCACCAAGGACCCTGACACCGGCGCACGCACCTACAACAATTCGGCGGCGCATCTCGAGGCCGAGCTTGACGGGTCGCTGGCGCGGCTTGGCGTTGACCGTGTCGACCTTTTCTATGTCCATCGTCGTGATGCCGCGACGCCCATTGAAGAGGTGACAGAGACACTTGCCGGCCTGATCAGGAAAGGCAAGATTGGTGGCTTCGGCTATTCTGAAATCGCGCCTTCCTCATTGCGCCGGGCCAACGCCGTGCATCCGGTAATGGCGGTGCAGTCCGAATATTCGCTGGCCGTGCGTTATCCCGAGCTTGGACTGGTCCAGACCACGGCCGAGCTTGGAACAGCACTTGTCGCTTTCTCGCCGGTCGGCCGTTCGCTGCTGACGGACAAGCCGCATTCGGCTGAAAAAGCCGCCGAGTTGCCGTTCCTGAAGGTCAATCCACGGTTTCAGGAGCCCAACCTTTCGGCCAACATTGCCGCCGGCGAGGCCTTTCGCCGCCTTGCTGCGGACATGGGAACATCCGCCGCCGCGCTGTCCATCGCCTGGCTGCTGCACCAGGGCGAGCATGTGATTCCGATCCCGGGCACACGTTCGCCGGAGCATCTGCGCCAGCATTGCGAGGGCGCGCGGCTCGACCTCGACGCGGCGGCGCTGGCGGCCATTGACGCGGCGCTTCCGGTTGGCTGGGCGCATGGCGACCGCTATTCGGTGGCACAGTGGGACGGCCCCGAGAAATATTGCTGAATGACCAAGGGGGAAGGCGGCAGGACAGAACGGCGCCGGGCGGTTGATCTTGGTCAGCCTGTTGCCGGCTGGACAGGCGCTGCGGCCCCGGCCCGGCAACCCATGGTCGGTCATCATTGCCGGCTGGAACCGCTTCGGATGGATCATGCGGCCGGGCTTCACGCCGCCTTCAGAACCGACAGCGATGATGTGGTCTGGGACTGGCTGCCATATGGCCCGTTCGATGACATCACAGGGTTCGAGGCGTTTCTCGAGGCAAGCTGCCTCGGCATGGATCCGATGTTCCATACCATCATCGACCTTGCCAGTGACAGGCCGGTCGGGATGGCAAGCTATCTTCGCCCCGATCCGGTGAATGGTGTCATCGAGGTCGGGCATATCAATTTCTCGCCGCTGATGCAGCGCCGGCCGTTGGCCACTGAATCGATGTATCTGATGATGCGCCGGGTTTTTCTGGAGTGGGGGTATCGTCGCTATGAATGGAAGTGCAACAATCTGAATGCCCGTTCCAAGGCCGCCGCCATCAGGCTCGGCTTTTCCCATGAGGGGCTGTTCCGGCAGGCCGCCGTGGTCAAGGGCCATAACCGTGACACCGCCTGGTTTTCGATCCTCGACAGCGAATGGCCGGTCGCGGCGGCGGCCTTCGAGGCCTGGCTTGCACCGGACAATTTCGATTCCGGGGGCCGGCAACGGCGCGGCCTTGCTGACATCCGTCACCAGCTTTGTGCGGACATGTCAGGCCCGTCACAGTCATGACCCCGCCGCCCATCAACCGCCAGATGCGGCCTCTTGAACGGGGCATGCTTGTGCCGGCCAGTGCGATTCTGCCTGGCATGCTGAACAAAGTCAGTCGCTGACCTTTTGTTATACAGGCGGCCTGACGGCCGGGCTGGCTGGCGGATTGCCCGGCGCCGGATCGATGGGCATGGTTGGCCCGCCGGTCACGCTCTCGAAAATCTGTGCCGCGGCCAGCAAGGCCGCCTCGCCGCGCGGCCGCCCGATCAGCTGGATGCCGATTGGCAGGCCGTCCGGCCCCGGCCCAACCGGCACCGAAATGGCGGGTAACCCGGTCGTTGTCGCGAGAAAGGAGAAGCGGAGCCAGTCCATATATCCCGGCAGATGATGGCCGTCGATGGTGCTGA